>ENA-UEPN01000005-UEPN01000005.1-human-gut-metagenome-genome-assembly--contig:-NODE-5-length-193464-cov-40.833758_pt1 | contig 193464 bp, 178 predicted proteins | sample MGYA00242897_ERZ507910 | MGnify/ENA primary metagenome ERZ507910 (study PRJEB26167, sample SAMN06115525) | human gut metagenome | host: Homo sapiens | place: China:Jiangxi | collected 2015-08-20...
AATGCAATGGCAGACGGACTGTGTGTAATGTCACATTTGTTAAATACCGTTATAACGGGAACAGTGATTGCACCGTCGGGAAAAAGTGAGGATAAAATTTCTTTTGTAACGTCGATATTGTCGTAGCAATAAGGGCTTGAGGTGTCGCAAACGTTTAAAATTACATCTGCATATGTTGCTTCCTCCAAAGTGGAGCGAAAAGCGTCAACAAGCTGGTGCGGCAGCCTTGAAATAAAGCCTACGGTGTCAATAAGCATAATGCTTTGTCCGTTTGGAAGGCTGAGCTTTCTTGCAGTCGGGTCAAGGGTTGCAAAAAGCTTGTCCTCCTGCAAAACTCCTGCATCGGTAAGCTTGTTCATAAGTGTTGATTTGCCTGCATTTGTGTAGCCGACTATTGCAACGGATAAAGCACCATTTTTCTTTCTTCTTTCGTGAATCATTTCACGTCTGCTTTTGACCTTGTCAAGCTCCTGCCTGATATTTTGTATCCTTCGCCTGATATGCCTTTTGTCGCTTTCAAGCTTTGTTTCACCCGGACCCCTTGTGCCAATGCCGCCGCCGAGCCTTGAAAGCTGAGTGCCCTTTCCCGTAAGGCGGGGAAGAGAATATTTAAGTTGGGCAAGTTCGATTTGAAGCTTACCCTCCTTTGAACGTGCACGTCCTGCAAAAATGTCAAGAATAAGCGTTGTTCTGTCAATAACTCTTGTGTTTGTTTCGTCCTCAAGATTGCGAATTTGAACAGGTGAAAGCTCGCTGTCTGCAATAATTAAATCAATATTCATATTTTCGCAAAAGCGAGTCATTTCATAAAGCGCACCCTTGCCGATATATGTTGCGGCAACGGGGGTCTGCCTTTTTTGAATTGATGTGCCGACAACTTCGGCGCCTGCCGTTTTTGCAAGCTCCTCAAGTTCCTCCATAGAAATCTCGGCGTTAAAATCTCCTGTGTCAACGCTGATTAAAAGAGCACGCTCCTTTTTATCTTCGTTAAATATTTCGTTTTCATTAGTTTGATTATCCATCTGTTCACCCTCTCTAAAGGTGCTTTATTTGTTTACAAGTGCCTGAAGCACCTTGTTTGCAATAGGGCCTGCCGTTTGCGAGCCTGAATTGCCGTATTCAACAAGAACAACAAATGCATACGGGTGCTCCTCATCATCCATAAAGCCGACGAACCAAGCGGTGTTATGCGAATCAACGTTGTCTATTTGAGCCGTACCCGATTTAGCGCAAAGGTGCAAACCTTCATAATTGTAATCGCCGTATTGGGTCTTAACGTTATTTCTCAAAAGTTTTTTCATTTTGCCTGCAACGTCGCTTGAAAGAAGCGGTGTTTCTTTAGTTGTAAAACCAAGGTCAAGCGCCTTGCCTGCCTTTGTAGCAAAGCTTTCCACAAGATTGAGCGAAACCGCCGTGCCGTCGTTTGCGATTGCGCCGGCGAGTCTAAGCATAGCGATAGGGGATACGAGCGTGTCGCCCTGACCTATGCCGGTCCATCCTACATAATCGTCAGCATCACTTTTTTCAAGGAAAAATCTGCCTGTTGAAGATTGTATATCATTATTAAGCGAAACCGGAGATGTAAGCCCAAGTTCCTTAGCCGTGTCTGCAAGCTTTTGCGGGCCTAATTCAATAGCAATTTGCGCAAAAGTGGAGTTGCACGATTTTGCAAGCGCCTGCTCAAAAGTGAGCGTGCCGTGCCTTGCGTTACATTCGATAGGAGTACCTACACCCGGGTCGTATTCGCCCGTACATTTAAAGGTTCTGTCATAAATGTCCGGAATATTCTCAATAGCGCAAATTGCCGTAACAATTTTGAAGGTTGAGCCGGGGGTGTAAAGACCTGTTAAAAGCCTGTTAATGTATGCGCCTGCATATTCCTCGTTATCGTCTATATCGCTCGGCTTATTTTGCGGGTCGTAGCTTGGGGTTGAAACCATAACAAGCGTTTCGCCCGTTTTGTAGTTGATTACACCGACTGTTCCTGCTTTGTAATTTGAAAGTGCTTTGTATGCAACATCGCAGGCATCTGCGTCAAGCGTCAATTGCATATCGTTGCCGCTTCCGTTTTTAATAACACTGTAAATGCCTGTAAGCGAATTATACCCTGTAAGCTTTGCTTTATACACGTTTTGAACGCCTGTTGAAATAAAGCCCTGAAGGTCGCCTACTGCGTGAAGCGTAGCCTTTCTTGTTGTTAACGAATCGTTGTATTCTCTTTTGCCGTTATTTGTTTCGGCAAGGCTTCTGCCGTTTCTGTCGGTGATTTTGCCTGCGCCGATTAGTTCGCCGTTATAGTAAAGGTGGCTGTTGTAAGGTTGCATAACCCAGCTTGAACCATCGGTCATAAGGCTGTAAGTTAAAAATCCTAAGCCGAAAACAAAGGCAAACACAAGTATCCAAAGGAAAATACCCCTTCTTGTTATCATTTTCATTTCTTTTTAACACCTCCGAGATAGCTGTAGGTGCGTACGTCACTCGCCTTGATAAATGCCAAAACAAGCCAGCAGCTCATAAGCGAGGTACCGCCTTGGCTGACGAAAGGAAGAGTAACACCCGTAAGCGGTAAAACGTCCGTTATGCCGAAAATGTTAAGCGCACATTGGAAAAGGAGCATTCCGGCGCCTGCAACTGCCGCAATTGAATAAAATGTACTTCTTGCCGCAATTGAATTTACAAGGGCGGAAACTGCAATTGCAACGAAAGAGAGAACAAGAACTACTGCAAAAATGTAGCCCCATTCCTCACAAATTACGCCGAAAACGTCATCTGTATAAACAAGATAGTCATCAAAGAATTTGCGTATATTGCCGTTGCCTATTCCAAGGCCTAAAAGACCGCCGGAGGCAATGCCTGTTAAAATATGGGTTTGTTGATATCCTTTTCCGTAAGTATCCTCCCAAATATGGCGGTATATTGAAAAACGTGCCGTAACGTACGGTTTGTATTTGATTACAATGGCGCCGCCTAATCCTGCCGCCGCAACAGCTAAGCCTGCCGTTTTAATATCGCCGGAGTTCATAAATGCGATTATTAAAAATGTGATGAAGAATATGAGCGCCGCACCGAAGTCACGCATTAAGATAAGCGCACCCACGCAGGCAACCGAGAATATAATAAAACGGATTATATTTTTAGAGGTTTGAATTTTTTCAAGCGTTGCCGCACCGACAAAGATAAACGCAACCTTTACAAATTCCGACGGTTGGAGAGTGAATGAGCCAATACCTATCCAGTTTCTTGCCCCGTATTTCTCCGTACCGAATACAAGGTTGACTGCAAGCAAAATTAATCCTGCGATTGCAACGGGTAGTCTCAATTTCATACACAAATCAACGTCGCCTAAAACAAATGTGAAAACGGTATAAGCAACAACGCTGACCGCCAAAATTATTAACTGCTTAAAGCAAGCTTTCGGGTTGACCGAGCCTATAACCGTAAGTCCGACACCGGAAAGAAAAAATGCAATAAATTCAAGTTCAAAATTTCTTCTGTGAACAATTACATATAAAAGCGTCACATAAACCCATTCAAGCGCAATGAGCACAATATTTGCAAGCATTGCTTTTGTTGAAAAATCATTATGGGCGCTTGCCGCCTCGAAGCCTGTAATAAGTTGAAAAATGCTCAAAACAAACAGCATTGCAAAATTATTAATAGGCTTGATATGCGGTATTTTTTTAGCCTTATTTGCCATTCGTGTTTCTCCTTAATTATTTTTCATAAAATACAAAAACTCTGTCACCGAAGGTGATTGTGTCCTCGTCAAAAATGAGCTGCGGCTGAGTAATAAATCTGCCGTTTAGCTTCGTTCCGTTGTGGCTGTTTAAATCCGAAAGCGCCCAGCCACGAGATGTTAAATGTATTCTTGCGTGCTCACTGCTGATTGTGTCAAGATTGATTTGTATGTCTGAATTTTGACCCCTGCCGATAAGCACGTCTTTTTTTCTTAAATAAATAGGTCTGTGAGTTTTTACGTCTACCAAAACCGCATAAGCAACATTGCCTGTATTTTGTTTCAATTCGCTCGCCTCATTTCTCATTTGAGTTTTTGAACTTGCCGAAACAGCCTCGGCACATAAAAATTTCAAAGGGATTGAACCTATTGTGATAATATCGCCGTCCTCAATAACGGCACTTCCGTGAACACTTCTGTCATTTAATTTAATGCCTGTTTTGGAAAAAGTGTCAGTTATAACCCATTCTTTTCTCTTTTTTGCAATAACTGCGTGAAAACGTGATACATTCGGCATAGGCAAAACAATATCGTTAGATTTACTTTTCCCTATTGATGTTTCCCATCTGTCAATGTCAATTATAGAACCGTTGTTTTGGTCAACAAGCTGAGCAAGCTTGTGAAGTCTCGGTCTGTTTCTGAATAAAGATATTATGCAGGTGAATAGTATAACTACAGCCAAAACAGGAAGCACATATCTGAGCGCACCTGTCAAAAATGATAAAGCCGTTTCCAATCCGTTCACTCCTTAATTATATATTTTAAAATTATGTATTTAATAATTATAACAATTATGTATTGTTCAGTCAAATATTTTGAAAAATTTTAATAATTTTATTACATTGCAAATGCTGCCTTGCATTGTTTCGTGCTATATTTGGTTTAAAAAGGCGAATGTTAAGTTCAGTTGACAAAATTCCACGTAAAAAATATAGATTACTTTGTTCTTTTATGTTATATTTAACTCAGAGGTGATAGATATGTCTCTTGGACAAAGACTTTATGATTTAAGAAAAACGACAGGTCTTTCTCAGGAAAAGGCGGCGGAGCAGCTTGGCGTAACAAGGCAGACCGTGTCAAAATGGGAAACTGACCAAACAACTCCGGATTTTGATAAAATAATTCCTATTTGCAAGCTTTATAGTGTTACTACCGCTGAGCTTTTCGGCGAAGAAAAAGAGAACGATTACAGCTATAATATAGATTCAAATACAGAGCAAACCGACGGCGATTCTTTCAGCGAGGCTGAAAAGTTTAAAATCAGGCACAAATATAAAATCAGATTTGCCGTGCTTTTAAGTATAGGAATATGCTTATATATTTTATCTGTTACTCCTTTTGTAGTTTTAAAAAATGAAAAGCTGAGCATTGTTTTGTTTTTCGTTATGATTGCTGTTGCAACAATGCTTATAGTTTTCGGTTCGATTGCAAAGCCGAAATTTGAGGATGAAAAGAAATCGGACACTCCGGAAAGTAACTTGTATAAACGAATTTGCAGTATTATGTCGGGTGTTGTACTTGTTATTTATCTTCTTTTAAGTTTTCTTACAGGTGCTTGGTATATCACTTGGGTGCTTTGGATTGTTTATGCGATTGCGTGCCAAATTGCAAAGCTTGTTTTTTCGTTGAAAGGAATTGAGATTGATGAATAAAAGTAAAAAAATCATAATTGCATTAATTGCCGTTTTAACCGCTGTTGCACTTTTTTTGCTTGGGGTTATGTCGCTTTTTATAGTCGGCGGCGATAAACTTGAAGATATGCTCGATAAAAGGGAAGACGATTTAAAAACAGTAGTTTTTCAGAAAGAGTATAGTATAAATGATTTTCAAAATATGAAAATTGACTGCGGCTGTGCAGATGTGACGTTTAAGCCGAGCCAAAATGGAAATGTCGCCGTTACTGTTTTCGGCGCAAACGATAATAAGTTTTCGGGAGAAATTAAGGATAAAACGCTTGAACTTAACGAAATCTACGGCAAAGCAACGTTTCGCTGGGCAAGGGCAATAAAATTTAAAGGCCTTCATATTGTTATTAAAATTCCGCAAGGCTTTGATTTCCCGGTTGATATTAATGTTAATTACGGCGATATTGATTTTGAAACTGAATATAATTCTTTGCTTAATGTTCAAATTAGCACGGGTGATTTTGAAGCGATAAGTCTCGGCGGAAAATTTGATATCTCTACGAATACAGGAGATATTTCAATCAAAAATGCAAAACCTTATGAAAATTCATCTTTGAAAACCGATACGGGCGATATCGAAGTTGATAATGTTTTAAACACAAGAATTATCAGCGAGGCGGACACGGGCGACGAGGATGTAAACGGCAGTGACGATTCATCAGGCGTTACGCTTACGGTAACGACCGATACAGGAGATATTGAAGTTAACGATAATTAAAAAAACAGCCCCTTTTTCGATATGAAAAGGGGAATTTTTTTGCCGTTTTGTAATAATTTATTCAGCGAAATTTGGCTTAAAATCAACAAAAAACGCTCTTGATTGCATAATTATTCAATAACTACATATATGTAAAAATTTTTTGTGAAAAGTTACAAAATACAATATATTGTGTTTTTTTAGCTTTTGCTATTGACATACATATTGTAATTTGGTATTATATGTTCAGTCTTGAAAACGGTTATGTTACCGTTTTGTAATATATTAGGAGGGGTAAGGCATGAAAATCATTAAAAGAAACGGCTCTGAAGCAGATTTTGACTTAAACAAGATAGTTGTTGCCGTTTCAAAAGCGAACGCTGCTTGCCGCAAGGAAGAACTTACTCAAAGCCAAATCGTTGAGATTGCTGAGTATGTTGAATTTAAAATGTCTAAGGCAAATCGTGCGCTTTCGGTAGAGGAGATACAAGATATAGTCGAAAATCAGATTATGGCACAGGGTGCATTTGAAGTTGCAAGGCTTTATGTTAAGTATCGTTATAATCGTTCTCTTATCAGAAAGGCAAATACTACCGATAATCAGATTTTATCTCTTATTGAATGTAATAATGAAGAGGTAAAGCAGGAAAATTCAAATAAAAATCCTACTGTCAATTCCGTTCAGCGTGACTATATGGCAGGCGAGGTATCAAAGGATATTACTAAAAGAATTCTTTTGCCTCAGGATATTGTTGACGCTCACGAGCAGGGTTTAATCCATTTCCACGATGCAGACTATTTTGCTCAGCACATGCACAATTGCGATCTTGTAAATCTTGAAGATATGCTTCAAAACGGAACTGTAATCAGTGAAACCATGATTGAAAAGCCGCACAGCTTTTCAACAGCGTGCAACATTGCAACACAAATCATTGCTCAGGTTGCTTCAAGCCAATACGGCGGTCAGTCTATTTCTCTTTCTCATCTTGCGCCTTTTGTTGATGTAAGCCGTAAGAAGATTAAAAAGCAGGTTGAATCCGAAATTGCCGAACTTGGCATCACTATGACTGAAGAGCAGATTGTTAAGCTTACCGAAAAAAGGCTTCGTGACGAGGTTTCAAGAGGTGTGCAAACTATTCAGTATCAGGTTGTTACTCTTCTCACAACTAACGGACAAGCACCTTTTGTTACTGTATTTATGTATCTTAACGAGGCAAAAAACGAGCAGGAAAAGAAGGACCTTGCTCTTATTATTGAAGAAACGCTTAAGCAGAGAATTCAGGGCGTTAAAAACGAGGACGGCGTTTGGATTACTCCGGCTTTTCCAAAGCTTATTTATGTTCTTGAGGAGGATAATATTAAGGAAGGGTCTTCTTATTTCTACCTTACAGAGCTTGCCGCTAAATGTACGGCTAAGAGAATGGTACCCGATTATATCAGCGAAAAGGTAATGAAACAGCTTAAGGGTGACGTATATACCTGTATGGGTTGCCGTTCATTCTTAACTCCTGACAGATTTACGGATAAAGGTATCGGCAATATTGCAAATGCAAAGAATTATGATCCGTCGAAACATAAATATTACGGCAGATTTAATCAAGGTGTAGTTACAATTAACCTTGTTGATGTCGCTTGCTCTTCAGGCGGAGATATGACAAAGTTTTGGAAAATCTTTGATGAAAGGCTTGACCTTTGCTATCGTGCGCTTATGTGCCGCCACAATAGGCTTAAGGGCACTTTGAGCGACGCTGCTCCTATTCTTTGGCAGCACGGTGCTCTTGCAAGGCTTAAAAAGGGAGAAAAGATTGATAAGCTTCTTTATGACGGATATTCAACAATTTCTCTCGGTTATGCAGGTCTTTATGAATGTACTAAATATATGACAGGCAAGTCGCATACCGACCCTGAGGGCAAGCCTTTTGCACTTCACGTTATGGAGCATATGAACGAGGCTTGCGACAAGTGGAAGCAAGAAACAAATATTGATTTCAGTATTTACGGCACTCCGCTTGAGTCCACAACATATAAGTTTGCTAAATGTCTTCAAAAGAGATTTGGCAAGATTCCGGGTGTAACGGATAGAAATTATATCACTAATTCCTATCATGTTCACGTTGCGGAGAAGATTGACGCATTCACAAAGCTTAAGTTCGAATCTGAATTTCAGCGTCTTTCACCGGGCGGTGCAATCAGCTATGTTGAAGTTCCTAATATGCAAAATAATATTCCGGCAGTTTTGCAGGTTATGAAATATATTTATGAGAATATTATGTATGCCGAACTCAATACTAAGAGTGACTACTGTCAGTGCTGCGGCTATGACGGCGAAATTCAAATAGTTGAAAATGAGGACGGCAAGCTTATTTGGCGTTGTCCTAAGTGCGGAAATGAGGACCAGGATAAGATGAACGTTGCAAGACGTACTTGCGGTTATATCGGCACTCAATTCTGGAATCAGGGCAGAACTCAGGAAATTAAGGAAAGAGTATTGCACTTATAATTTAAAATTGACCGATTGGATAATCTGATCGGTCTTTTTTGGTATATAGAGGTTTACTATGAATTACGGAGAAATTAAATTTAACGATATTGCAAACGGAGAGGGTGTGCGCACATCTCTTTTTGTATCGGGTTGCAGGCATCATTGCAAAAATTGTTTTAATGAGCAAACATGGGATTTTGGTTTCGGTCAACCGTTTACAGAGGAAACGATGGAGGAAATTTTGGATTCCTGCAATCATGATTGGATAAACGGCTTGTCACTCTTGGGCGGTGAGCCGTTTGAGCCTGAAAATCAAAGAGTGCTTTTGCCGTTTCTTGTTATGTTTAAGGAGCGCTTTCCCGATAAAACGATATGGTGCTACACGGGATTTACGCTTGAGGAAATTATGGGCAAGCGTGCTAATTCAAGAGCGTTTACGGAGATTAGCTCGGAAATGCTGTCACTTATAGATGTGCTTGTTGACGGACCTTTTGTAGAGGCAAAAAAGGATATTAGCCTCATTTTCAGAGGCTCAAGCAATCAGCGGATTATCGATGTTAAAAAAACATTTGAAAATAAACAGGTGGAGCTTTATTTAGATGACGGAAAATAAATATAAAATTACAATCAATGCCTGCTTTTTGGCATATATTGTTCAGGCTATAGTCAATAATTTTGTTCCGCTGTTGTTTATAACATTTCAAAGAGAGTTTGATATTCCTCTTTCAAAAATAACGCTTTTAATAACTTTTAATTTTTTGATTCAGCTTTTTGTAGATTTGGTTTCGGCTGAATTTGTTGATAAAATAGGGTATAAGGCATCAATGGTTATCGCCCATTTTTTGTGTGCATCAGGTCTTGTGGCCCTAACATTTTTGCCTGATTTGTTTAATAATTCATTTGTCGGAATTTTGATAGCAGTTATGATTTACGCTGTCGGCGGCGGTCTTTTAGAAGTGATTGTAAGCCCTGTTGTTGAGGCTTGCCCGACGGATAATAAGGAAAAGGCAATGAGCTTGCTCCATTCCTTTTACTGCTGGGGTCAAATGGGCGTAGTTCTTATTTCGACCTTGTTTTTCACTGCCTTTTCTATTAAAAATTGGAGGGCGCTTGCAGTTGTTTGGGCAATTTTACCTATCGTTAATGCGTTCGTTTTTATTAAAGCGCCAATTGCTTCTCTTAACGAAAACGGTGAAAGTGGAATGGCAATTCGTGAACTTGCAAAAAATAAGCTGTTTTGGATACTTTTTTTGATGATGATTTGTGCAGGCGCAAGCGAGCAGGGAGTCAGTCAGTGGGCTTCCGCTTTTGCAGAAAAGGGATTGGGTGTTACCAAAACAGTCGGCGACCTTGCAGGACCTATGGCTTTTGCGTGCCTTATGGGTATTTCAAGAGCATTTTACGGCAAATTTGGCCATAAAATCGAGCTTGATAAGTTTATGAATTTAAGTTGTATTTTGTGTATTGTTTCATATCTTACAATAAGCCTTGTGCCAAACAGCGTTGTAGGTCTTATCGGATGTGCGCTTTGCGGTCTTTCGGTCGGAATAATGTGGCCCGGCAGTTTCAGTAAGGCTTCGGCTTCCATTAAAAGGGGAGGCACGGCACTTTTTGCGCTTCTTGCCCTTGGCGGCGACCTTGGTTGTACGGCAGGGCCGACTCTTGTAGGTTTCGTTTCAGGCAGGCTTAATGATAATATGCGAATGGGAATTTTAGTTGGTACAATTTTCCCGATTTTGTTATTTTTAGGAATATATTTGTGCAAAAAAGAAAAGGCACGAAACAGTTAAATCTGTTTCGTGCTTTTTATGTTGGTTATTTTAATTTTATAATGCTTTGCCCAATTCTTCGCACTTTGCAAGTGCTTCATCATCAGGTGCGTCATTGCATATTATACTGTCAAAAATAAGATTTGCACCTAAGGATTTGCAATCATCCTCCCAAGTGTTCATCCATTCTCCGCCGCCCCAGCCGTAAGAACCGAAAAGAGCAACATTTTTGCCTTTTAGCTTTGGTTTGCAGTTTTCAAACATAGGCTCAAATTCCATATCTTCAAGCTGTTCACATCCCATTGACGGGCAGCCAAAGGCGATAGTGTCAAATTCATCAACCTTGTCGGCTGAAAACTCACTTGCCGTAAAAAGCATAACGTCCTTTCCGCTTGCCTTTGCACTTTCATAAATTTTATCTGCAAGCGCTTCGGTATTGCCTGTGCCGCTCCAATAAACAATTGCTGATTTATTCATATATTTTCCTTTCTTGCTGTATTATTATGCCGCAACCGTAAGCTTAGCTATGCTGCGACCTTGTAGCCATAATTTTTGATAGACTTTCTTGCATTTTTCAAATTTTTTAAATGTTTTTATTGCTTCACATTCATTGCAATATACTTTCCAACAACCTGAGCATTTGCTGTTTTTGCCTGCATTTTCAATAAATCCTTTAACATCGGCGAGTGGGTAGCCGAGAAAAATTCCGATTTCGTGAGGAAATGAGTCGCTGTTTTTGAGCCTTGATTTAAGTCTTTTTATGCAACAATCAACGTCGATGCTTTTGTAGCCGTAATCAGCCAAAAAATCTTTTACTCCGCTTTGGTTTAAATCGTTTTGTAGCCTGCTTTTTCTGAATGCGTAAACAAGAGCGCTTTTGTCACTCTTTTTTAAAATTATCAGCTCAACGCCTTTGTTATTTAATTCGTCGTTTGTTTTATTTATTGAACTTTCAAGCTGTGTCATACTTTCAAACGGAATGTTCATTAAATTTGCCGTTTTAAGGCTTGCAAGCGTCGGAGAGCAATGACCGATTAAGTATTTTTCTATCATTATTTGAACTGCTTTCTGAATTATACATTTTTGCTTTTTAATTCTTCGCTGTGTTTTGCAACAAATGATTTTATTGCGTCAAATGTTGTTTTTGACACAACATGTTCTATTTTGCATGCATCTCTTGCCGCTATTTCTTTTGGCACACCGAGTTCAATGAAAAATTCGCTGAACATTAAGTGCTTTTCATATACGCTTTTTGCAAGTTCAAGCCCTGTTTCGCTGAGCCTAATTTCGTGATTGTCGGTGATTTTTATAAACTTGTTTTCTTTTAAGTTTTTCATTGCGATTGATACGCTTGCCTTTGAAAGTTCAAGGTGATTTGCAATGTCAACACTTCTTACGTAACCGTTTTTTTCCTGCAAAACGAGGATTGCTTCCAAATAATCCTCAACAGATTCGCTTACTACCATATCCTTTATCCTCCCGATATTCAAATTAACAGTTATAAGCAGGCAGTTAGAACTGACTAACTTAGCATTTAAAATAAAGACGACTTAAAGTCGCCGTTTTATATTTGTGTTAGTTAGCATAAACTAACTACTGTCAGTTTATCATAATTAATTCGTTTTGTCAACCGTTAAATCAAAAAAATAAGCACGAGCATTTCTACTCGTGCTTAAATGTTGATATAATCCGTAGTCTTCCCCTGAAAAGCGTCAACTTTTTGGGGAGAGGAGAATGAAACGTAGTACTTATTATGAATTTCGCAGAAATTTATTCAAGTACGTAGTTTTATTCGACGAGTATTAAACAATACCCTGTGCCATCATTGCATCTGCAACCTTCATAAAGCCTGCAATGTTGGCGCCTGCAACGAAATTATCCTTAGCGTCAAACTGCTCGCAAGCTTCTTTCATATGATAATAAATGTTAATCATAATTCCCTTAAGCTTAGCGTCAACTTCGTCAAATGTCCAGCTTGAACGAATTGAGTTTTGACCCATTTCAAGCGCAGATGTAGCAACACCGCCTGCATTTGAAGCCTTGCCGGGAAGGAAAAGAATATCTCTGTCAAGGAACACTTCTGTAGCTTCCGCATTAGTAGGCATATTAGCGCCTTCGCATACTGCATAACAGCCTGAATCTGCAAGTCTTTGAGCCTCAACCTTGTTGATTTCGTTTTGAGTAGCGCAAGGAAGTGCAACGTCGCAAATAACGTTATCCCAAACAGAACCCTCACCGTATGTTGCGTCAGGATGGTAGTTGAGATATTCCTTAATTCTCTTTCTTTCAACTTCCTTAATCTGTTTAACTGCGTCAACATCAATGCCGTTTTCATCAATGATATAGCCTGATGAATCGGAGCAGGAAATAACCTTAGCGCCAAGCTGCTCAGCTTTTTCGATTGCATAAATAGCAACGTTACCTGAGCCTGAAACTGCGATTCTTGCGTCCTGAATATTCTTGCCGTGGTCTTTAAGAAGCTCCTCGGTGATATAAACAAGACCGTAGCCTGTAGCCTCTGTTCTTGCAAGAGAGCCGCCAAAGCTTAAACCTTTACCTGTAAGTACGCCCTCACTTCTGTTTGTAAGTTTCTTATATTGACCGTAGAGATATCCAACCTCACGTGCACCTGTACCGATGTCGCCGGCAGGAACGTCCTCGTCAGCGCCGACATACTTATAAAGCTCATTCATAAAAGCTTGGCAGAAACGCATAATTTCCATATCGCTCTTGCCCTTAGGGTCAAAGTCTGAACCGCCCTTAGCGCCGCCGATAGGAAGACCTGTAAGGCTGTTTTTGAAAATTTGCTCGAAGCCTAAGAACTTAATGATTGAAAGGTTTACGCTTGGGTGAAGTCTTAAGCCGCCCTTGTAAGGACCGATAGCTGAATTAAACTGAACACGATATCCACGGTTAACATGAACCTCGCCGTTGTCGTCAACCCAAGGAATACGGAACATAATTGTTCTTTCAGGCTCAACAAGTCTTTCCAAAAGTCCTGCCTTTTCATATCTTGGGTCTGTGTCAACTACAGGTGAAAGTGACTCAAGCACTTCTGTAGCTGCCTGAATAAACTCAGGCTGATAAGGATTGTTTTTCTTTAACTCTTCGAGTACCCTCTCTGAATACTTCATTACTAAAACCTCCATAGTTTTAATATTTTTTATGAAAAAAACAGAGCATAATATCAGCAATCTGTATTAAACTCTGCACAACAGCGCCGCCTTTGACGCTGAAGCTATTATAGCAGTTACGTGACACATTGTCAATTATCAATGAATAGATATACATAAAATTAACAAATTATTCTAATTATTTAGCATAATAATGCTCCGCACGCTTATATCACGTTATAATTATGCAAAATATACATTTGTCAATTATTTGCTTTATCAAAAAATATTGTGATTACACAGAGGTTATCGTTGTTTGAATATTTTATGTTTTTAACATCGATATTCTTATTTTTTAAACTCATTACGCTTAAAATATAGTATATTTGTCCTTGTTTGAAAAGCTCGTTGTTTGCATCGATATATGCGCTCTTGTTTGTAAATTTAAGTTCTGCATAGTATTTTCCGTTTTCAACGCAGGATTTCAAGGCTTTTTTTATATCTGCTCTGCTGTAAGAGGAGAAAAGGAGATTATTTTTTACAAAATAATTGTCCTTGTTTGCCGTACATTTCGGCAAAATGTCTTTGTGATTAATAGTATGCGTTTTTTCAATTTCACTTTCGCTCAAACAAAAGTAAGAATGGCTTATATATTCTTTGTTGTTTTCATCAAAACAGTCGCCCCACGTAGGGTCGGTATAGTAATAACTGCCGTCACATTCCTGAATTACCCAAGCATGGGACCTTCTGCCCTGCGGCGTTGTTGCTTTTCCGCTGACAACGGCACAGTTTATTCCGGAAAGCTGAAGAAGATATTGATATGCTTTTGCATATCCTGTGCAAGTGCATTTGCCCATAGTGAACACGCCCACAAGAGAGGAAGCCCAAGGCATATTATCCAAATTGTCTATCGCCTCATTGGCATAAGACGTGTTCGTTATTAAATATTCATATAAATAAAGAGATTTTTCATAGTCGCTCATATTGCTGTTCAAATTTTGAACAATTGAGTCGGTTTTGCTTTTGATTTGCTCGCTCAGCTTCGCAATTTCGTTTGAATTATAGCTGCTTTTAAGTGTTACAACTTTCGATGTGTCAATTGAGAAAGCGCCGTTGAGCCAAAAAAGCTCAGGGTGCTCGTTATAAACAAACATAGCTATTTCAAGTATTCTCTCTTCGTCGATATTTGAACGGATTTTAATTTGCGTTTTCTGATTTTTTGCACGTGCATAGATTTTGTCGTATATTCGTTTTTCTTCATCGTTTAAGCTCGAATAATAAAATCCGCCGTCAGCATTGTATTTGCTGTCGTCTATTTTCAATACCGAAGTGCTTTGCTTATTTTCAATAAGATTAATAATGCTTTCAACATTGAAAACGTCTGAGCCGAAATAATAACTGCTTGCCATAAAGGCGAGCATTACCACAAATAAAAACAATAAAAAGCTTTTAATATTTTTTTTCATAATTTTCACCGAATTTATATTTGACTTTAGTATAACACATTTTTTGTATTTTTTAAGCATAAAAATATATGATGATGAAATTTATAAAAAAATTTATAAGAATTTTCAAAATGAAAAAGAAAATTGATAAGCTTTTTGAAATTATAACAAAGAGAGTTGATTTTGTTAATTTAACTATTAAAGTGAAGTTTTTCAAAGGCTTTGAAATTTATAACAATAATGACAGGATTGCATTTTTAACATTTGAGGATACCCATGTACTTTTGATGCTTGGCACACAATTTTTTTGCTCGATTGTTTATTCTCTTTGTGTAAAATACAGTATAGAAAAAATTTGAACTACGTGTTATAATTCAGAATATAACTTATATATTATAATTATTTGGGAGGACAGGCTGAATGATTAAGCTTATTGCGACCGACCTTGACGGAACTCTTATGGCGCCGGACCATTTGACGGTGACTGACAGAACATATAATGCGCTCAAAACGGCACACGATAAAGGAATAAAAATTGCCGTTGCTACAGGCAGACCTATGACACTTATCGACAATGTTATCAGTCAAGTGCCGTTCGTTGATTATATTATTTATTCAAACGGCTCTTGCGTATTTGACAGAAATGTTAAGAAAATAATTCATGCTGACCTTATTGAGGACAAGCTTGCAAGAGAGATTGTTGAATATTTTTTGACTCAAAATGTATTTTTTGAAATTTATATAAACGGCAAAAGCTGTTACCAACTCGGAACGGAGAAGCTGTTTCAAAATATGGGCTTGCCGCAAAAATTTCTTGACGAGGTGGCTCAAACTATGGACGGCTACGACTCGCTTATTGATTTTATGAAAAATGACGGCAAGGGAATGGAAAAAATTACCTTTTACGGCATTTATGATGAAAAGTATGAGAATGTAAAGAAAAAGCTTGAAAAATATGGGCTTGACGTTTGCTCAAGCCTTCCGGGTACTGTTGAGGCAACGTCTAAGACTGCAAATAAAGGAAGTGCGCTTCTCGGAATATGCGAAAATATAGGTATCGGCGCAGACGAGGTTATGAGCTTTGGCGATGCAGAAAACGATTGCCCTATGCTTGATTTTGCAAAGTATTCGTTTGCTATGGAAAACGGGAGTGATGAATGTAAGGCGCACGCTGAGTTTGTAACAAAATCAAACGCTGAAGACGGGGTTGCCGTTGCAGTGGAAAAATATGCTTTGTAAAGTTAGAATTATCTTACAATATATTAAATAAATGTTTAATTTTAACTGTATGGCTTGAAACAAGTGCTTTTATACGTTATTATAATATTGTTTAATTATTAAACTGAGGAATTTGTCGGTATTTGCCGGCGTATATTAACTTATGGAGGTGTTTTTGTGGAGCAGAAGATTGACCTCAAGCAAATAGAGGGAGTTCTTGATGAACTTGCTAAGGTTAAAGGTTCTCTGATTACCATATTACAAAAAACTCAGGACATCTACGGTTATTTACCAAAGGATGCTATTATTTATATAAGCGAAAAGACAGGCATTGCCGAGAGTGAGATTATGGGTGTTGCAACATTTTATACCCAATTTCGTCTTACTCCTGTCGGAAAGTATCTTATTATGCTTTGCCAGGGTACTGCCTGCCATGTTAATTCAAGTGAACTTATTTTGCAGACAATTAAGGATGAACTTGGAATTGAGGACGGCGAAACTACCGAGGACGGTCTGTTCTCGCTTAAGTGCGTTGCATGCCTCGGCTGTTGCTCTCTTTCACCGGTTATGATGATTAATGAGAGTACATACGGTTCACTCACTCCTGAAAAGACTAAGAAAATACTTAAGGAATTGAGGGAGGCAGAATGATGAAAATCGTTGTAGGTGAAGGTTCTTGCGGTATTGCCGCAGGAGCAGAAAAGGTTAGGCAGGCGCTTTTAAAGCAGGATTTAAACGGCGCAAAGCTTACTATTGCAGGCTGTATAGGTATGTGTTACCTTGAGCCTATTGTTGATATTTATGAGGACGGTCAGGAGGTTAAGCGTCTTGTTCGTGTAACTGAAAATGACGCTGAAAAAATCAGCGAATACGCTAAAACAGGTGACGAAAGCATTATTTCTTCTCTTCTTGTTTCAGATGAGGATAAGGAATTTTTAAATAAGCAGACACGTATTGCACTTCGCCGTTGCGGAATTATCAATCCCGATGAAATTGACGATTTCGTTAATGCTGATGGTTATACTGCGATTAAAAAAGTGCTTACTTCGATGACGCCGGAGGATGTTATTGAAGTGATTAAAACATCGGGTCTTGCAGGTCGTGGCGGTGCCGGCTTCCCGACTTGGTTTAAATGGAACGCCGCAAGGCAGAGTGAGGGAGAAGAAAAATACCTTATCTGCAATGCGGACGAGGGCGACCCGGGCGCATTTATGGACAGAGCCGTTATTGAATCCGACCCGCATACTCTTATTGAAGGTATGCTTATCGGCGCTTATGCTATCGGTGCAAAAAATGCTGTTGTTTATGTAAGAGCGGAATATCCTCTTGCTATCAAAAGGCTTGAAAGAGCTATTGAGCAGGCAACGGCAGCAGGTTATTTGGGCGATAATATTCTCGGTACCGATTTCAGTTGCAAAATGACGATTAAGGCAGGCGCAGGTGCGTTTGTTTGCGGTGAGGAAACTGCGCTTATTGAGTCACTTGAGGGCCACAGAGGTATGCCGAGGCTTAAACCTCCTTTCCCGGCGCAAAGCGGTTATTGGAAAAAGCCGTCTAATATTAATAATGTTGAAACCTTTGCTAACGTAAGCTGGATTATCAATAATGGCGGCGAAGCTTTTGCCGCTATGGGTACAGAAGGCTCAAAGGGTACTAAGGTATTTGCCGTAACAGGTAAGGTTAAAAGAAGCGGTCTTGTTGAAATACCTATGGGTAAAACTCTTCGTGATGTTATCTTTGATATCGGCGGCGGAATGAAGGGCGATAAGGCATTTAAGGCTGTTCAGATGGGCGGACCGTCAGGCGGTTGTATTCCTGCTGACCTTATTGATACTGTAATTGACTATAAGGCTCTCGGCGCAACGGGCGCTATTATGGGCTCAGGCGGAATGGTTGTTATGGACGAGGGCACCTGTATGGTTGGAATGGCTAAGTTTTTCCTTGATTTTACCGCTAAGGAAAGCTGCGGCAAATGTATTCACTGCCGTATCGGTACTAAGAGAATGCTTGAAATTCTTACAAGAATTACCGAGGGTAACGGTCAGCCGGGCGATGTAGAACTTCTTGAGGAACTTTGCTACGGTATTAAGGACGGCGCTCTTTGCGGCTTAGGTCAAACTGCTCCAAATCCTGTATTGACAACTATTAAATATTTCAGAAACGAGTATGACGCTCATATTAATGACAAAAAGTGCCCTGCCGGCGAATGTTCGTCTCTTATTGAATATTCAATTGATAAGGATAAGTGTAAGGGCTGTACTCTTTGTGCAAGGAATTGCCCTGTCGGCGCTATTTCAGGTGAGGTTAAGTCGGCTCATACAATTGATATAAACAAATGTATTAAATGCGGAAAATGTATTGCTACCTGCCGTTTCGGTGCGGTAGTAAGAAAGTAAGGAGGGAGCAGATAAAATGGAAAATGTAAAATTAACTATTAACGGTAAAGAAATTACTGCTCCCGTAGGCAGCACAATTCTTGAAGCGGCAAGGCGAAACGGAATTTATATTCCGACTCTCTGCTATGATGAGGCTGTTGAGGTTTACGGCGCTTGCGGTCTTTGCGTTGTTGAGGCGCAGGGTATACCAAAGCTTCTTCGCTCCTGCTCGGCTAAGGTCAGCGATGGTATGGTAATTAATACCGAGAGCGAAAGAGTAGTTAAATCAAGAAAAATTGCAATGGAGCTTTTGATGTCGGCACATGACGGTGATTGCATTGCTCCGTGTCAGCTTGCCTGCCCTGCAAACACTGACTGTCAGGGTTATGTCGGCCTTATTGCCAACGGTGAGTTTGATTCTGCATTGAAGCTTATAAAAAAAGAAATTCCGCTTCCTGCATCTATCGGCAGAGTGTGTCCGCACCCTTGCGAAAAGGCCTGCAGAAGGGGAAAGGTTGACGAACCGATTAATATTGTTCAGCTCAAGAGCTTTGCGGCTGATCTTGACCTTAAGGGTGACAGCTTTGTGCCCGAGTGTGCGCCAAGTACAGGCAAAAAGGTTGCAATTGTAGGCGGCGGTCCTGCCGGTCTTACTGCGGCTTACTATCTTGCTCAGCTTGGCCACGAGGTAACTGTTTTCGATATGATGGAAAAAATGGGCGGTATGCTCAGATACGGTATTCCTCAGTATCGTTTGCCTAAAGAGGTACTCGACAGCGAAATTAAAATTATTGAAAAAACAGGAGTTCGCCTTTGCAATAATGTTAAACTCGGTAAGGATATCACTGTTGAAAATCTTAAAAGCGTAAATGATGCCGTTATTCTTGCACCGGGTGCATGGAAATCAACTCCTATGAGGGTTAAAGGTGAGGATGCACAGGGCGTTTACGGCGGTATTGATTTTCTCAGAAGTGTAATTCAGGGCAATCCTGTTGATATCGGCGAAAAAGTTGCTGTTTGCGGCGGCGGTAATACTGCTATGGACGCTTGCAGAACTGCTGTAAGGCTCGGCGCTAAAGAAGTTTATGTAATTTACAGAAGAACAGAGAAGGAAATGCCTGCCGAGGAGATTGAGATTAAAGAATCAAAGGAGGAGGGAGTTACTTATAAATTCCTTACAAATCCTCTTGAAATTCATTCTCAAAACGGCAAGGTTTCGGGTATGACGCTTCAGCTTATGGAGCTTGGCGAGCCTGACGCTTCGGGCAGAAGACGTCCTGTTGCAATTGACGGCAAGACGGAATATCTTGAGCTTGACAGCGTAATTATGGCTATCGGTCAAAAGCTTGACGGCAAGGATTTTGAAAATACGGTTGAGCTTACCCAAAGAGGTACTATTGCCGCAGATGAGGATACATTCCTTACAAATCTTGACGGTGTATTTGCAATTGGCGATGCTACAAATAAGGGCGCTTCAATTGCTATTGCCGCTATCGGTGAGGCAGACAGGTGCGTTAAGGTTGTCGATGCTTACTTAAAGGGTGAAAAGCTTGATTTTACAGAGCCTTATATAAGCAAGCGTGACGAGGATAAAATTGATTTTTCCGGAAATGATAAAAAAGCACAGATTGTTGCCGAGGTTCTCCCTGCCGAAAAGAGAAAGGCTTGCTTTGATGAGGTTTCACTCGGCTTGACTGTTGAACAAGCGCAAAAAGAGGCTGAAAGATGCCTTGAATGCGGTTGCCGTGAGTATTTCAAGTGTAAGCTTTTGAATGTTGCACAGAGATATGAAATTCATCCTGAGCGTTTTGCAGGCGAAATGCCGCAGAAATATACAAAGGATTCCAATTCGTTTATTGAAAGAAATACTGCTAAATGTATTCTTTGCGGCCTTTGCGTTCGCTCTTGCCGTGAAGTCGAGCAGTTAAGCGTTCTCGGTCTTTTAGGCCGTGGATTTAAGACGAGCGTTGCACCTGCTTTTGCGCTTCCTCTTGACCAAACAAAGTGTACCAACTGCGGTCTTTGCGTAAGTCTTTGTCCTACGGGTGCGCTTACTGAAAAGTCAAATCTTAAAAAGCAAGTGCCGCTTGCAGAAAAGTATTCGCTTGAAACTCTTGAAATCGACGGTAAAAAGTGTGATTATCTTGTATCCCGTTATGACGGCAAAATTCTTCGTGCCGTTCCTCATAATGAAAATGCAAGAAAATGTGCGCTTGAACGTGAAGATGTAATTTCAAAGCTTTCATAAGGAGTTTATGATTATGGACGAATTTAAAGTAATAGAAATTAAAAAGAGTGTTTTTGAAAATAACGACCGTGAGGCGGACAGGATAAGAGAAAGGCTCAAAAAAGAACACACCTTTCTTTTGAATCTTATGTCTTCTCCCGGTTCCGGCAAAACAACTACGCTTAAGGCTACAATTTCCCGTCTTAAAGATGAAATGAAAATAGGCGTTATGGAGGCTGATATTGACTCCTCGGTTGACGCTAAAGCCATTGCCGAAACGGGCGTTAAATCAATTCAGCTTCATACGCTCGGAATGTGCCATCTCGATGCAGGAATGACGGAGCAGGGTATAGATGAATTTGGAACAGATGAGCTTGACCTTGTTGTGCTTGAAAATGTCGGCAATCTTGTTTGCCCTGCCGAATTTGACACGGGCGCAGTTAAAAATGCAATGATTTTGTCCGTTCCCGAAGGTGATGACAAGCCACTCAAATATCCTCTTATGTTTTCAATTTGCGATGTTGTTCTTATTAATAAAATCGATGCAAAAAGCGTATTCGATTTTGACGATGACGCTGTTGTTGAAAGAATTAAGAAGCTTAACCCAAAGGCTGAAATATTCTTTATCAGTGCTAAAACGGGTGAGGGTGTAGACGCTTGGTGCGATTGGCTCAGAAAACAAGTTAAAGCTTGGTGCGAATAAGACTTTGATATGAGGCGAAAGCAGAACATCAAATGAAACCACAAAAAAGCAGTTCAATCTGAATTTGATTGAACTGCTTTTTTCATCAATTTTATTTTGAAAGGAATGAAAATAATCCTTTTTTCTTTTCATACGGCTCTGCTTTAAAACTTGTTACGCTATATCCTGTATCGGAAATTGCTTTTTTAAGCTTTGACTCGTCAATTTCATTTTCGCTTATTATTTCACAAAGCGCTTTTACGTGAGAGGAATTGACTTTTTTGACCTTGAAATTTTTTCTGATAACATCGTTGATATGGGATTCGCACATTCCACACATCATTCCTTCAATTCCAACCGTAGTTTTAATCATAATATCACCTTAGTACCGATTATTGGTTAGATACAACTAACTATCTTGAGTTTAGCACAACGTTATTGATTTGTCAAGAAAAAAGGCAACTGAAAATCAGTTGCCACAGACTGTCGATAAAGTGGCTAAACCGCGCCGTGCTATAAAACGAAATTCCATTCGGGGTCCCCGACAAATTGAAAATTTGGTGGGGAAAAGGAGAAAGTAACGAAGTGTTTATTATGAATTTCAAAGAAATTCATTCAAACACGGAATTTCTTTCGACGTATCGTAGGGCAAGGGCTTGCTCTTGCCGAAATAGAATCAAAAACTACATTTATAGAAAAGTGGCTTGAACGTAATGTTCAAGCCACTTTTGGCGCTTTTCGCCTTTTGCTCGGGGGCAGTACCCACGTACAGCACCCGCTCGCAAAATACGAAATTTATCTCACTTTCTCGAAGTCTTACAGCGTGTAGAAAAAGCTCAATTATTATTTCTTTTTAAATTTATCAAAAAAGCCTTCTTTTCCGCCGTTTTTTGGTGGAGTATATGTTTTGTCAAATTCCTTAAGAAGTTCTTTTTGTTCGTTTGAAATGTTCTTAGGAATATCAACAATAACCCTGACGTGTTCATCACCTTTGCCCATACCGTTTAATCGGGTGATGCCTTTATTACCCTTAAGCGTAAAGATTTCGCCCGGCTGAGTTCCGGCTGGAATATTAAGCTTGGTGTCGCCGTCAAGTGTAGGTACATTGACCTCTGCGCCGAGAGTTGCCTCGACAATAGAAATATGCTTATCAACCCATACATCATAGCCGTCACGGTTGAAATACGGATGCTTTTTAATGCTGATAATAACCTTAAGGTCACCTGACGGACCGCCGTTTGAGCCGGCATTACCAAAGCCTCGAACGTTGACAATTTGGTTATTGTCAATACCGGCAGGAATGTTGACCTCGATTTTCTTTCTTGTTCTGACCTTACCCTTGCCGTTACATTTGTGGCATGGAGTATTGATAATCTTACCTTTACCGCCGCAGCGAGAGCAGGTGCGTTGAGTGCTCATCACACCGAGCGGAGTACGCTGAGAAACTGTTTGAACGCCTGAGCCGTGACATTCGGGGCAAACGGTTGGGCTTGTGCCCTTGGCAGCTCCTGTGCCGCCGCATTCGCTGCAATCCATAACTCTCATAACTTCGATGGTCTTTTTGCAGCCTTTAGCGGCTTCCTCAAATGTAAGAGTAACAGAGGCTTGAATATCTCTGCCTCTTGACGGAGCATTAGGATTACGTGAGCTTGTGCCGAATCCGCCTCCGAAGAAGGATGAAAAGATATCGCCTAAATCAATATCTCCGTCAAATCCGCCTCCGAATCCGCCGCCAAAGCCTCCTGCACCTTGACCTGCGCCGTAATTAGGGTCAACGCCTGCAAAGCCAAATTGGTCATAACGTGCTTTCTTTTGAGGGTCGGACAAAACTTCGTATGCTTCGTTACATTCCTTAAATTTTGCCTCTGCCTCAGGATTATCCGGGTTTAAGTCAGGGTGGTATTTCTTTGCCGTTTTTCTATATGCTTTTTTAATTTCATCATCACTTGCGCCACGGCTTACACCGAGCACCTCGTAATAATCTCTTTTATCTTCAGGCATTATACTTTAACCCTTTCTGTTTTTTGTTAATGAATTATAATATGGGCAAGATTGGTAATCGCCCCTACAAGGTTGAAAGAAATTCCACGCTTGAGAAACGGGCGACCGATGGTCGCCCCCTACGTGTCCCTTTCTGCACTCAAAACCTGCTGTACGGTTGTGTACCGGATTTTGAAATAAATCGTAGGGGCGGATATTATCCGCCCGCTGGATTTGAGTGTTTATATATTAGTTGTCGTCTACCTCGGTGTAGTCAGCGTCAGTATATTCCTGACCGCCGCCTTGTGCCTGAGCATTCGGGTCATAGCCTGCACCTTGAGGGCCTGCCTGAGCACCGCCCTGTGCCTGCTGTGCTGCTTCATAAAGCTTCTGAGAAACTTCGTAGAATTTGTTTTGAAGGTCCTCTTGAGCCGACTTGATTGCATCTTCATTGTCGCCCTTAAGTGCTTCCTTCAATGCGTCAACCTTAGTTTGAAGAGCTGACTTATCGTCTGCTGAGAATTTGTCGCCATCCTCGCTGATAAGCTTTTCAGTTTGGTAAACCATTTGGTCTGCATTGTTACGAAGGTCAACTGATTCTCTCTTCTTCTTATCTTCTTCTGCGAACTGCTCAGCTTCCTTAACAGCCTTATCAATATCATCCTTGCTCATATTTGATGAAGCTGTGATAGAGATTTCCTGCTGCTTGCCTGTGCCGAGGTCCTTAGCAGATACGTGAACGATACCGTTAGCATCGATATCAAATGTTACTTCAATTTGAGGAACACCTCTTCTTGCAGGAAGAATGCCGTCAAGGTGGAACATACCGAGTGTTTTGTTATCCTTAGCAAATTCTCTCTCACCTTGAAGAACATGAACTTCAACTGAAGTTTGGTTATCGGCAGCTGTTGAGAAAATCTGGCTCTTTTTAGTAGGAATGGTGGTATTTCTTTCAATGATAACAGTGTTTACACCGCCCATGGTTTCAATACCGAGTGAAAGAGGGGTAACGTCAAGAAGAAGTAAGCCCTTAACGTCGCCGCCGAGTACACCGCCTTGAAGAGCTGCACCCATAGCAACACATTCATCAGGGTTGATTCCCTTGAATGGCTCCTTGCCGCTGAACTTTTGAATAGCTTCCTGAACAGCAGGGATTCTTGTAGAACCGCCGACAAGCAAAATCTTGTCAATATCGTTCATTGAAAGGCCTGAATCTTTCATAGCTTGACGAACAGGACCCATTGTTGCTTCAACAAGGTCTGCTGTCATTTCGTTGAACTTAGCTCTTGTAAGAGTTGTTTCAAGGTGCTTAGGACCTGTAGCGTCAGCTGTGATAAATGGGAGAGAAATTTGAGCTGTGGTCATACCTGAAAGGTCAATTTTTGCCTTTTCTGCAGCTTCCTTAACTCTCTGCATAGCCATTTTATCATTTGAAAGGTCAATACCTGTTTCACTCTTGAACTGAGCTATGATATAGTCCATAACCTTTTTATCAAAGTCATCACCGCCAAGGTGGTTGTTACCTGCTGTTGCAAGTACCTCTTGAACGCCGTCACCCATTTCAATGATGGATACATCGAATGTGCCGCCGCCGAGGTCATATACCATAACCTTCTGGTCGTCTTCCTTATCAATACCGAAAGCAAGAGCAGCGGCAGTAGGCTCGTTGATAATTCTCTTTACATCAAGACCTGCGATTTTACCTGCATCCTTAGTTGCCTGACGCTGTGAGTCTGTAAAGTAAGCGGGAACTGTAATAACAGCCTCTGTTACTTTTTCACCGAGGTAAGCCTCAGCGTCTGATTTTAATTTCTGCAAAATGATAGCACTGATTTCCTGAGGTGTATATGCCTTGCCGTCAATGTTTACCTTGTAATCAGAACCCATATGTCTTTTAATTGAAGAAATAGTCTTTTCCGGATTTGTGATAGCCTGACGCTTTGCAACGTTACCTACCATTCTTTCGCCGTCCTTAGAAAATGCTACTACAGACGGTGTTGTTCTTGCGCCTTCAGCGTTAGGAATTACTACCGGCTCGCCGCCTTCAATAACGCTTACACAGCTGTTTGTTGTACCTAAATCAATACCTATAATCTTTGACATAATCTTTTTCCTCCTGAGTTTGTATTATTAGTTTGCTGTTTTGACCATAGCAGGTCTGACAACTTTGTCATTATATTTATAGCCTTTTTGGAACACGTCGGTGATTACGTTTGCATCAAGCGAATCATCATCAATGTGCATTACTGCGTGATGAAAATTCGGGTCAAACTCATCGCCCTGCTCGCCGTAGGCTTCAACGCCTAATTTTTTAAGTGATGCCATAAGACCGTCATAGGTCATTTGAACACCTTTTTTAAGTCCCTCGTAATCCTCTTGCTCATTTGCAAGCGCTCTTTCGAGATTATCAACCGTGGCAAGGATTTCTGAAACTGCTTTGATTGTTGCAAAAGCGAAGCTTTCATTTTTTTCTTTTTCGCTGCGCTTGCGAAAGTTTGAATATTCCGCCGTAACTCTCAAAAGCTGGTCCTTTGTATCCTTAAGCTCTTTTTCAAGCGGATTTTCTTTCTCTTTTGTCTCTGCCTTCTTATCCTCTTGATTTTGGGCTTCGGTTTTTACTTCTTTTTCTTCATCGTTTTTCTTTTTACTCATATTTTATGCCCCTTTCTTTGAAAGAAGTGTATCAACTGTGTTGATTATATACTTTATTTTCGGCAAAATGCTTTCATAATCAATTCTCATTGAACCGATAACACCTAAAACAGCCTTTTGACCGCCCTCATAATTAAATTTGGCAATAAGCGTTGATGTGTTTTTCATTTCATATAATGGATTTTCATCGCCTATCATCAAAAGCTTGGTGTGATTTGAATTTGCAAAGCGCTTTGAAAGCTCCATCAATTGCTTTTTGCCGGTAAGCAAGCCGAGGATTTTGTATAAATCGGAACCAAGCTCCTCGTGAGAAAGCAAATTCGTTTCGCCCTCAAGGCTTAATTTGCTGTGTGATGCTTCATCGCATAATGCACAAAGCGAGGTGAGAGCAGGAAGCATATCGAATATTCTCACCCCTGCAACGCCGACTGCACTTTGGATTAATGCCAAATTAACGTCTGTAAGCGGAGCGCCTATCAAAAACTTAGCCGAAACATCGTAAAACTTTTGCCTGAAATCCTCGTCAAGTGCACAAGGCATATTGATTAATGAGGATTTGATTTTACTGCCAACCGTAAGCATAACGAGCATTGCTTTTTGATTGCCGGCAGGTATTAAGTCAACACCCTGAATGCAATCATAAGGGTCTTCAAGCGTTGCGCAAAATGCTGCACAATGTGAATATTCCTCCAAAAGCTTGCAGGCATCAAGCAAAAGCCTTTCCGGATCGCCCGAGTTTACCGAGAGCGCTTCATTGATTTTGTTCATCTCGTATTCGCTTATCGGCTTTTCTTTCATAATATTATCAACGTAATATCTGAAAGAAGTTTTGCTCGGAACTCTGCCGCCGCTTGTATGCCTTTGTTCAAGAAAGCCTAATTGCGTTAAATACGCCATCTCGTTTCTTATTGTGGCACTCGATATTGAGTAGGGGAGAAGCTGACATAATGCTTTTGAGCCAATCGGCTCGCCGGTACGCAAATAGTGCTCAATAATTAAACCAAGTATTGCGTGTCGTCTTTCACTTATCATCCTTTCCACCTCTTTATCATATCGTTAGCACTCTCAACACCTGAGTGCTAACTCTGTTATAATAGTATTACCTTTTTGCTTAGTTGTCAATACTTTTTTTCGATTTTTTCAAAATTTTCTTATTTTGTATATATTTTCCTAACAATTTCTGTTGCCAAATCCTCTTATATAAATAGTAATTAATATATACTATATATAAATATAAACTGTATACTAAAAAATACTTAAAATTGATTATTGATAAGTATACAGAATAATGGTATTCTTTTGGGCAAGGAGGTGAGCATAATGAAAGAAAACACAAAAAATGCTCGCATCAATGTTAGAGCTATAACATTTACAGCTGTTATGGCAGCATTGGTATTTGTATTTACTTACACATTTAAAATTCCGTTTGTAAACGGTTATACCCACATAGGCGACAGTATGATTTTCCTTGCCATTGTATTTTTAGGCTGGAAAAAAGCTCCGCTTGCGGCAGGTATCGGCGCAGCTCTTGCGGACCTTATCGGCGGCTACAGTGCTTGGGTTGCCCCGACATTTATTATTAAGTTCATTATGGCGCTTATTTGTGCTCTTATTATGGAAAAGGTGATTAAGAATAACAAGATTGTAGGCTATATTGTAGGCGCAATTCTCGGCGGTGTTTGGCAGATTGTTGCATATACGGTAGTTAAAATTTTCCTTTTTGACAAGGCTTATGCATTTTCTTCTCTCCCTACTCTTGCTATTCAAACAGTAGTAGGTGTTGTAGTTGCCGCAGTATTTATCGTTGTATTTGACAAAACAAAGGTTACTGCTAAATTAAAGAAGATGGTTGGCTGAATAGCTGATAAAACGTCTTCGTCGAAAGAAATTCCGTGTTTGAATGAATTTCTTACAAAATTCATAATAAACACTTCATTCCTTTCTCCTCTTCCCCAAAAAGCTAACGCTTTTCGTGGACCCCGATTGAAATTCCGTGTTTGAGAAGCGGGCGAACAATGTTCGCCCCTACGGTATTTCTTTCTTCTTTCTCAGAGTGAAATAAATTTATTACTAAAATTATTTAGGAGATAATTAAAATGAAAAAAATTGATGCACATTCACATATCGGCACATTCGGCGGTTGGGCAGGTGTTGCCTTTACCAAAGAAAAGCTGATTGAGCAGATGAATGAATATGACATTGAAAAAACCTTTTTAACAGCACCTAATTTTCAAGGCAATGATGAGGTTGTAGACGCATTTCAGTCTTATCCCGATAAGATTGTTCCGTTTGTATGGGTTAATCCCGCATTAGACGACGTTGAAAAGAAACTTAATCATTATATAAACGAAGAGGGCTTTATGGGTATCAAAATGCAACCGCTTTTTGATGCATTTGTTGCAGATGACCCTGTAGTTTATCCTGTTATGGATTTTGCAAGGGAATATGACGTTCCTGTATTTATCCATTGCGGTCATCCGCCTTTCTCACTTCCTTGGAGCATTGCGCTTCTTGCGGAAAAATACCCTGATGTAAGAGTTACTATGATTCATATGGGTCACGGTCACGGCGTTTATATTGATGCTGCTATCAAAATGGCTAAGAGATATGACAATATCACACTTGAAATGAGCGGTATGCCAATGGGCAGTAAGATTAAAGAGGCTTATGAAACAGTTGGTAAGGACAGAATTATGTTTGGCATAGATTCTCCGTTCCATCACCCAACGGTTGAAATTCAAAAGGTTCTTTCCTGCGGTCTTGATGAAAAGGCTCAGGAAGATATATTCTATAATAACGCTAAGAAGTTATTAAGATTATAATATTAATTACATATATAAATAAAAAAGCAGTTGGATTTTTCAATCCAACTGCTTTCGTTTATTTAGAATTAATTGTTATGCTCTTTGCCCGGAGCGCCGCAGCATTTCTTATACTTTTTACCGCTTCCGCAAGGACATGGGTCGTTAGGGCCGACCTTTTTGCCCTTTCTTACGGGAGCCTGCTTAACTGTATCGTCGCCGCCCGATGAAGTAGCTGTTACCTTGGCAACAGCCTTTCTTTCAACGTCTTCCTGACGTCTCGGCATAATTGTAAGCATCATTCTTACTGTGTTTTCACGAATTGTTGCCGTCATTTCGTCAAACATATCGTATGATTCCATACGGAATGCAACAACAGGGTCCTGCTGAGCGTAAGCACGAAGATGGATACCTTGCTTGAGGTCGTCCATAGCATCGATATGATCCATCCAAAGAACGTCAACGTTGCGCAAAAGTACCATTCTTTCAAAGTCTTGGAACATTTCGTCGCCGAGAAGCTCTCTCTTTTCCTCAAGGCGCTTATGGCCTCTTTCCTGAAGCATATCAATTGTGCCTTGAACCGAAAGCATATTAACGTCATCGTTAAAGTCGTCCTCGGTTGTAAGCCAGCCTTTATATTTTTCCTTAAGGCCTGCTACGTTCCAATCGCTCTTATGGTCGCCTGCAAAGTAGTTTTTAACATTTTCCTCAATGTTTGTATCAAGCATTTGAAGAATTTTATCTGTAAGGTCAATTCCGTCAAGAACCTGATCTCTCTGCTGATAAATGAGCTGTCTTTGACGGTTCATAACATCGTCATATTGAAGCGTTTGCTTTCTTATGCCGAAGTTTCTGCCCTCAACCTTTTTCTGCGATGACTCAACAGTTCTTGTAATCATCTTTGATTCGATAGGCATATTTTCATCGTCGGTAAGGCGAGCCATCATAGCCTGCATTCTTTCACCGCCGAATAAACGCATAAGGTCATCTTCAAGAGATAAGAAGAATTGACTTTCACCCGGGTCACCCTGACGTCCGGAACGTCCACGAAGCTGATTATCAATACGGCGTGAATCGTGGCGTTCTGTACCCAAAATGAATAAACCGCCTACGGCTCTTACCTTGTCAGCCTCTTCTTGAATTTCAGTCTTATATTTAGCCTCAAGTTCTTGGAAGGTTTTTCTTGCTTCAATGATTTCCTCATTGTCCGTTTCCGCAAAGCCTGTAGCCTCTGCAATAAGCTCGTCTGAATACTGCATTCTTTTCATTTCGCTTTTTGCAAGGTATTCAGCGTTACCGCCGAGCATGATATCGGTACCACGACCTGCCATATTTGTGGCGATTGTAACAGCGCCGAATTTACCTGCCTGAGCAATGATTTCAGCCTCACGCTCATGATTTTTAGCGTTAAGTACGTTGTGAGGAATGTGTTCTTTTTTAAGCATTTTTGAAAGGAGTTCACTCTTTTCAATGCTGATTGTACCTGCCAAAACAGGCTGTCCTTTTTCGTGACATTCCTTAATCTTTTCAATTACATTGTGATATTTTCCACGTTCTGTTTGGAAAATAACGTCAGGATGGTCAATTCTTGCAAGCGGTTTGTTAGTTGGAATTTCAACAACATCAAGCTTGTAGATTTCTGAAAATTCAGGTGCTTCAGTTGAAGCAGTACCTGTCATACCGGAAAGCTTCTTGTAAAGACGGAAGTAGTTTTGGAAAGTAATCGTAGCAAGAGTTTTGCTCTCGTGCTCAACCTTAACGCCTTCTTTTGCCTCGATAGCCTGATGAAGACCCTCGTTATAACGTCTGCCTTCCATAATACGACCTGTGAACTCGTCAACGATTTTAACCTGACCGTCTGTTACAACGTAGTCGATATCTCTTCTCATAACGCCGTTAGCCTTGATAGCTTGGTCGATATGGTGGAGAAGTGTGGTGTTGTCAATATCCATAAGGTTTTCAACGTGGAAATATTCCTCAGCCTTTTTAACACCGTCCTGAGTAAGTGTTGCGGTCTTAGCCTTTTCGTCAACAATATAGTCGCCGTCGTAGGTTGATTCCGTATCTTGTTTTTCGTCCATTTTTGCAACCTTAACCATTTTTAAGGTCTTTGCAAAAGCGTTAGCCTGACGGTAAAGGTCAGTTGACTGTTCGCCCTTACCACTGATGATAAGAGGAGTACGAGCCTCATCAATAAGGATTGAGTCGACCTCATCGACAATTGCGAAAACGTGGCCACGCTGTACTTTTTCTTCCTTATACTGAACCATATTGTCACGAAGATAGTCAAAGCCCATCTCGTTATTAGTTCCGTAAGTGATATCTGCGTTGTAAGCATCTTGCCTTTGCTCATTAGTCTTTTCGTGAATGATAAGACCTACCTTTAAGCCAAGGAAACGATAAAGCTTGCCCATCCATTCGGAGTCACGCTTTGCAAGGTAATCGTTTACTGTTACGATATGAACACCCTCGCCTGTAAGCGCATTAAGGTAAGCCGGAAGGGTAGCAACAAGAGTTTTACCTTCACCTGTTTTCATCTCGGCAATTCTGCCCTGATGAAGAACAATACCGCCGATAATCTGAACAGGGAAATGCTTCATTCCGAGAACACGCCAAGCGCCTTCACGGCAAACTGCAAATGCGTCCGGCAAAATATCGTCAAGTGTTTCGCCGTTTGCAAGCCTGCCCTTAAGAATATCGGTTTGAGAGGTAAGCTCTTTATCGCTCATAGCTGCATACTTGTCCTCTAAAGCGAGAACCTTGTCTGCAGTCTTTTTAACTCTTTTAACCTCTTTTTTAGAGTAATCGCCAAAAATGGCTGTAACAAATTTATTTGCCATAATTTACACCTCGTTAATTAGTACCAACTGCCATTATAACACGAATGGAACTCAATGTCACTAATTATTTTAAATAAATTATATAATATATAACAAGTATATTTATTGTTTATTTTTATTGCTTATTTTCCAAAAATTGCTTTGATTGAACTGAGTGCTCCGCCGGATACCGCATTTTCTGCCGTATCGTCAAAGGTAAGCTTGAGATTTTTACTTCCTTGCTCAATATTAAGAGTGATGTCAACACCGTTTTCTTCCATTTGAGCGTCGGCAATTTTTTCTTTAAGTTGGGCAAGTCTGGAGTCAAGAAAAGTATCATCGCTAAGCTTTGCAAGAAGTTGAAAAGCGGAATAATCCTTTTTAAGCTCGTTTGCAAAATCGGATGCACCCTGTGCCAAATCTTTATTTTTAACTGTTAGCGTTACGGTTTTTTTGTCAAGGTCGATGCTCTTTATTTCGTAATCTACGTTTTCAAAAATAGCTTGACCGAGTTGTTTTAATTGCTCGTGCTTTTCGGCATAGCCGACGATTGTGTTAAGAGTAGTTGAGTCAACGTATTTTTGAAGCGTATCCGTATCAAATTCTTTAAGTGCCGCAAAAGCCGTGTCTACCGTTTTTGTGACATTTTTTTCCGTCATAGCGTTTGACGAGCAGGCTGTGAAGCTTACAAGCATAAATGCAAGGCATAATAAAATACTTAATGTTTTTTTCATAATGATTACCGTCCGTATAAAAATATTTGTTGACATAAAGCATAATTATATGTACTATATGTGAAATCCACAAAATTTATATGATTTTAGCTTTATGCATATTTCTTGTTATTATATATAAAAAAAACAAAAATGGCAATAATAATTAAAATTGTTATAAAAAAATTGCATAATTAGAATATATGTGGTATAATCACTTAGGTTATCCACATTATATGGTTTAAATTAATTTTATAAATGTGATGAATGGAATGTTAAACAGATGAAAGAGAAGTTTAAAAAGTTTTTTGCACCGACAAAGTTTAAACGGCTTTTTGATATAGTTGTATCGTTTTTCGCACTGATAATTTTGTCGCCGCTTTTTTTGGTGATTTGTATTGCCAATTTGCTTACACCTAATACAAGCGTATTTTTCTCCCATGAAAGAAGAGGAAGAAAGGGCAAGCCGTTTAAAATTTACAAATTTCAAACTATGAAAAACAATACGCCGAATGTTGCTACGGGCGATTTGGAAAATCCGGAGCAGTATATTACAAAGGTCGGAAAATTTTTAAGAAAAACAAGTCTTGACGAACTTCCGCAACTTTGGAATATTCTTAAAGGCGATATGAGTTTTGTAGGGCCGAGGCCGCTTATTTCAAGTGAAATGAGAGCGCACAGGCTAAGGCTTGAATATGGCGTGTATCGTTTCAGACCGGGACTTACGGGACTTGCGCAAATCAACGGTCGAGATGAAATTTCGCTTATGAAGAAAATGAAATATGACAAGATTTATTGTGACAATTGGTCGATTAAACTTGACTTGGTAATTTTGCTTAAGAGCGTAGGCGTTGCACTCAAGCAAGAGGGTTATCAAGAGGGCAAGTGGCACCGCAGATAAAATATCAAACGGAGAACGATTTATGGAAAGAAACTTTATTGACGGATATACGGAGTGGCAGTCAAATCCTGAAATTGTGGGTGTTAATAAGCTTCCGCAACACGCAACGTTTATGCCTTATGAAAATTTTGACGAGGCTAAAAAAGCTGACAGATTTGCTTCAAGCCGTTCTAAACTTTTAAATGGAAAATGGAAGTTTAAGCTTTACAAAAATTATGCTTACAGGCCGAGTGATTTTGCTCAGCCTCATTATGATACTCATAATTGGGACACTATTAAGGTCCCCGGCTCTTGGCAAATGCAAGGTTATGACCAGGCGCAGTATTGCAATGTTCGTTACCCTTGGGAAGGAAGCGAGGATATTTGCCCGCCTAATGCTCCTACAAAGCATAATCCCGTAGGCTGTTATGTTAAAAAGGTACATATTGACAAATCACTTTTGAATAAGCGTGTTGTAATCTGCTTTGAGGGTGTTGAGTCTGCATTTTATCTCTATATCAACGGCGAAAGAGTGGGATACAGCGAGTCAACCTTCCACAGAAGCGAGTTTGATATTTCGAAATATATTAAGGAAGGCTCAAATGTTATCGGTGTAGAAGTTTATCGCTGGTGCACCGGCTCTTGGCTTGAGTGTCAGGATATGTGGCGCTTGGGCGGTATCTTCCGTGATGTATATATTTATACTACCGAAAAGCAGTATATCAGGGATTTTGAGGTTGTTGCCGAGCCTGACGTTACTTTAAGCGACGGCTATGCAGATATTCTTGTTAAAACTAACGGCTCTTATGAAAGTCTCAGCCTTGATTTGAGTATTCTTGACAAAGACGGCAACACTGTTGCGCTTGACAGCCAATATGCCAATGAGGATCACCAAACTAAACTTAAGGCGATTGTTACCGACGTTAATGTTTGGTCAAGCGAAAGTCCTTATCTTTATACTATGGTAATTACTCTTAAGGATAACGGAATGCCGATTGAATATATCAGCCAAAAAATCGGTTTCAGAAAAGTTGAAATTAAGGACGGAATTATTCGTATCAATAATCAAAGAGTAATATTTAAGGGTACTAACAGGCACGAATTTGATTGCCATACCGGCAGATATATGAGTGAAGATGTAATGCGTTATGATATTGAGATGATGAAAAAGTCCAATATGAACGCTGTTCGTACCTCTCATTATCCTAACGACCCTAAATTTTTGGAACTTTGCGACGAATACGGTCTTTATGTTATTGATGAAAATAATATGGAAACTCACGGAACGGGTTGGTCAACTATTGTAGGCTGTCCTCAGCTTCCGGCATCACGTCCTGAATGGGAAAAGGCTTGTATGGAGCGAATTAAGGCTACGTACAACAGGGATAAGAATGTGACAAGTGTTGTTTGCTGGTCGCTTGGCAACGAATCTCTCGGCGGTGCTATTCCAAAGAAAATGTATCAATTTATTAAGGATACTGATAAAACAAGATTTGTTCATTTTGAATGTCACCGTGCCCCTGATGAAAAGGAACTTTCGGATGTTCAGTCAAAGATGTATGCAAGGCCTTGGGAATGTGAGGAATATGCTGTAACTCAGCGTGACGGCAGACCGTATATTCTGTGCGAATATACTCACGCTATGGGTAACTCTTGCGGTTCTACCGACGAATATACACGCCTTTGGGATAAATACCCTTGTTTGCAGGGCGGCTTTGTTTGGGATTGGGTTGACCAAAGTATTCTTACTAAGGATGAAAACGGAAAGGAATATCTTGCCTACGGCGGTGACTTCGGCGAAAACCCGCACGACGGTCATTTCTGCGGCAATGGGCTTCTTTTCGGCGACAGAAAAGTCACTCCTAAGCTTTGCGAGATAAAAAAGCTTTATCAAAATGTTGATTTCAATGCTATTGACGCCGCTCGAGGAGTAGTTGAGGTTAAAAATAAATTTATGTTTACTAACCTTAACGAGTATGAGCTTCATTGGAGCCAAAGCTCTGACAAGGGTGAATTTTGCAGTGGTACTCTCGTTTTGGATGTTAAGCCGGGTGAAAAAACCGTTATTGACCTTGAACTCAGCAGAATTAAGACGGAATGCTATCTTAATCTCGAATTAAAAACAAAAGAAGATAATGAATATTGCAAGGCAGGTCACATTGTTGCTGAGGAGCAATTTGTAATAAACGAATTTGAAAATACATACGATGAGCTTGAGGTTGATCAGCCGCTTATTGTTGATGATACATACGGTTCACTCAGAGTGATAAGTGATGACGTAAACGTAAGATTTGAAAGAAGAGAACGCAATCAGCTTTATTCTATAAAGGTCGGCGGTGAAGAACTTTTGAGTGCTCCTATGCGCCTTAATTTCTGGAGAGCACTTACCGATAACGACCGTGGCACAAGAGCCGGTTCACGTCTCGGTTGTTGGAGAGATGCAGGCGACACACCGGGTATTTTCAACAATACAAAATGGTCTATCAATAATTATAAGGTGCTTGAGGACGGCAAAAAGGTTATTATTACAGGCGGTGCAACCGTTTGCACACAGCCTGAGTCTAAAGCACAGGTGATTTATACGATTACTTCAAAGGGTATGGAGGTTGACCTTCAGTTTTATCCCGATGCATCGCTTCCTGAAATTCCTGAGGTTTCCGTTCTTTTCGAGCTTCCTAAGGATTTTGAAAATCTTACATATCTCGGCAACGGTCCTGAAGAAAATTATATTGACAGATGCAACGCTGCTAAAATCGGTCTTTATAACACGACTGTAAATGACCTTTGGGTTGATTATCTTAAACCGCAGGAATGCGGCAACAGAACAGGTGTAAGATATGCTACTCTTGTCGGTAACAAAAAAGTATTTTCAGTAGTTGCAGAGCCACAAATGGAGCTTAATGTTTGCCATTATCTTCCTAAGGAAATTGAAAATGTTTGGCACCAAAAGGATATGCCTGAATATAACAAAACCGTTGTAAGGCTTATTGCAAGGCAACAAGGTATCGGAGGATATGACAGCTGGGGTGCTCATTGCAACGATATGTATAAAAACAAAACAGATAAGACCTACAGGCTTAAATTCCAAATAAGATTTTGATATTTATAAGCCTTAAATCATATATTATATGGTGCATTTTTTGGCAAACTGTTTATTATTGCAAAGTGCAAAACAGACCGTTTGGCTAAAAATAACTTGACTTTTTTAATAAAAGTAATATAATTCAATATTAGGTAACGCATAAAATAAATAATGAAATTAACTATTAAAGTTGGTTAAGAGAGGATTTAATTATGGCTTCTTTCAAGGAAAAGGTTGCGTCGGTAGCGGTTGAACAGGCCGTTAAGTATGCACGCAAGGATTTCAAGAGAAACGCTCCGAGAATTCTCAATCTCGTAGAAAAATTTGACGTTAAAAAGGTAAACCGTTCAACATACGCAGGACTTCATAAGGTTATGGATGACCCTAATAACAATTGGATGAAGTTTGCAGAAGATTTGATTTGCAACATGGACGAACACGTGCTTACAAAGCTTGTTCCTCCGCTTATGAATGTTGCAATTAACAGTTATACAAAGAGAATGGCAGCTATTGAAAAATACGGCTGTAACGTTCCTTGGGCTATTCTTATGGACCCAACTGCCGCTTGTAACCTTAAATGCACAGGCTGTTGGGCAGCAGAATACGGTCATACAAGTTCACTTTCTTATGATGACCTTGCAAGAATTATCAAAGAAGGTAAAGAGCTTGGTACTTATATGTACCTTTACACAGGCGGTGAGCCTACAATGAGAAGAAAGGACCTTATGCGCCTTTGCCGTGAAAATCCGGATTGCGCATTCCTTTCATTTACTAACGGTACTCTTATTGATGATAGCTTTGCTGACGAAATTAAAGAGGTCGGCAACTTCTATCCTGCATTTTCAATTGAGGGATATGAAGAAGAAAATGACTTTAGAAGAGGTCAGGGCACATTTAAAAAGTGTACTGCCGCTATGCAAAGGCTTAAAGACAGGGGTGTTCCTTTCGGCGCTTCCCTTTGCTACACAAGCAAAAATACAGATGTGCTTGCATCTGACGAATATATGGATTGGCTTATTGAGCGTGGCGTTAAATTTGCTTGGTTCTTTACATATATGCCAACGGGCAACGGTGCTGTAACAGATCTTATGGTTTCTCCTGAGCAGCGTGCATTGATGTATAAGAAGATGCACGAGTGGCGCCATACCAAGTCTATTTTTGCTCTTGATTTCTGGAACGACGGCGAGTATGTTCAAGGCTGTATCGCAGGCGGTCGCCATTATTTCCATATCAATTCAAACGGTGACTGTGAGCCTTGCGCTTTCGTTCACTATTCTAATGTTAATATTAAGGAACATTCTGTTCTTGAAGCGCTTCAAAGTCCGCTCTTTATGGCTTACAAGCGTAATCAGCCTTTCTCAAACAATATGCTTCGTCCTTGCCCTGTTCTTGATAATCCGGGTGCTATCAGCAAGATGGTTGCAGAAACTGGCGCACATTCAACAGAGATGCAGCATCCTGAATCGGCAAACGAACTCTTTGATAAGACTATTGCCGCTGCTAAGGCTTGGAAGGTTAAGGCAGATGAACTCTTTGACCGTGACGAGTATATTGCAAAGCACGTTAAAGATGAAAATATGTATAATTATGAAAAGCCGGACGAGGAGAGAGAATTCTCTGAGTTTGAAAAGACAGAAGATTAAAAATTAAAACGTCGGAGCGTACATATATTTATTATGTACGCTCTTTTGCCGTATTTGCAGTTGCGGCGCATACGAGGGAATTATATGTTTTTTAGAAAGAAAGAATTTGGCTCAGGTAAATATGATTTTATTATTGCAGGTCTTGGAAATCCCGGTGCTAAATATGAAATGACACGTCATAACGCCGGCTTTCTTTCAATGGATTTGTTGTCTATTGAGGAGGGTGTGGATATAAAAAAATTAAAGCATCACGCTCTTTGCGCAGATATGACTGTTGAGGGTAAAAAATGCCTTGTTATGAAGCCTCAAACTATGATGAATGCAAGCGGTGAGGCTATTGGCGAGGCGGCAAAGTATTATAAAGTTCCGGTTGAAAATGTTATTGTTGTATATGACGATATTTCACTTGATGTCGGCAAAACAAGAATTAGGCGCAAAGGCTCTGCGGGCGGCCATAACGGAATAAAGAGCATTATTGCTCATTTGGGCAGCGAGAATTTTCCGAGAGTTAAGGTCGGAGTAGGCAAAAAGCCAAATCCGGAATACGACTTGGCAGCTTGGGTTTTGGGTAGATTTCCAAAGGAACAGGAGGCTGATTTAAAATCGGCACTTGAGCATGCAACTGCCGCTGTCAGATTAATAGTTTCGGGAAAAATTGATGAGGCTATGAATAAGTATAACTCATAATATAATAATCAATTGAAAGGATAAGGTGATAAGCATTGTCCTGTTTTTCTAATGAATTTAATAAAAGCAAGGAATTTATAAACCTCAGCGAAAGTGTTAATGCCGATAATGCTCCCGTTGGGGTTATAGGTCTTTCCGACGTTTCTAAGTGCTTTGTTGCTCATTCGCTTTGCCAAAAGGGTGAAAAATCATTTATTATTACACCCGACGAGGCGACTGCCGTTAAGGTGCAGGAGTGCTTGAGCGAACTTCAAGACGGAGTTTTGCTTTACCCGACAAGAGAGATGACTTTTGTTGAGGTTGCAGGAGTGAGCAGGGATTTTGAGCATATTAGGCTTGGCGTTTTGTCACGCATACTTCAGGGCGATTATTCGGCTGTTGTTATGTCGGCAGCAGCTGCATGCCAATATACTATGCCGCCTGAGGAACTTGAAAAAAGAACGTTTAAAATCAGCGTTAACGATGAGATTAATATAGCAGAGCTTGAAAAAAAGCTTGTTTTTGCAGGATATACCCGTTATGACCAGGTTGACGGAACAAGCCAATTTGCTGTGCGTGGCGGAATTATAGATATTTTTCCTACCTATCTTAACGAGCCTGTAAGAATTGAATTTTGGGGCGATACCGTTGATACTATTTCGAGTTTCGATATCGACACTCAAAGGCGAAGCGGCAAGGTTGATTTTATTGAAATTACTCCGGCTAACGAGGTACTTGTCGACGATAATTTTAAATTTGCCGATAAAATCGAGGCTCTCTCGAAAGGATTAAAGGGCAAGGCGATTAAGGCAAGGGAAAAGCTTAATAATGATATTGATAAATTAAGGCAGGGGCTTCATCTTAATTGCCTTGATAAGTATTTGCCGCTTATTTATAATTCAAACGGTGTGTTTGATTATGATTTTGACAGGCTTTTTGTTGTTGAAAGCGCAAGAGTTAAGGAAAAAATGATTAAGCAGGAAAAGCTTAATCTTGAAGAACTTAAATGGTTTGTTGAGGACGGTACGCTTTGCAAAGGGCTTGATAAATTTAATCTTAATTTTGACGAGCTTAAATCTGTTTACGAAAAGCATAATGCAATATATATGGATTCTTTACCTCGTGGAAGCTTTGATACACCTGTCGCTCACCTTGCAAACTTCCGTGTTCAAAGCTTTAATGCGTGGAGCGGTACTCTTTCTCAGCTTAAGGAGGAACTTTTCCCTCTTTTTAAAGGCGGATATACGGTTTGCATAATGGCGGGCACTGTCAGGGCAGGTAAAGCTCTTTGCAAGGATATTGAGGATATGGGCTTTGTCAATACTGTTTTCTTTGAAAAAAGACCTGAAAAGTTGCAAAATAAGGCTATCAATATTCTTACGGGCACAATTCAGTCGGGTTTCCAAATAAGCGATATGAAGCTTGCGGTTATTACCCATTCAAAGACTAATCAAAGCACCAAAAAGGCAAAAAAAGCGTCATCAAAAAATGCTATTCATTCGCTTGACGAGCTTACCGTCGGCGATTATATTGTTCATAATATTCACGGTATCGGTGTGTTTGAGGGTATTCATGCACTTGAACTTAATAAGGTAAAAAAAGACTATATAAAAATCAGCTATGCAAAGGGCGATACACTTTACGTGCCTGTTACCCAACTTGATTTGGTATCAAAATATATAGGCCCTAAAAACGATACCAATGTTAAAATTAACCGCCTCGGCTCAGGCGAATGGAAAAAGACTAAGGCTAAGGTGCGCTCTTCTGTTAAGGATATGGCTAAGGAACTGATTGCGCTTTATGCTAAGCGAATGAGCACAAAAGGATTTGCTTTTTCTGAGGATTCCGATATGCAGCGTGATTTTGAAATGCGCTTTGAATATGATGAAACGGATGACCAGCTTAGGTGCAGCGAGGAAATTAAGCACGATATGGAAAAAACCGCACCTATGGACAGACTGCTTTGCGGTGACGTTGGTTTTGGCAAAACGGAGGTTGCACTTCGTGCAGTATTTAAATGTATAAGCGACTCAAAGCAATGCGCCATTCTTGTGCCTACAACGGTGCTTGCAATGCAGCATTTTCAAACTGCACTCAAAAGGCTTGAGCCTTATCCCGTAAAGGTGGAGATGATATCTCGTTTTGTATCTCCCAAAAAGCAAAAAGAAATACTTCAAGGGCTTGCCGACGGCTCGGTTGATGTTGTGGTAGGTACTCATAAGCTTTTAGGCAAATCAATTAAATTTAAAGATTTAGGGCTTCTTATAGTTGATGAGGAGCAACGATTCGGCGTGGCGCAAAAGGAAAAAATAAAGGAAAAATTTCCTCGTGTTGATGTTCTTACCCTTTCAGCTACCCCTATTCCCCGTACGCTCAATATGGCAATGAGCGGTATCAGGGATATGAGCCTTATTGAGGAGGCACCGGGTGAGCGCCACCCTGTTCAAACCTATGTTATCGAATATGACGCTGAAATTTTGCAAGAGGCAATGGAACGTGAAATAAACCGTGGCGGTCAATGCTATTATCTTCACAATAATGTTGAAACGATTGAGCATAAAGCTATGATGATTAAAAAAGCAATTCCTCAGGCAAGGGTGGGTATTGCCCACGGTCAAATGAGTGAGGAGGAACTTTCAAGCGTTTGGCGTGATTTGCTTTCGGGTGATATTGATATTCTTGTGTGCACAACTATTATTGAAACGGGTGTTGACGTGCCTAATTGCAATACTCTTATTATTGAAAATGCAGACAGAATGGGTCTTGCCCAGCTTCACCAAATAAGGGGACGTGTAGGCAGGTCATCAAGGCGTGCTTATGCCTATTTCACGTTTACAAGAGGCAAGGAATTGACCGATATTGCAACGAGGCGACTTGAAGCTATCAGGGAGTATACTGAGTTTGGCTCAGGATTTAAAATTGCTATGCGTGACCTTGAAATCAGGGGCGCAGGCTCGCTTTTGGGAAATAGACAGCACGGTCACATGGAAGCAGTTGGATACGATATGTATTTAAAACTTCTTGAAGAAGCCGTTGCTATGGAAAAAGGCGAAATCAGCGAAGAAGAGCCGGAGGAGAGAGAATGTCTTATTGACGTTCAAATCGACGCTCATTTGCCGGAGGAATATATTATTTCCACATCGCAAAGGCTTTCTATGTATAAGCGCATCGCCGCAATTAAAAATGAGGCTGATGCTCAAGATGTTTATGACGAGCTTACAGACCGATTCGGCGCACCGCCGTCATCTGTTTGGGGGCTTATAGAAATTGCCCTTTTGCGAAACAGTGCAAAGGCACTCGGCATAACGGATATTGTTCAGCGAAACGGCTCTGTTTTGTTTTATTCAAGCGAGCCGGATATCAAAACCGTTGCGATACTTAATGCGTTTATGAAAGGCAGAGTTACTCTTTCTGCGGCTAAAAGACCGTATATCGCAGTTAAGCTTGACCCGACCGAGGCAACGCTTGAAACGATACGAGAAACTCTTAGAATAATGAACGAAGCCCGTGAGCATTACAATAGCAATAAATAAAATAATAACCGCTGCAGTATTTCTTAATTGAAGCGCTGCAACGGTTTTTTTATATTTGATTTTATTTACTATTCTTCAGGGAACATAACGATAAGAAGCATTTTGAATTGTTCCTTTGCAAAAACAGCGTGAGGCTTTTTGGCAGGCATAACGATTGTTTCGCCCTCGTTTAAAATAAATTCTTCGCCCTCAATTGTGATTTTGCCGACTCCGTCAAGAGCAACAATCATAGCGTCACCGCCGGATTCGTGAGTGCTGATTTCTTCACCCTTGTCAAATGCAAAAAGAGTAAGCGAATGGTGTTCGTTTTGCGAAAGGGTTTTGCTGACGATTTGACCTTTTTGGTATGTCACTTCGTCTTTGATTTTGAGAACTGTTTTGTGCTCAATGTTTTTTATTAATTTATCCATTTGTATCTCCTTGATTATTCTGCTTGTGACGTTTTACAAGTTCTTCAAGCATTTTGTCGTGCGATTTTTTGTCTATTTCATATTTGAGAGTAGGAATAACCGCTAAAAGCATACCGATTGCAGGCGGAATTGAAATAAGAAACCACATAGCTTTTGAATAAGAAGTGTAGTCTGTTGCAAAATTTGCACCGTTTGCAATAGCCTCGTTCATTTTGTTTATGTTGATATCTGTATATCCTACTGCGTCAAAAACATAGCCTGAAATAATGGAACTGATGCCTGCCGAAAATTTGGTAATAAAGCTTTGACCGGAGAAAAAAATTCCGTCAGGTCTGTAACCGTGATGATATTCCTCATAGTCAATGCAATCGCTAATCATAACAGATTGGCAAACGTTTACTCCTCCAAAGCCCATACCTGTGCCAAAGAATAAAATTCCGTCAATAACCACAAAGCCTATTTTAGAAAGCTCGGTCGGCGCTATTAAGTATACTACAAACAAAAGTGCAAATGCAACAGCGCTCAGTCCGCTGAAAAGATTGTATACTTTTTTTGTTTCATATTTTCTCATAAGAGCAGGAGAGATTGCCATTGAAACAAATTGACCTATAAAAAGTCCGCCGGCTAAAATAAGCACGATTATGAATATATCAAGCTTTGTAAACGCATAGGTGAGGTTGCCCTTGCAATAGTAGTATGTCAAAAGCGTCATTGCAATATTCATCATAAGCTGCAACGGTGCACGCAGAAGTCCGCTTATAAGAATACGTCTGAAAGGCTTGCATTTCCACATAAGAGCAAAGCTTTCTTTCATAGTTTTTGTTTCACTGCCGTTAGGTACTCTTTCCTTTGTTCCTATACCTGCACATTCAAACAGCGCTGAGCCTATAATGGTGATTATAATTGCCGCAACGATAAATCCCTTTTGCGCATTTGTGTCTAAGCCAAAAGCGGAGTTTAGCGATTGCGACACTGCAACAATTGAAATCACAACCAAGCCGGCACCGATTGACGCAATAATTCTTGAAAGAGAAATAAGCGAGCTTCTGTCCTTTTCGCTTTCCGTTATACGTGAAATAATGCCCCATAGAGGAATATCGCCGACCGTATAGCTCATTCCCCACAGCACATAGGATATCGCCGCCCAAGCAACAATAAATATCATAGCCGTTTTGTTGCCGTTTGCCTTTGCGTTTGCATAGTTGCCGTTGAAGAATGCCGCTATCGTAATAACGCATATAACAATAGGCGAAAAAATGAGATAAGGTCTGCATTTGCCCCATTTAGTTCTTGTTTTGTCAACTATCGAGCCCATCATCGGGTCATTGATTGCGTCCCAAATTCTCGCTATTGCAAATATCCAGCCAAACGCAATAGCCGGCAGGCAAATTACATTTTGAAAGTAATAATAAAGTCCGACGGTAACTACGTTGTAAATCATATTTTGACCGAACATTCCGGTCAAAAACATATTTCTTTCTTTTTTTGAATATGTGTTTACGTTTTCCATAATGTTTTCCTTATCAGTCTGTTATAAGTTGTTCATATAAAAGATTTTTAATTTCCTTAGGCAGTTTTGAAATCCTTAACGCCTTTAGCAATTCTTCTCTTGTTTGCACATTTTTAAACGGTTTATAATATGCTGTTTTTTTAACCGTTTGCTCCTGCCAGCGTGACATTGAATTGATAACTCTTTCCTTATAGTCAGGCATTTTTATAAGCTTTATGTTTGTAAGTTCAATTTCTATATCATCGCTTGAAAAATCTACCTCAATGCTCAAAGTGCTATCTGAATTTGGAATTGTAAATTCCTTATTGAGTTTAATATCTGCGCTTTCGATTTCCTTAAACGTGATTTTATATTTCCTGCCGCTCGGTATAACCTCGCAATCGCCGAAAGGTGCTTTAATCGTTAATTTAATCTTGCGGGATTCTTCGTCAAACGTGTTTAGAATTTTAGTTTTTGCATTATGCTCTTCAAAATTCACTCTGCCGTTATCTTCGTAAAGGGTGAAACTGTTGTTGCCGATAAATATCCAAAATTCAAGTGCTTTAGGGTTTGCCGAGGAGTTGCCGTCATCGTTAGATAACGGAATAATTGCGCCCTCTTTCGCAAGAACGGGAATATCGTAAAGCTCACGGTTAAGCGTTATATCCATAGGGCCGTGGTATTTTTGAAGAGTGAAAATATCTGTGTAAGTGCCTTTGGGTATCCAAGCTTTTGCCGTTGCCATATTATTCTTTTTACTTGTTTTCGATGTTATGGGGGCTGCAATAAGCTCGCTTCCGAAAAAGTATTCATTAGGCACATTAAAAGCGCTTTCTTCGTTTGGATAAGCGTAATACATAGGCTTGCAAAGCGGTGTGCCGTTTTTGTGGCATTTATAATCCATAGTGAAAATATACGCAATAAGCCTGTGCCTGAAATTAAGCCACTTTTTAGCGCTTAAATAAACGTCACGTCTGTATTTCCACGGTTCCTTGCCGAGCAAATCGTTTGACGTTGAATGAAGCCTTAAAATAGGAGAAAACACTCCGAATTCAATCCATCTTAAATACAGTTCATCGTCCTTGTAGCCGAAATGGTGACCGCCGATATCATGACTCCACCAAAAATATGCCGCATTAGCCGCATTTGCAGTAAAATAAGGTTGAAAGTCAAGAACTTTATGATTTATAGCCGTATCGCCGGAGAAGCCTAATGGATATCGGTGTGAGCCAAGCCCTGCATAGCGTGACAGAATAAGCGGCAACTTTCCGTTTTCCGCATTGTTAAGAAAATGATAATGATTTAATGCAAGAAGCGGGTCAAGACCCTCAATATCACTTTTTTTACCCTGTTGCCAATCTATCCACCAAAAGTCAACGCCGTCTTTTTCATACGGCTTGTGTACCTTGTCAAAATACGCATTCCAAAAATCATCGCTTTTGCAGCTAAATTTGACGTCCTCTTTTGTTTCGGGGTCAATGCCGACTGCCTTTGCAACGTCATTGTACATATCCTCAAAATGCCTTATTCCGTCAGCAGGGTGTAAGTTTAACGTCACCTTTAAGTTGCGGTTTTGAAGATTGTTTAAAAATGATTTATAATCCTTAAAAAGTTCTGTGTTCCAACTGTATCCCGTCCAACCGTTTGCATTTATTTTGAATTGCTTTTTTAAATCTACCCAATGCCAATCCATATCAATTGTTGCAACGGTAAGCGGGATTTTTTCTTTTTCAAATCTGTCCATCAAATTGATATATTCGCTGTCGCTGTATGCGTGGTATCTGCTCCACCAAACGCCGAGAGCAAAGCGTGGCACAAGGGGAGTATAGCCTGATAATTCAAAAAATGCTTTTATCGTTTTGCTATAATCTTTGCCGTAGGCGAAGCAGTAATAGTCCTTTCCGCCGCTTCGTTTTACAAAATGCCCCTCGTCATCAAAAAGAAAGCTTGTGCTGTCATCAAGCAAAAATGCGCCGTCTTTTGTAATTAAGCCGTCATCAAGCGGTACTTTGCCAAACGTTGCGTCAAGAGTTCGCCTTGTGCCCTTTAAGTTCTTTTGCTTTTTAAAATATTGCGTTTCATCGCTGCTCTTTATTTTAACGCAAATCGGAGTGCCATTTTTTATAATGAAAATAACGTCACTTGTTTCGACAAATATTTTGTTTTTGATTTTTTTGACATTAAATTTGCCGACTTGAAAATTCCTGTTGAGCACGGTAAAACTTGCCAAATCGGTAAAAGTGCCTGCTTCAACTCTTATCAGCCGAGAGGTTAAATATGTAATTCTGATATCGTCAATTACTTTTATTTGATTTTCATTTGCTTTTGCATCTGTTTTAATGATTAAAGATTTCTTTAGCATAATAACTCCGTTTTAGCAAAAATGTATAAAGTCCTATAAATATATCATATAGCAAATATAAATAAAAGTAAAGCGAAAAATGCTTAAAAAACTATACAATATAACAAAAGCGTTGCGAAATATTCGCAACGCTTAAATAAAAATTGTGATTAATATAATCTAAATATAAATATTATCAAGCCGTATAAAAATGCCGAGGCAGTGCCGTAAACTATGACAGGGCCTGCGATTGAAAACATTTGCGCCGCAGTACCAAGCACAAAGCCCTCATGCTTCCATTCAAGCGCAGGGGATACAACGCTGTTTGCAAAGCCTGTAATCGGCACAATTGTTCCTGCACCTGCGTGTCTTGCAATTTTATCAAAAACGCCGATACCGGTTAAAACAGCGGTTATAATAATTAATACGCTTGACGTTGCGGCTGAAACTTCCTTTTCGTTTAATCCTGCCTTTTCAAAAATCATAAACAAAATTTGACCGATTAAACAAATTGTGCCACCGATTAAAAATGCCTTTATGCAGTTTAACACCTTTGGCGAATTCGGGCTTGCTTTGTCAGTCATTTTGCTGTAATCGTCCTTGCTGATGCTCATTATCTGTCACCTCTTTATTAATATTTACAATCTTATAATAATTATTCACTTGACTTTTTTGATTATATCTTGTAATATCATAATATACTATTTGTAAATTATAAACGGAGGCATATTTATGCATCTTATTGAGGTTCGTGACGTATACAAAATATATAATCCGGGCGAAAATCAGGTTAATGCGCTTGACGGTGTATCTATTACTATTGACGAGGGTGAATTTGTTGCCATTATCGGTCAGTCAGGCTCAGGTAAATCAACTCTTATGAATATGCTCGGTTTGCTTGATACTCCTACTCACGGCGAATATTATATCAACGGCAAGCTTGTTGACGATTTAACAGATGACCAAATGAGTGTTATCAGAAATGAGGAAATCGGTTTTATTTTCCAAGGATTCAACCTTATTTCGTCACTTTCTGCGCTTGAAAATGTTGAACTTCCATTGGTTTATAGGGGTATGCCAAAGCAGGAAAGGCGTGAAATTTCGCAGCAGGCGCTTGAAAGAGTAGGACTTGGAAGCCGTATTCATCATTTGCCCGCAGAAATGTCCGGCGGTCAGCAGCAACGTGTTGCCGTCGCAAGAGCTATTGCCGCAAAACCTCCTGTTATCTTGGCCGATGAGCCTACAGGTAACCTTGATACAAAATCAACAAAAGAGGTTATGGCAATTTTGCACGAACTTAAGGATGAGGGCAGAACAGTTATAGTTATCACCCACGATAATGAAATTGCGGAAGAGGCAGAACGTGTAATCCGTATTCGTGACGGCAAGGTGGTTGAGGATTATATTAACCCCGGTTATGAGGAAAAATACGGCAGAGAGTCAAAGAAAAATAATAAAAACCCGATTGACGAGGGTTGATACATAATATAATAGGAATTTACAGCAGATATTTAAAGCTTTTGAATATCTGCTGTTTTTTTGTTTTTTTAAAAGTTTTGCGCAATAATCGCATTTAAAATATACGCATATTTTGAATAAATCGGCTAAAATAAAATTTTTTGAATATTTTTTAGGCAAAATATAGCCTTTAAACGTTATATTTTACTCCCTATACGCTGTTAGTGTAGGGAGTTTTTCTTTTGCCCTGCAAAAAAATGATACGGAGGTGTGAAATGTCACGCAGAAAGAAGATAAGCGAAAAGGAGGTATGCGACGGTTTAAGACGTCTTGCATTCGGCGAAATAACGGATGCGGTCAGCCTGCTTTTCGAGCCTGAGGAAAAAATACTCCAAAAGCTTAACACGCTTGATTTGTTTAACGTAAGCGAAATCAAGCGCCCAAAGGGAGGCGGAATGGAGATTAAATTTTTTGACAGGCTTAAGGCTATTGACAAAATCAGAGAAATGGTGAATGAGCAAACGGACAAGTCGCCGACCTCATTTTATGAGGCATTGGAAAAAAGTACGCAGGCGACTAAAAGGCATTATACGGAGGAATTTGATGAATAGATTTATCCCGTTTTCAAAAAAGCAACTTGCCGTTTTGAATTGGTGGTGCAATGGCAGTGACGTTAAAAATAAAAACGGAATAATCTGCGACGGCGCCGTAAGGTCAGGCAAAACGCTTTGTATGGGTATATCGTTTATTTGTTGGTCCTTTTATGCTTTTTGCGATACTTCGTTTGCCATTTGCGGGAAAACAATTTCTTCACTTAGGAGAAATGTTATTACTCCGCTTTTGCCGACGCTTAAAGAGCTTGGTTTCAGCGTTGATTACAGGATTAGCAGGAATATGGTTACGATTTCAAGAGGCAATGTGACTAACCGTTACTATCTTTTCGGCGGCAGAGATGAATCAAGTGCATCACTCATTCAGGGTATGACTTTGGGTGGCGTTATGCTCGACGAGGTTGCGCTTATGCCGAGAAGTTTTGTTGAACAGGCGGTTGCAAGATGCTCTCTTGAAAATTCAAAATACTTTTTCAACTGCAATCCGGAGCATCCTTATCATTGGTTTTATATGGAATGGATAAAAAAAGCCAAAGAAAAAAATGTTTTGTATATCCATTTCACTATGGACGATAATCCCTCTTTGTCCGAAAGCGTTAAAAAAAGATATAAAAGTCTTTATTCGGGCGCTTTTTATGAGCGATTTATTGAGGGGAAATGGGTCACGGCTCAAGGTCTTGTTTATCCTATGTTTTCACCTGAAAGGCACATAAAAAGGTGCGACGGCGGTTTTTCACGATATTATCTTTCGTGCGACTACGGAACGGTAAATCCTTTTTCTTTAGGCCTTTGGGGTGAGTGCGACGGCAAGTGGTATCGGCTTGACGAGTATTATTATTCAGGCAGAGACAACGGTATTCAGCTGACAGATGAGGAATATTACCGTGAGCTCGAAAGACTTGCGAACGGCAAGGATATAACAGCTTTGATTATTGACCCGTCAGCTGCATCTTTTATTCAAACTGTTTTAAGGCACAAAAAATTTCGTGTTATCAAAGCGAATAATGATGTTCTATCGGGTATTAACCGAGTGTGCCAGGCACTCAAGGATGGGGAGATATTTATATATCCCTGCTGTGCCGACGCAATAAGAGAATTTTCAATCTATCGCTGGGATGACAGTATAAAAAAGGATGCGGTTAAAAAAGAAAATGACCACGCAATGGATGATATACGATATTTTGTCACTACTGTTTTGGGCAGAGAGGGACAAGGAAATTCGTTTGCGTCTTTTGCAATAGAAAGGAATTAGCTTTGAAAATTTTAGATTTAAGAAAAAAGAAAAGTCAAAATTCAAATGCTGCATGTGCGGTTCAAACGTCAATCGCTACAAATCATCCTTATTATAATCTTACAAGTTATATGCCTATTAACGGCGAATCGAGAGTATATGCCGAGCTTAGAAATGCGGTTCCTATTTTAGACGCCGCAATTAATAAAATTGTGCGACTTTGCGAGGGATTTAGGTTTGATACAGGCAATGAAAAAATAAACGATATGATGAACTCGTATTTTGAGACGATAAATGTCGGCGGAAACCAAAGGGGGATAACCTCTTTCGTTTCAAATTATCTTAATCAGCTTTTAACCTTCGGCACGGCAATAGGCGAAATAGTTATGTGCTCAGACGGGATATATGCGCTTTATAACAGCGAGCTTTCGTCAATTGAGCTTAAAAGGGCAAAAAACGGAATTGATGTCGATTTTTATAATAACGGCTCCAAAATCAATCAGCCGAATTTGATTTTATATTCTGTTTTAAATCCTAAACCTTCCGATTTGTGCGGCACAAGTTTGCTTTCCGGCTTGCCGTTTGTAAGCAATATTTTGCTCGAAATTTATAATACAATCGGCGAAAATTGGAAGCATGCGGGAAATCTTCGATATTCCGTTATTTGCAAGCCGGATAAGGACAGCGCTTATTCAAACGCAAACGAAACGGCGCAAACCGTTGCGAATGCGTGGAAAGATGCCATGAATTCAAATACCGTTAAGGACTTTGTGGCAGTCGGGGATGTGAGCGTTAAGGTAATCGGTGCGGACAATGCTGTGCTTGACAGTGAAATCCCTGTAAGACAGCTTCTTGAACAGATTGTTGCAAAAACAGGGCTTCCGCCGTTTATGCTTGGTCTTAGTTGGTCGTCAACAGAGAGAATGAGCACGCAGCAGGCAGATATATTGACAAGCGAGCTTGAATCGTACAGACGTATTCTTGAACCTGTGATTAAGCAAATCGGCAATATGTATCTTGCAATGAATGCCTTGCCTTATGAGGCAAACATCGAATGGAAGAAAATTACACTTCAGGATGAATGTGACGAGGCTAAGGCGCAGCTTTATACGCAACAGGCAGAAAAAATAAGAAGGGAGATTGAAAATTGAGCTTTGGTTATGTAGAAAAAGGTTTTAGTCCGAGCACTGAGGACTTGAAAAAAATCAATAAGTATACAAGGCGTGAGTTTGACGCAGTCAGTCTTTATGTTTTTACTGTTATTCTTTGCGATAACGACATAGACAGGGATTTTGAAAAATTTTCATTATCGGCGCTTAATGAACTTAAAACGCTTTTTGTCGGCAAAACGGGTATCAGCGACCATTCAATGAAATCGAGCGACCAAAAGGCACGTGTTTTTGAAACATGGATTGAAAAAGGCAACGGAACAACAGCCGACGGTGAGCCTTATTATATGCTAAAGGCAAAGGCTTATATGCTCAAAAACGAGGAAAACAAAGGATTTATTGACGAACTTGACGCAGGAATTAAAAAGGAAGTTTCAGTTTCCTGCTCATCAAAAAAAGCAACCTGTTCAATTTGCGGCAAGGATAAAAGGCAATGCAGATGCGAACACGTTTCGGGCAAAGAATATAAGGGCAAAACCGCCTGCACAATTTTGTCAGATATCAGCGATGCGTATGAGTTCAGCTTTGTAGCCGTTCCTGCGCAAAGACAGGCAGGAGTTACAAAAGCATTTGAATTTACAAAGGAGAATAATATGGAGGATATTATTAAGACGCTCAAAAATATGAGCGACGATACTACGGTATCAAAATTTCAGCTTGATTCGCTTTTGAATTATGTTGACTCACTTGAGGATGAGGCAGAGCTTGGCAGAAAGTACAAGAAAAGCCTTGCAAACGAGGTTATAAAGCTTTGCTCAGAGGCTATGCCGGAGATGGATATTAAGGCTTTTTCCTCTGTGGCACAGGTTATGACCGCAAAGGAACTTTTGTCCTTTAAAGAAGCTTTCACAAAGAAAAACCGTGAAAGCACCGCTCATCTTCAAATTAAAAGTAATGACACAAAAACAAATAATACAGTAAATCAATTTAAATTATAATTAACGGAGGAATTTATTTATGTCATACGATAACATTAGAATTGAAAAAAGTTTATACACCACAGGTAAGTCTTTCACTCAGGCACTTGAGGCACTTGACCCGTCAGAAAACTACAAGGGCACATCTCTTGAAGGCCTTGATGCATACGAACGTCAGCTTAAAAGGTTTGACATTAAGGTTTCGGGCGAAAACTGCGATACTGTTTCAAAGTTTTTCCAAACTTCCGATTCAGCAGCTCTTTTTCCTGAATTTGTATCCCGTTCTATTAAGCTCGGTATGAGAGAGGCGTGCACCGTAGATAAAATCATTGCAACCACATCTTATATTGATTCGCTTGATTACAGGTCTATTTCGCTTGAAGATACAACTGATTTGGTCGACTTTATAAATGTTGCCGAGGGCAGTGCATTTTCAGATGTAAAGATTACTGTTAAAGACAAGCTTACCAAGCTTAAAAAATACGGCAAGATGATTTCCGCATCATATGAGGCAATCAAGTTCCAAAAGCTTGACCTTTTCTCAATCACACTTCGCAGAATCGGTGAAAATATGGTTTATTATGAGGCATACGATGCACTTGCAACAATTGACAAACCAACCGTAAATAAGATTACATATACCGGTGATACATTTACTTATGATAATCTTATTGATATTTACACAATGATGAAGCCTTACAATCTTACAACAATACTTGTTGACCCTAAGTCATTTGCAAGACTTCTTAAATTACCTGAAATGAGAGATGCAAACGCAGGTCTCGATTTTCACGGCACAGGCAGAATGGTTACTCCTTTCGGTGCAGAGGTTTATTGCTTAAAGGAAATGGATTCCGATACCCTTATTGCAATTGATAAAAACTATGCGTTTGAAAGAGTAATTGCGTCAGACATTACAACAGATTTTGACAAGCTTATCGACCGTCAGATTGAAAGAGCAACAGTATCTACAATTGTTGGTTTCTCAAACATTTTTCCTGATGCCGTTGCTATGCTTGTTAAGGCAAAATAAGGTGATTTATTATGACTGATTTAAGTAAAATTAAAGCGGAATTTATCACTCTTTCGTCTTTGAGTGAGGAAGATGCGGGAAAATATCAATCGCTTATCGAAATGGAATGTGAATATATAAATTCACTTTTAAAAAGCAGCGATGACGAAAATAATTCCTGCGTAATATTTCTTTGCGCTGCAAAGGCTTATTATCGATATATGCTTACTAATCAGTCAGACGGTATCACTTCGTTTAAGGCGGGAGATGTGTCATATTCGCTTGACACGTCTTCTGCGCTTGAAAATGCAAGGGCAATATACAATTTTGCTCTTGAGCAGTGTGCCTCGCTGATTAAAAACAATCATTTTGCTTTTGAGGCGGTGTAATATGAGAAGCGGATATATTATAAAAAATCATCTTGATAAAATCGGAATTGAGGCAACGCTTTATGACGGAGAATGGAACTCAATGCCGTTTAAATGCACCGTAAATCCCTTGTGGCGAAAAAAGAGCAGTGCATTTGACGATGATGTTACGGAACTTGGAATAAATGAAGCGAGATATCATTTGTATCTTGGTCCTAAAACTCACAATATTATGGAAATAAGCGATAACGGATATTTGCAAACTTCGTCGGGCAAGTATAAATTTTTGAGAAAAAATGCAGTGAAAATAAACGACGAGGTTATTTATTATACAGGCATTTTAAGAGAAATTAAGGAGGCAGTATACGATGAATATTAATGATTTTATAATCACCTTTGCAAAAGCTCTTAAAGCTGATTATTTTTTTAAAAATATTAAAATCATCAAGCCTTTTGAAAATGTATCTTATGCCGGTGAAATAAAAAATACGTTTGTTTGTGTCGGTCTTGACGAGATGGAAATTACGCCGATAGAGCTTGGCGATGATACAAAATATGCAAATGTCAAAATTAAGGTCGGTATATTTACCGAGAAAAATAATTCTGCTTTTGCAAAGGATGTGTTTTTAAATATTTGCAGGGTAAGCCAAAAATTTAATATTACTTCAATAAAAGCACAGTCTCTTGAATATGTAAAGCAAGCCAAGGGATATAGGCTTAACGGCTATTTTTCATTCGGCACAAATATTGATTTCGGAGGTGAAAGCGGTGAATGAGGAATATGAACAGGCGGAAAATATAAGCGAAATTATCCGTCTTGATAAAAATCGATATGATAGATCCGCAGGTGAATAATGAAAGAATTTAAAATGAGATTTAAGGATTTTGTGTTTGATACAAATCCGTCATATATTCAGGTTATTACCTCTCGTGATGTTTCAAACACTTCTGTCTATGACGGAAAAGGAATTACTCAGGATATATCACAAAAACCGATTATCGTTAAAGGAAAGGGCACTTTTTTCTCAGACGATGCAGACGAAAAATGCGCTCGCCTGTCATATCTTTTAAGGCAGGGAGGCGCAGGCGAACTTCATTGCCCGTCGCTTTATCCTATTGAGGCAATTTTTACCGAGTTTAAGTATGATTCAAGCGCAACGCTTGGTAAAATTGAGTATGAATTTGAGTTTACTCAGGTGTGTGATGATAAAAAGGAAATTGCTCCTCTCGATTATATTGTTGCATACGACGGGGATAATGCTTTTGATATTGCGGCAAGGGCAAATATGAGCGTTGACGAAATTATGCAATTAAATGATATAGAAAGTCCGTTTTCAATAAAGAAAGGTGATCGGGTGAAGCTGAGATGAAAATTGTTTTAGTGACGACGTTGGGAAATAAAATAATACCAAGCGGTATTATTTCAGCCGTTTTAACACAGACGGCAGAGGTCGCTTGCGACAGTCTAAGCATTAAAATTATCGGCGGCAAATCGCTTGATGAAATTGAGAGAGTATATGCTTATAAAAATAACAAACTGATATTTAACGGCTATTGCGATTGCCAGAGGACAACTGCTGATGAAAGAGGATTTGAAACATATATTTATGCACGTTCAAGCGCCTGCCTTTTGGTTGACAACGATGCTTTCGCTTATACATATAATCGTCCGAGCGCTCAAAGTCTGTTTGACGCTTATGCAAAACCGTTCGGCTTTTCTTATAAGCTTGACGATATTTGCACGTTTAAAAAATATGAAGTTTCAAGCGGCTCATCGCTTTACGGTGCCATCAATTTGCTTGTTTCAACAATTACCGGCAATTCAATAAGGATTAATGCCGATAACGAAATTTTTATGTTGAAACCAAGCGAAAATATATTAAGCCTTAATGATTTTTCAGTGATTTCGGCCAAAAGCATAATAAATCGAAGCGAACCGATTTCGGCAGTTAATTATAAAAAGGAATTTTCGTATCTTTACGATTGCCACACCTATTCGCAGCTTGCTGAAAAATTAGGATTTTCAAGGCAAAGATATGTAAATCTTGCGGCGCTTCCGAGTTGGCAGAGAAATTATAAAATTTCTAAAATGCTCAAAGATTCGTTCAAGGATTATAAGCGCCTTGAAATAACGCTTAAAGGTTATGTTGAAAGCGAGCTTTTTCAGCGCTTTGATTACAGCGGCAAACTTGGTGATTTTAATGATTATCTGCTTTTTGAGAAGGTTTATTCCATTGATGAAAACGCTGAGCAAACAAAACTTATTTTAAGAAAAAATATTGATATCTCGGAGGTAAATTATGTGGATTAGCAAGCAGATTATTAAAGAGCAAAAAGTGCCCGCAGTTGAATGCGGCAAGGTTACTATGAGCTCAAACGGTGCTGTTGAGGCAACTTCAACAGGCGTTGAAAGAAATGTTAATTTTTACTCTCCCTACGGCTACAATTTTTGTGTACCTAAGGGTGAAAGGCTTTTGCTTACTCAAGGCGGAGGAGAGCAGGTTTGCATAGGAGTTGAAAACGACAGTTCAAATGTTGAATACGGAGAAATTAAAATCACATCTCTTTCCGGTGCATATATTCACCTCAAAAATGACGGAAGCATAGTGATAAACGGATTGGTTATATCAAAGGAGGGCAAAATTATTGAGTGATATTAATGAAAAAACAGCCGATATTATTAATTTGTGCCGCTCGGCTGTTTATTGCGAAAAAGGAAGATTCTATCCCGACAAAAATTTCGGCAGCAGAATACACGAAGCAAAAGACAACGAAAGGCTTATGCTGTCGTTTATCAGAATGGCTTTATCAAAGCTTGACGGGGTATATGTTAAAAATGTTACATATATCAAAAACGATAATTTAATTACAGTTGATGTTCTTATTAATAATGAGGAAAGGCAGGTGTACGTTGTAATATGAAGTCTACATATAATGAAATTTTGCAGAATATGAAAGCTGCTTACAATAAAGAACTTGGCAGAGAAATTGCTGAAAATTCTATTGATGAAAAAAAGCTTGAAGCAATTGCAAGCGAACTTTACGGCTTGTCATGCTACGGCGATTTTATTTTAAAGCAAGCGTTTGTTCAAACTGCAACGGGAGGATATCTTGACCGTCACGGTGCGTTGCGTGATTGCAAAAGAAAGCTTGGCACTAAAGCAAAGGGTACGCTTACATTTGGCATTAATGAGGCAATTGCAAGCGATATAGTTATTGAAAAGGGAACTGTTTGCTCAAAACCGAATTATCCGCTTATTCAGTATTCAACAGATGAAACGGTTATTCTTAAAGCAGGCAATACAAGTATATCGGTTTCCTGTACCGCTTTGGGAAACGGAGAAAAATACAACTTAGAGGGCGACAATTTACTGGTTCTTGTTAATCCTCCGTCAGGGATTGAATATGCGTTTAATACGTATCCGATAACAGGCGGAAGCGATGACGAAAGCGACGGCTCGTTTAGAAAAAGAATTATGTCAACATTTAAAATTCCGCTTAATTATTTTAATAAAAGCTCAATTGAACTTGAAATTAAAAACATTGGCAATATTAAAGATTGCTCAATAAAGCAAAGCGACACCCCCGGAAGCGTAAGGGTAATTGTTTCTTGCCCCGGAGAACTCACGAGTGAAGAATTGGAAGGTATCAAAAAAGCATTTCCGCAAATTGAACTGTTTGGCGTTAAAATTCGTTTTGAGTATGCCAAAAAGACGCATGTGTCGATAAAGGTCAAGGCTAATGTTGACAGTATTTCTGATGAGGCGTCACAAAAGCAAGAAATATATGATAATATTTATGAAATTTTAACACGTAATAAAATAAACTATAATATTTCACTTGATGAGATTAGAAAGGCGGCGCTGAAAATCGACAGCGTTCAAAGCGTTGAAATAAGCGGAACAAATGTTTTGGGCGATTGTATTCTTTGCGACGGCGACGGCTATATTCTTCTCGATAATTTGGAGGTCGAACTTTATGAATGTTAGCAATACACGCATTCACAGGCTTTCGTCACTTTTGTCTGCGCTTAATTTGAACGTAAGAAGAAACGGATTCAATTATGCCATGATTAAAGCTATTGATGCGGGAATGACGCTTGTGGAAGAATATTTTGATAAAATACTTTCTGAAGTGTTTTTTGATTCGGCTAAGAATTACGGCATTAAAATGATGTGCGATTTACTCGATTTGGATAAGGTTAACTATGAGAATGTTCAAAAAGGCTTATCGCAAGGTTTTGTTAAATATAAATATGATGAATTTAAAGAGGAATGTTTGAAAACTTTTGATAAAAACATGACGTTTAGCGTATCAAATTTTGTTTTTTCTGCCGGCGGCAGTAAAGAGTCTTTTTTATCACAAATTTTAAAAAATATTTCTTATTTTGAAAAATATATTTGTCCCGGAGTTGTTATGCAGGCGAATGAGAGTATTTATGATTTCGATGCGCTTGATGCGCTTGATTATAATGCAGACGATTGGGATAAAATTGCAAAAATATCATTTAATTTTATAGACAGTTTAGGAGGTGCACAATGAGCAGCACAAATAAAACAGAAATAGGGCTTAATCTTTGGCTCGGTGGGGACAAACCTAAAAGAGAAGATTTTTGTAATGATAATTTGATTATCGATAAGCAAATTATAAACCATAAAAACGATATGTCCTGCCACGTGTCTGAGGAGGAAAGAAACAAATGGAATACGAATGTTTATTGCAATATTTATTATGGCAATAATGAAAGTGTTCGTGAAATTGCAACCGCTTGCCCATTTGATCCGAGCGCAGTTATTATTTTCCCGACAGGCGTTACCCCTCACGTTTGGGATGCGCCAAATAGCAAAGACTATATTTATACGGCTTACGGCTCTACCTTTGGTACTACAAACGGTTTGCGTTTTAGAGATGACAGAAAAACTCTTAAAGTTTATCAAAACCTTAAGGGTATTATGAACGAAGTTGTTTGTCTTAATGAGTCGGGTGTTGCATATTGCTATGTTTGTATAAGGTAGGTGCTAACACGTAATGAAAAAGCAATGTAAGGGGCGTACTTCATAAAGAAGAATGTGGTTTAAACTTTCTGAGTTTTGCCCATTGCACTATTAAAAAATCCTGCTAATACGCAAGTATTAACAGGATTTTATTAATGCACACTGAACAAAATCAGTTTGTTTAAACTGCTTCGCACTCAAAAATAAAAGAAACAGATGAAAGACAAGGCATAAATTATAGTGAAGGCTTGCCGCCTGCGCTATAATTTTAACGCAGTAATTCGCTGTTTCTTTATTTTTTGAGCAATTATTCTTTATGTAGTGCGCCCCAAGATTAATCCTTTCATTGCTTTTTGCCTTGTATGTTGAAAAGTAGTTGAATTTCTCTTGACTTTTTTCTTTTTTTCGTATATACTCTTGTTTGTTGCATGTCAGTGCTTCAACTTAATATTTCGAGGTGTAGCTCAGCTTGGTAGAGCGCTGCGTTCGGGACGCAGAGGCCGCAAGTTCAAGTCTTGTCACCTCGACCATAAAAAAGAGATACCAAATGAAAGGTGTCTCTTTTTATTTATTAGTATGAACAAGACTTGAACTTGCGGCAGGCTTCTCCGAATTCGACGAGTCTTGAGAATGCTTTGAAACAAGAATTGCATTTGATAGATAAATTTTAAACTAAAACAAAAACGCCCTCGGCTGAGTAACCGTGGGCGTTTTGATTGAGATACGTAGTTTTTGGCATCGGACTACGTAACATTATAATATCATTTATATTATCTTTTGTCAATGTTTTATTACTTTATACGAATTAATCTTAGCATAGGCTACTCTGCCGGTCTTAACCTTATTAACACTTGCGCTGATATTCCTCAAAATTAAAATAGTCAGCCGCAGGTTCGAGCCCTATTAAAATTATATAAAAAATAAAAGACACCCTAATGGATGTCTTTTATTATTTGGTCGAGGTGACAGGACTCTTTTAAGAAACAGGAATTCTACGAAACAGTCCACCGGACTGTTTCTCCCAAATTTGTTGCTCTTTGCAGTCGCCAAATTTGGATAATTCCGCCACAGGTTCGAGTCCTGTTAAAATTATATAAAAAATAAAAGACACCCTAATGGATGTCTTTTATTATTTGGTCGAGGTGACAGGACTCGAACCTGCGGCATCCTGCTCCCAAAGCAGGCACTCTAGCCAAACTGAGTTACACCTCGTTGTTTTTTCAACGCTTTGACATTTTAATATATTATTCGTGATTTGTCAAGTCTTATTTTGCTTTTTTTGAAAAAACTTTTAAATATAGTACTCATCAATAAGCTGAGTGCTGTTTTTATCTAAAATATCTTGAAGAGTGATTGAATCAAGGTATTCGTTAATGACTTTGTAAAGCCCCTGCCAAACGCCGACTGTCATACATGTTTCGTATTTGTCGCATTGGTTTACCTCGTCTTCTAAGCAGGCGACAGGCGCAAGGCTGCCCTCGGTTATTCTCAATATATCTCCGACAGTGTAGCTTGAAGGGGATTTAGCAAGCATATATCCGCCTTGATACCCACGTGTTGTTTTTAAAAGACCTGCTCTGTTGAGAATAGGCACAATCTGCTCTAAATATTTTTTTGATATATCCTGCCTATCGGCAATGTCCTTAAGTGCGACGAAGCCTTCGTTTCGATTTTGCGCAAGATCAAGCATAAGCCTTAATGCATATCGCCCTTTAGTTGAAATTTTCAAATTATCGCTTCCTTTTAAATCATAACCTAATTATACCATAGGTTTTGTAAGTATTCAATAGCGAAACATAAAAATTTTTAATACTGTCAAATTAAGACCTTTTTATCGCCGCTGTTTATGTTGAAGCAATAGCCTTTTTTCTCGCCGTCGAGCGTATATTTAATTGAAATATCACCGTCGTTGTCCATATTTACATAATTTATGTCAGCTTTATTACGTGTTGTGACGTTGATAAAGCAATCCTTTTGATTGTTATTATACGTTGAAACATCATCACTGACAAAAAGCAAGTTGCCAAAAAGGCTTGCAGTTTCAGCGATTAATTTTCTTTGCTCAAAGGACATTTTAATATTATTGTCTCTCAAAAGAAATACATCAGGGTCGTTTAAAAAAGCTCTGCCGTCAAGTTCACGACGGAAAATCGTGTTAAGAAGTGCATGCTTTGTGGAAACATCCTCTCTTGAAAACGGCTTTTTACCCCAACTGAGAGCCATATCGGCGCCGATTCTGCAAAAATCAACCTTTCCGAATGCGGGAGCAAGCGGAACACCGCAGCCTAAGATTAATTTATCGCCGCAAAGCTCTCTGATAAGATCCATTGCGTCGCACATAATCTCGCCTCGGCTTTTACCGTTAAACGGAATAATGCAACAAGCATAAAGAAAGTCGAGCTTAACCATATCGTAGCCCCAAACATTTAAGACGGTATCAAAAACCTCTTTTAAATATTGCCTGACCTCGTTGTTGTAAATGTCAAGCGCATAAAATCCGCCCCAATTGTGAGAAGCAAACGGAATTTTGCCGTTTTTGTTTTTCACAAACCAATCCTTGTGCTTGTTATATATGTATGATTTGGGTGTTGCGGCGAACGGCGCAAGCCATAAGCCTGCAAGCATATCGTGCTTGTGAATATTATCCGCAATAAGCTTCATACCTGACGGGAATTTTTTCTCGTCGTGATAAAGCCAATCACCTACAGTTCTTTCGTATCCGTCATCGACTTGAAAAATGTCAATCTTGGAGCCTAATTTTGCAATCGCTTCAAGATCACGTTCAACGATTTCCTCGGTTACGCTTGTGTAATAGTTGTACCATGTGGTGTAGCCGCACATTCTTTTTGCTCTCGGCTTATCGATTTTTGCCTCTTCAAAATATTTATCAAATGCATTGTCAATATTATCAATAATATCGCAAAGTTCAAGAAGTGTAATTTCCTGACCTTTTTTGTATGTAACGCCCTCAAGGTCTTTTTCAACAGAAACGGTTGAAGCGTTGGCATTAAACGTAATGATTGTGTATCCTGCTCTTTCGCTTAAGGAAGCAAAAAGGCGGATATCGTTTGCATTTCTGATGTAAGCGTAAGAATATCCGTAAAATATTCCGCTTTGCTCAGGATATTCGTGGAAGGTTAAATCACCTGCACCCCAAATGCCCCTGATGTTAAAACTTTTTTTATCTAAAACAGACAGAAGTTTTGGATCGAAATCATCACGCATATCGTCATTCGGTGCATACTCTTTTGAAACGGTCCAGCTTTGATATCCGTTTACAAAAAATTTGCTTTCTTTTGAAAATGAGATGTTATCTTTAATCTCGAATTTTTGAAATGTAATATCTGTTTTCGGCAAAAGGGTAAGCGTTAAAATATCGCCGTTGATTTCTTCTCTTATTTCAAAATCTACGGTTTCGCTGTGGTGAGTTTTGTGTACCTTGCCGCCTGCGGTATAGATAATGTTATATTGATAGCTCATATTTTTTAACCTTTCTTTTAATGTCAAATAATTTCTTTGCCCTCTTCTTCGGGGTAAAACATACCCCATTCTTTTCTTATAAACGTCATTATGTCCATAACATCACGTGTGAAGTCAAGATGCATATCTACGTTTTCGCCGGCTACTGCCTTTTCCATATCATCAATTTCATATTCAAGCGCATTTGCCGTATCTCCTGCACTTATTTTTTCGCTTTTGAGCGTTTCGGTGTAGGTGATTGTAGCTTCGTCACCCCTTGGGTATTCGTAAATTTCTATATATCCCTTGTCAAAAGCAATTGTCGCTCTTTTCGGCTGCTTTGCGTGGAGCGAAAGAATAACAGTCGCCATTTCATCTTCTTTGTTTTGAAGAAGAATACTTGCCTGTTCGTCAACTCCTGTCGGCGCATATTTAACCTGTGTGGCAATTTTGTGCGGCTTTGACGTCATAAAAAAGCGAACGAGGGAAAGGGCGTAAACGCCGATATCGAGCATTGCGCCGCCGGCAAGATTACGATTAAAAAATCTGTTGTTCATATCGTAGGGCTTGTAACTGCCGAAATTCATTTGAATAAGCCTAAGCTCGCCTAATTTACCCGATTTTATTATTTCATCAAGCTTTTTATAAATCGGCATATGGTAAATTGTCATTGCCTCAGCCAAAACAACGTGATTTTTCTCTGCAAGGTTAATTGCTTCGTTGAGTTCGGCACTGTTTAACGTAATTGATTTTTCGCATATAACGTGTTTGCCGTGGCTGAGAGCTTTCCTTAAATATTCAATATGCGTGTTGTGAGGAGTGGAAATATAAATAATATCGACATTTTCATCCTCAAACACTTCTTCAATATTGCCGTAAACCTTTTTAATGCCGTATTCTTCGGCAAAGGAAATCGCTTTGTCATACGTTCTGTTGGCAACGCTGTAAAGTGCCCTGCCTTTTGCTTTCATAGCATCTGCAAGCTGGTGCGCAATAACGCCGCAACCGAGAATTGCCCAATTATATTCAGCCATATTTAACACTCCTTTATTTTCTTTATTATACTTTAGTTTTTTCACTTAGTCAATTATTATGATTTATGTTAAATAATAATTGAAATGGATACTATATAATGTTATAATTAAACTGAATAAATTTATGGAGATACAAAATATGCCAAAGGAAGAAAAAGATTACAGAACAAATGATAATTTGATAATAGGCAGAAACGCTGTTATAGAACTTCTCAAAAGCGGCAGAGAGGTTGAAAATGTGCTTGTTGCAAAGGGTGAGAGGGAAGGCTCGATTAACCGTATTATCGCAATGTGCAGGGAAAATAAAATAGTTGTTAAGACAGTGGACAGAAAAAAGCTTGATTTTATGTGTGCCGGCGGCAATCATCAGGGGGTTGCGGCTAATGTTCCGGCTCACAGCTATTCAAGCGTTGAGGATATTTTGGAATATGCAAAAAGCAAAGGCGAAGCGCCTTTTATTATAATTTGCGATGAAATTGAGGACAGCCATAATCTCGGCGCAATTATCAGAACTGCCGAAGCTTGCGGCGCTCACGGAATTATTATTCCGAAAAGAAGAAATGTTGGGCTTAATTTTATCGTTGCAAAAACCTCGTGCGGTGCACTTGAATATGTTAAAGTTGCAAGGGTAGGCAATTTAGTTTCTGTTATTGAAGAACTTAAAAAGCAGAATGTTTGGGTTTACTGTGCCGATATGGATGGTCAGCCTTGGTGCAAAACAGACTTTTCCGGTGGCTGCGCACTTGTTGTCGGCAATGAGGGAAGCGGTGTCGGCAGGCTCATTAAGGAAAAATGCGATGTAACTGTTTCGCTTCCTATGTGCGGAAAGGTTAATTCGCTTAACGCTTCTGTTGCGGCAGGTATTATTATGTATGAGGTCGCAAGGCAAAGGCTCGGTCTTTAATATAATTATATTGAGAGTGGAGAATTATGAACGAAAGCTTATCTATTGATGAAATAATCAGGCAGGCTGAGGAAATAAGAAAAAAGACGGTAAAACAGGCGCAATCGGCTTTGGAAGATGTAAATACATCTGCAAATGAAATAACAAAGCGTGAAATAGAAGTGCCTAAGCCTGATATTGAAAATATAAAAATTCAACCTAAAAGTGAAAATATAAAGACGTATGAAAAAAGCACTGCCTCGGATAAAACGAAAGTCGGTCCTGCCATAAAAGCCGAAGATTACGGGAAAACAAAGCATATTGATTTTAAGCCAAAGTCAAAGAGCGACGATTTTGCAAGCCAAAAAACCGTACAAAAAAGCTTTTTTACAAGCAACCGTACCAAAGAACCGATTTATTCCAAAAAGCCGCCGGAAATTATTGAAAGGCCTGCCACGATAAAGAGCAAGTCGAGATTTGACAAAACGGGTGACCTTGAGGAAATACCTACCATTGTAGCCGTTGAGGAACTTGAAAAAACAAAAATTTCCCTTACTCGAGAGGAAATTAAGGAGAAGGAAGAAAAGGCTCAGGAGCAAAGGGAAGAGGAGCAGGCAGTTCAGATTGTTCTTGACGGCTTTGATGACGAAACAAAGCAGATAGATAAAATTGACGAGGAACTTGCTGAAAAGCAGTTAAAGGAAAGGCGAAAAGAAAAGGTCAATAAGTTTCGCATTTTTTCACCTGAAGATATTGAGGATGCGGCAAAAGCGGACAAGGATACCGTAATTAAAAAGGAATATGAAAGTGCAGATGAGCAATCGGCATTTTCAAAAAGGCTTGATGATGCACGTTCGTCAGCTTCGCTGAATTTAAAAATAACATTTGCCTTAACCTTTGTTTTATGTCTTTTGACAGGATTTAAGGACAGCTCCTATTTACCGTCGCTTTTGCTTGACAGTACGCCTTACATAATAACGCTTCTTGTTTTATTTGTTATTGTTTGCGTTGTCAATGCGAGAATATTTATGCACGGCTTTAAGCTCAAAGGCGGCATTAACAGTGATTTTCCAATATGTGTGGCGGAAATAATAGTTTTTGTTCACACAATTTTGCTTTTGATTGACAGCAACTTGCTTCTCGATGACGGTACGCTTTATCCGTTTGCAGGTGCGTTTGCTCTGCTTTTGAGCGGACTTGGAAAATATACATTTATTACAAGAATAAGAACAGACTTTGATTTTATAGCAAATCAAAAGGAAAAATATACCGTTGAGCCGATAGTTAATAAGGTTGACGCAGGAATTATAAGCCGTGGGCTTTTAACCGGAGAACCTAATTTAAAGGCAAGCATTAAAACGGATTTTGCAACTAAGTTTCTTGATATTTCAAGTGTGGACGAGCCGGCGGATAAAATCAGTAAATATGTAGGTTCGGTTTCACTTCTTCTTAATATAATTTTGGCAGTTGTTGTCGGCTTAATTAATCAAAATTGGCATTTGGGAGTTAATGCTTTTGTTTGCGCTATGTGTATCACAACTCCTTGCTATGCGCTGTTTTGTACCAATAATACACTTTTGGGAGTGTCAAAGCAGCTTAGAACCCGTGGCGCTATGGTGAATGGATTTGAAGGTGCAAGCGTTACAAGTGATGCCAATGCAATTGTTATTGAGGCGCAAAATCTTTTCGGACCTCGCAGCTGTGAAATTCACGGAATTAAAACATTTAACGGCGCTAAAGCTGATGACGTTATTTTAAAAACCGCTTCGGTTATTATTAATACAAAAAGTCCGCTTGCTTCTGTTTTTGACGATGTGATTATCGGCAAACAGGCAATTTTGCCTGAAGTTGACGATATTGTTTATGAGGACAGGCTCGGAACAACCGGTTGGATTTATCGCAAAAAAATTCTTGTAGGCACAAGGGATTTGCTTATTCATCATGGCGTTCCCGTGCTTAAGGAAGATTTTGAAAAAAAATATACCCGTAAGGGCAGAAAAGTGCTTTATCTTGCAGAGGCGGGAAAGCTGATGGCAATGTTTGTTGTGTCTTACAGTGCCGACCCTCAGCTTAAAAAAGCGCTTAGAAAGCTTGAAAAAAGCGGAATGACAATTCTTGTTCGCAGTGCCGACCCATTCATTAATGACGAAAGCATTGCCGAGCTTTTTGAACTTCCGGACGGATATATCAGAGTTATGAATTCGTCAAACGGCAGAGCGTTTGAAAAATATTCAAACCTTTTTGCTCAAAAGTCACCTGCCTACATTGTTCATAACGGCTCCGCTCTCGGCCTTGTTTCGGCATTCAGTGCGGCTGAGGATTTGCAGGAGACAAGAAAACTAATCAGCGTTCTTATATCGTTCGGCTCTGCTTTGGGGCTCGGTGTTGTCGGTCTTTTGGCATTTGTCGGCGGAATTGACCAGCTTGATGCAATCAAGGTTGCGCTTTTTCAGGCGGCGTGGTGTATTTTTGTAAATCTTCTTGCAAAAATTAAAAGTTTATTTATGTGATTTAAAGGCTTCACCTGATTTGAACAAGTCCGTAAAAATGTACTTGTTCAATTTGGGATGAAGTCTTTTTATTTTGCTTACCTGTTTTTACAAAATTTTCAAAAGCGTTTGGTTATAATGCTTTCGGGATGTGTAAAAATGGCAATTGTTAAAAATGTTAAAAATAAAATCAAAATACCTAAAAAGAATTTAAAAAATATAGTTTTATATTCTAAGCGTGTGCTTTGGGGCGTAATTGCTTTTCTGCTTTGCTTTTCAAGCGTTGTGGGCGGCTGCTGTCCGTTTGCCGTGTCGCTTATATCGGTGTCGGGCAAGAAAAATTTTCTTTTTGCCTGTGTCGGTGCGTCGCTCGGTTATATTGTTTTTTGCTCAAGTGAAAACGCAATAAGATATGTAAGCGCAGTGGTTATTTGTGCTCTCGGCACGGCGGCTTTGATATTTTTCAAGGTCAGACGTGAAACGTATCTTTCAATGCTCATTTCATGTTTGTCTGTTTTGTCAACAGGGATTGTTATGAATGTCAAGTCAGGCTCGACTCTCGGCGAATACGCAATAACTCTCGGCGAGTCAATCCTTGCTTTGGGCAGTACGTTTTTCTTTTACCGTGCGGCAAATTGCAGCTTAAAAAGGCTTAAGCTTAAAGCCTTGCCCGTGACGGATTTGACGTGCATTTTTGTGGCTTTTTCTATTTTGCTTTCATCTATTTCGTTTATTGAAATTAAGGGCGTTTCAATTGCAAGAATTTTGGCTTGCCTTTTGATTTTGACTACCGTTCGCTTCGGCAGTCAGCGCTTTGCGTTGATTGTGTCGCTGTGTCTGGGCTTTGCACTCGGTATAACAAAGGAAAATGCACTTTTTTTGATAGGCGCATATGCGTTTTCGTCGCTTTTATGCAGTCTTTTCACTTCGTTTTCAAGCCTTGCGATAGGGCTTAGCTTTACTCTTTCAATGTCGTTTTTTGCTGTTGCGGCAAAAATGGGTGCATTTTCGCTTTGTACGGTTTTGGAGAGCGTACTTGCTTCTGCAATTCTTTGCATTTTGCCTGAAAAATTAACGCTCAAGCTTTCAGAACTGTGGGAAAGCGGGGCGGATATTGCGCCTGAAGGAAGCTTGAGGCAGAGTCTTGTTGTCAGGTTGCGTTTTGCTTCAAGCGCACTCGCACAGGTTAGTGAAAGCGTAAGAGATGTTCGTGAAAAAATCAATTCTTTTTCAACCGTTGACCCTAATGAAAGTGAAATCCGAATGGTTGCGGCAGACCAATTCTTTTCCATTTCGGATATGCTCGGCGATTTGGCATTTGAATTTGACGAGGCGGAAAGCTTTGATTTTAAGGCAGCAGGCAGGATTAGAAGAATGCTCGGCGAATACGATATTTTTCCTGAAAATATTTCGGCGATAATTGATAAATATGACAGAATGAGAATAGAGATTTTAGCCCCAAACGACACAAAGGGGCTTGATAATATGCGCCTGACTAATGAAATATGCAAAATATGTAAGAGAGAGTTTGAACGTGGCAAAATAAACGTCAGCTCGGCAGGAACATTGCTTTCATTTATGGAAAAGCCTAATTTCAAAATGAGTTTCGGGTTTGCTCAATACTGCGCAGAGGGCAATTTGTGCGGCGATACGATAAAAACTATAAATGATTCAAGAGGCCATATGGTTTTCATTATCAGCGACGGAATGGGAAAAGGAAGCCGTGCGGCTTTGGACGGCGCAATGGGTGCCGGTCTTTTGTCAAAGCTTTTGTCTGCAGGTTTTGGTTTTGACTCTTCTTTAAAAGTTGTAAACAGTGCACTTCTTGTTAAGAGTCACGAGGAAAGTCTTGCAACACTTGATTGTGTAAGAGTTGATTTGTTCAGCGGTAAGTGTGAATTTTATAAGGCAGGTGCTCCCCGTTCATACATAGTAAAGGATGACAGGCTTACAAAATGCGAACTGACATCTATGCCGGCAGGTATTTTGAGAGGGGTTGAATTTGCAAAAAGAACAACCGTACTTAATACCGATGATGAAATAATTATGATGAGCGACGGAGTAACCGATGTCGGAAATGAATGGCTTGAAAAGTTTTTACGCCTCGACACTGCGCTTGACCCTAACGAAAAAGCAAAGGCGATACTCAAAATTGCACTTGAAAACAGCGACGAAAAGCATAGAGACGATATGTCAGTCATAGTCGCAAAAATGCTTGAAAGGTAAGAATAAAAAACACTTGACTTTTTATAATTATATGTTATTATATAGACAGTAAGTTTATTAATTCCAATGAGAGTGGACCTAAGAGGTCCGCTCTCTTATTATTGTAAGGAGGTTTTTTCTTGGCAGGAAAAGGAAATACTGTATCAAGGGTAACTGAAATTATTACCCCTTACGCACATCAGCTCGGTCTTGAAATTTGGGACGTTCGATTTGCCAAGGAGGGTACAGATTGGTATCTTCGCATATTTATAGATAAGGACGGCGGAATTTCAATTGACGATTGTGTTGATTTAACCCATGCAATTACAAAGCCGCTCGACGAGGCTGATCCGATTTCTCAAAGCTATACTCTTGAGGTCAGCTCTCCCGGTGTTGAAAGGGAGCTTACCGCCGACGCTCACTTTGAAAAATATATCGGCTCAAATGTTATGGTAAGGCTTATTCGCCCTATTAATAACGTCAGGGATTTTGCCGGAAGGCTTAAGGCTTATTCTGACGGTGAAATTACGCTTGAACTTAAGGACGGCGAAGAACTTAAAGTAAACAAAAAAGAGACATCATTCGTTAAGCTTGATGACTTTGATATAAAAGATTTTGAAAAAGAAATGAATTAACCGAAAGGATGATAGGAAAATGAGTAAAGAATTTTTTGACGCAGTAAAAGCTATTGAAGCTGAAAAAGGTATTCCTGCCGAATATCTTTATGAAAAAATTTCAGCAGCAATTATTGTAGCCGCTAAGCACGACTATAACGGAAAGGATATCGTTCATTGCGATATCGACCCGGAAAAGCAGAAAATTAAGGTTTATGTAAGAAAAAATGTTGTTGACGAAATTGAGGATGAGGACACAGACCTCACTCTCGAACAGGCTCAGCTTATCAGAAAGAGCGCTAAAGTCGGCGGCACAGTTGATATTCCGCTTAAAACAAAGAATTTCGGCAGAATTGTTGCTCAAACAGCTAAGCATGTTATCCGTCAGGGTATCCGTGAGGCTGAAAGAGGACAGATGATTGAAGAATTTAAGTCTAAAAATCAGGAACTTATTACTGCCAAGGTTGACAGAATTGACCCTGACACAGGCAATGTTACTCTTGATATGGGTAAAAACTCCGCTGTTCTTCCTAAAACGGAACAGGTACCGGGAGAGCATTTCACAGTAGGTGAAAATATTAAGGTATTTGTTGTTGACGTGAAAGAAATGGGCAAAGGCCCTCGTATTATGATTTCACGTACTCATCCGGGTATGGTTCGCCGTTTGTTTGAGCAAGAGGTTCCTGAAATTTATGACGGCACAATTGAGATTAAGTCGGTTTCACGTGAGGCAGGCTCAAGAACTAAGATTGCCGTTTATTCAACAGATGAGGATGTTGACCCTGTAGGCGCATGTATCGGCCCAAGAGGTCAGAGAGTTTCAAATATCGTTGATGTACTCGGCGGTGAGAAAATAGATATCGTTAAGTATAACGACGACCCGGCACAGTATGTTTCTGCGGCACTTGCTCCGTCAGAGGTTTGCGGTGTGGAAATTCTTGATGAGGACGCTAAGAGTTGCCGTGCAACCGTTCCTGATGACCAACTTTCTCTTGCTATCGGCAATAAGGGTCAGAATGTTCGTCTTGCAGCAAGGCTTACGGGTTGGAAAATCGATATCAAGCCTGAATCGGGATTTTTTACCAATGAAGAGCCTGAAACCGAAGAATAATTACCTCGCATTTTGAAAGAAAGGCGGCGTAAATATGAAAACTAAAAAAATACCTATGCGTATGTGCACGGGATGCGGCGAAATGTTTGACAAGAGAGAGCTTGTCAGAGTAGTTAAAAGCCCTGAAGGCGAGGTTTCGCTTGACCTTACGGGTAAAAAAGCCGGCAGAGGCGCATATGTTTGCAAAAATGCCGATTGTCTAAAGAAAGCAAGAAAGAAAAGAGCTTTTGAAAGAGCTTTTTCTATGCAGATAGACGATGAGGTATATAATAAGATGGAAGAAGAAATAGAAAATGCCTAATCAAAAGGTTATTTCAATGCTCGGGCTTGCAAGGCGTGCAGGCAGGCTTTCAATGGGGCACGATATGGCGCAGCATGCACTGTTTGGGCACAAAGCAAAGTTATTGCTTTTTTGCAGTGATGTATCCCCTCGTCTTATTTCAGAATTTGAAAAGACGATTGAACTTCATCATTTTAAGGTTAAGGTTATCAAAACCGATGTAACTATTGATGAAATTTATTTCGGCGTGGGATATAAAGCGGGAGTAATTACAGTTGACGATGAGAATTTCGCAAAAAAAATAATTTCTCTTCTCGAACAGTAGGATATATTAATTACTTGAAATTTAACAGGAGGAAATGCCAATGGTTATTAAATTTAAAGTTTCCGATGTAGCAAAGGATTTCGGCAAGAATAACAAGGACATTATCAATATTCTCAGTGAATATTGCGACGGTCCCGCAAAAAAGGCTAATACCGTTTTGGAGGAAAACGAGCTTAACATTTTGTTTGACAAGCTCACAGCCGACAACAGCGTTGAAAGTCTTGACAATTATTTTAATTCTACCAAAAAATCAGATAAGAAAAAGACAAATGACAAAAAGAATGAGTCCGCTAATGTTTCTAAGGATAACAAGGAAAAAAAGGACGAAAATAAAAAGCATAAAAATCAAGCCGCTATTCTTCAAATGGCAGAGCAAGCGGCTAAAAGAGCAGAGGAAAAGGCTAAGAAAAAGGCTAACCAAGCTCCGCAGGCAAGAACTAAGGGTGAAGCAAGGCACGTTGATACACGTGTAAATAATGTTGACCTTGAAAAGTACAACCAAAAGTATGAGGATATTGCGCCTGCAAACAATATGAACGACTATCAGAAAAAGCAGAAGCTTAATCAGAAGTCAAAGCAGTACAGAAAGAAAAAGCCACAGGGTATGCGTGCTAAGTCTAAGAAAGAAACAGAGGCACAGCGTCTTGCCCGTATTGCAGAGCAGAGAAAGAAGCAGCAGATTAAAATTACCGTTCCTGAGGAAATCACGGTCGGCGACCTTGCAAAGCTTCTTCGTATGACTGCAACAGAAGTTATCAAAAAGCTTATGAGTCTCGGTGTTATGGCAACGGTTAACGAGGTTATCGATTATGATACTGCTGAAATTGTTGCAACAGAGCTTGGCGCAAAGGTTGAAAAGGAAGTAGTTGTTACTATTGAGGACCAAATTATCGAAGAAGAGGTTGAGGATGATGAAAATGCAGTTACAAGACCTCCGGTAGTTTGCGTTATGGGTCACGTTGACCACGGTAAGACCTCTATCCTTGATGCTATCCGTAATACAGAAGTCACCTCTACCGAGGCAGGCGGCATCACTCAGGCAATCGGTGCTTATCAGGTTGACGTTGACGGTCAGAAAATTACATTTCTTGATACTCCGGGTCACGCCGCATTCACCGCTATGCGTGCAAGGGGCGCTATGGCAACCGATATTGCAGTTTTGGTTGTTGCGGCAGATGACGGTATTATGCCGCAAACTGTTGAAGCTATCAATCACGCTAAGGCAGCAGGCGTAGAAATTATTGTTGCCATTAATAAAATGGATAAAGAGGGAGCAAATCCCGACAAGGTTATGCAGCAGCTTACAGAGCACGAGCTTGTTCCTGAGGAATGGGGCGGCGACGTTATTTGCGTTCCTGTTTCGGCTAAAACCAAAATGGGTATTGATAAGCTTCTTGAAACCATTCTTCTCGTTTCCGAAATGGCAGAACTTAAGGCAAATCCTGACAGGCAGGCAAAGGGTGTTGTTATCGAGGCTAAGCTTGATAAAGGACGTGGCCCTATTGCCACCCTTCTTGTTCAAAATGGTACTCTTAATGCAGGAGATATCGTTGTTGCAGGCACTGCTGTAGGTAAAATTCGTGCTATGTCGGATTATCACGGCAAGCCGATTGAAACTGCAGGTCCGTCTGTTCCTGTTGAGATTATGGGTCTTGACTCTGCTCCTATGAGCGGCGACGAGTTTAACGCAGTATCTGATGAAAAGCTTGCAAGAGCACTTGTTGAGCAGAGAAAGGCTAAGGCTAAGGAAGAAGAATTTAAGCTATTCCAGAAAGTTACTCTTGATACTCTCTTTGACACTATTTCAGAGGGTGAGATGAAGGAACTTAACATTATCGTTAAGGCTGACGTTCAAGGTTCTGTTGAGGCTGTTAAGCAGTCACTTCTCAAGATTGAAAACGACGAGGTTAATGTTAAGATTGTTCACGGTGCAGTAGGTGCCGTAAGCGAAAGCGACGTTATGCTTGCAGAGGCTTCAAAGGCTATTATTGTTGCATTTAATACCGGCGTTGACCAAATTGCTGCCGATAACGCTAAGCGTGACGGAGTTGAAATTAAACAATACGATATTATTTATGATGCTATTGAGGATATCGAAAGAGCTATGCGTGGTATGAGAGCTCCTAAATATCGTGACGTTGATACAGGTGAGGTCGAGGTTAGAGAGGTTTATAAAATTTCTTCTGCCGGCACTATTGCAGGCTCACTCGTTACAAGCGGTACCATCAAGCGTGACGGTAAGGTAAGAGTTATCAGAAACGGCAAGCAAATTGCCGATGTTAAGCTTGCTAACCTTAAGAGATTTAAGGATGAGGTTAAGGAAGTATCATCAGGTTATGAATGCGGTATCAGCCTTGACGGTTGGGACGATATTCAGTCAGGAGATATTCTTCAGGCATACATTGTTGAGGAATACAGGGATTAATTATGGCAGGATTTCATATTGACAGAATCAGCGAGGATATAAAAAGAGAAATCGTTTCAATAATGCGAGAGCTTAAAGACCCGAGAATCAGCGATATGCTCACTGTTGTTAAGGTTGATGTAAGCGGAGATTTAAGCTATGCCAAGGTATATATCAGCGCAATTGACGGAATTGATGCGGCTAAAAGGTCAGTCAAGGGGCTTGAAAGTGCGCAGGGATATATCAGAAAGCAACTCGGTTCAAGGCTTCATTTAAGAAAAAGCCCGGAGCTTAGATTTATTGCAGACGATTCTATTGAAAAGGGTATGGACCTTTTTGAAAAAATTAAGGAAATAACTCATGAAGATTAGTGTAAAGGAATGTGCCGACATATTGAGAGAAAAGGATAATATCCTTATTCTTACTCATGCAAATCCCGACGGCGATACTCTCGGTTCGGGCTTTGCACTTTGCCGTGCACTTATGAAAATAGGTAAAATCTGCGCTGTTATAAATGCAGACGATATTCCTAAAAAGTACAATTATCTTTTTGACGATATTGTAGAAATAAAATTTAAACCCGATTATGTTGTTGCTGTCGATGTTGCAACAGTTAAGCTTTTGGGAGGCCTTGAGGAGCAATACAAGATTGATATGTGTATTGACCATCATTCAACCAATACGGAGTATGCAAATTTATTGCTTCTTGAGGATGCTCCTGCGGCTTGCCAAATTATGTACGAGGTCGTGCTTGCTCTCGGTGTAGAGGTTGATAAAAAAATTGCGGACTGCCTTTATACAGGGCTTACAACCGACACGGGTTGCTTTAGGTACGATTCGACCACGGCGCAGACATATCGTGTTGCGGCTGACCTTATTGATGCCGGAGCAGACAACGGCAGAATTAACCGAATTATGTTTGAAACAAAGAGCAAGACTTATGCAAGGCTTGAAAGGCTTGCTATTGAATCGATGCGTTTTTATGAGCACGAGCGTGTTGCGGTTATAACTGTTACGCAAGAGATGTTTCAGCTTACAGGTTCTAATGCTCAGGAAACGGAGGGCTTAGCACCGCTTACCCGTCAAATCGAGGGCGTTGAAATAGGCATTACCATTCAAGAGCGACCTGACGGAACATGTAAGGCTTCAATTCGTACATTTGAAAGCGTTAATGCTGCGAAACTTGCTGCGTGTTTTGGTGGCGGCGGTCACGCTCAGGCAGCAGGCTGTAAATTTGATTGCGATGTTAAAGAGGCAAGGCGATTGCTTGTTGATAAGTGCAGGGAGATGCTCGAATGACGGGTATAATATGCATAAATAAAGGCAAGGATATAACCTCGTTTGGCGTTGTTTCTAAGGTTAGAGGAATAACATGTGAAAAAAAAGCAGGGCATACGGGTACTCTTGACCCTATGGCAACGGGAGTTTTGCCTATTATGCTCGGCGGCGCAACAAGATTTTTGAATTATTTGCCTGACAGCGATAAGGGTTATCGTGCCCGATTTTTGCTTGGCAAGACTACCGATACTCTCGATATCACGGGAGAGGTTACAGGCGAATATGACGTTGCGGCTTCAATTGATGATGTTGAGTCGGCACTTGCTGAATTTAGGGGAGAGATTGAGCAAATTCCGCCTATGTATTCCGCTGTCAGCGTTGACGGTCAAAGGCTTTATGATTTGGCACGCAAGGGAATAGAGGTTGAAAGGCAGGCAAGGAAGGTTGAGATTAAAGAACTTTCGCTTTGCCGTGAACTTTCAAATGAAAATGAAAATATTTATACGATAGATGTGCTTTGCTCAAAAGGTACTTACATAAGAACTCTTATTGACGATTTGGGCAAAAAGCTTGGATGCGGTGCAGTTATGACTGAACTTGAGAGAACGGCGGCTATGGGCTTTACTCTTAACGATTGCATTACTTTAGACGAAATGCAAGAAAGAAAAGACAGTGGCAAGGGTTTTGAAGATGTTTTGATTGATATAGATAAAATGTTTCTAAGCCTTGACAGCGTGTTTGTTTCGCCTGCTCAGGCTAAGAGATTTCAAAACGGCGGAGCACTTGATGTTAAAAGAATTAAAAAAAGACTTGAAAACAAAAGTTATAGGGTGTATTCTCAAGATGTAGGGTTTTTAGGACTCGGAAAATGCAGCCTTGACACACAGGAACTTTTGGTTGAAAGGCTTTTGGTTAAACGTGATTAAGACGGTATGAATAATAACAACAGTATTTCAAGGCGAGCTGTTGCACTCGGTGATTTTGACGGAATGCACAAGGCTCACCAAACAGTAATTACCGGTGCTGAAAATACCGTTATTTACTGTGTTAATAATAAATTTTCGCTTTTGCAAAAAAGCTTGTTTAAAAAACGCTATCCAAATTGTGTATTTGCCGATTTTGAGCAGATTAAGCATATGGACGGCGAAGATTTTATAAATAAAATTCTGATAGACAGATTTAGAGCGCAAACCGTTTTGTGCGGTTTCAATTTCAGATTTGGCAAGAATGCGTCCTGGTCGGCACTTGATATGAGAAATTATCTTGAAAAAATGGGCATTTGGGTCAGGATTTTGGAACATCTTGATTTTAACGGCGAGCCGATTTCATCTACAAGGATAAGAAAATGCATTGCAGACGGTGAAATTGAGCAGGCTAATGATATGCTTGGATATAATTTCACTTTTGAGTCGAAAGTTGTTTCAGGCGATATGAGGGGCAGAACAATCGGTTTTCCTACCCTTAATCAGCACTTGCCGAACGGGCTTGTTGTGCCAAAATACGGCGTTTATGAAAGCAGAACCTTTGTTTGCGGCAAGGAATATAAATCGTTTACAAATATCGGAATAAGACCCACGTGGCGTCTTTCATCTCCTCTTTCTGAAACTCACATTTTCGACTTTTCAGGTGATTTATATAATGAAAATATACGCATTGAGCTTGTCAGATATTTAAGAGGGGAGAAGCAATTTTCATCGCTTGATGAACTTGAAAAGCAGTTACAGTATGATAAAAGCAGTATTATTTGATTTTGATGAAACTTTGCAGGACAGAACAGCGGCATTTGAAAAATATATGGATATGTTTTTAGATGAATTTTGCCCGAATTTGCCTTGCGAGGAACGTGAAAAAAGAAAAGATTATATGCGCATTACAGGTAACGGCGGATATGTTGACAGGGAAAAATGGTATCAGGGCTTAATTGATGAGTGGCAGTGGAACGATGCACCGCCTGCAAAGGAGCTTGCCCGCCATTATGACTGCCGATTCGGCGACTGTGATGTGATTTTTGAACATACACCAAAGCTTTTAAAGGAGCTTAAAGACAGGGGATATATTGTAGGCATTATAACAAACGGTCCGTCATATCTTCAAAATCATAAGCTTGACGAAAGCGGACTGAGAAAATATTGCGACATTACCGTTGTCAGCGGTGATGTAGGTATTCATAAGCCTGACCCGGCACTTTTTAAATATACGGCGAATAAGCTTAATTTGCCGGTAGAAGAATGCACTTATGTCGGCGACCACCCTATTAATGATATTAAGGGTGCGCTTGATGCCGGTATGCACGCAATTCGTATGAATTGGGGTTGGTTTAAGGGGCAAGACCTTAGAAAAGATGTACCGGTTATTACCGATATATTAGAAGTTTTAAAATATGTTTAGCATCAGGAGGAAAGTAATATGAAAAAGGCTTTATCAATCTTTGTTACACTTGTTTTTGCACTTACTATGGTTACTGCGGCAGTCAGTGCAAATGCAGACGGACTTGATGACGTTATTGATGCGTCTGCATTATCTTCCATTCAGGATGTAATTAATTCAAGCACAGATGAAATAGTACCCATTACTGTCGGAAACGGTATGGTAACAAAGACAGTTGTAGGAAGCAACACAATGGTTCTTACTGCTCTGCCGCTTGAGGACAGCGAATTTGTCGCTTGGTATACAAGTTTGTCCGATTTGAGAAAAGATAAGCGCTACAGTGAAGCAAATCCTCTTAGGGTTGATATGAAAGGGACTCAAAGATATTTTTACGCATATTTTAAAAACCCGAATGCAACAACCACTTCATCTATAAGCGTGACTGTTCCGACGAATATTACAATTCCGTCGAGAACAACAACTGACTCTAATGTTTCTTCGCAGTTAACTACTTCTGCGACAGCAAGCCAAATTACTGCCGACAGCAAAATGGTTGAAGGCGCACACTCTATTGCAAACGAGTTCGGCAAATCGTTAAGTAAAGCAAATGCAACTACTACCACAAAGGCTACAACAACTGCCAAGGCGACTAAAAAGGCGTCAAATAAAAACAAGCCGAAAAAAACCAAAATTAAATCTGTGAAAGGCAAGAAAAACGGATTTAAAATTACTTGGAAAAAGGTTTCCGGCGTAAAAGGATATCAAATCAAGTATTCAACAAATAAATATTTCTTTGAAAGCTTAACAAAATCAAAGAATGTTAAAAAAGCTAAAACCACGTCTGCAACGGTTAAGAACCTTAGAAAAGGAAAGACTTATTTTGTAAAAGTGCGTACATACAAAATTGTAAAGGGCAAGAAGGTTTATTCCAATTGGTCAAAGGTTAAAACTGTTACTGCTAAATAATAAAAGTCAATTTAATATGCATTTGTTTAATATTTTAAATATGCTTGACTTTATATTGATTTGAATTTATAATAGACTTAGTTATTTGAAAGGGGTTCAAAATTATGAATTTCAAAAAGTTATTAAAAGTTATCAGTGCTATTGTTGCTGTTGCAGGTGTAATCGCTGCTGTTTATATTGCTATTCAAAAGCTTACCGCTCATAAGGAGCCGGAGTATTTTGACGATAATGATTTCTTTGAATGTGACAACGAAATTGAAATCGTAGAAGCAAAAGCCGAGGAAGCTAAGGAAGAGCCAAAGGAAGAAAAGAAGGCTCCTGCAAAGAAGTCTGCTCCTAAAAAGGCTGCAAAGAAAGCTCCTGCAAAGAAAAAAGCTGAGTAATTAATTTTTAACTTATTTGACGGCTTTGGTTTAACCTTAGCCGTCATTTTTTTATAATTATATTTAAATGGAGTATTAATTATGTTTAGTTCCGGTTTGGTTCTTGAGGGCGGTGGATTGCGTGCCGCTTATGAAAGCGGTGTAACTGACGCATTTATTGAAAATAATATTACATTTCCTTATGTTATCGGCGTTTCTGCGGGAAGCTGTAACGGAGTATCGTTTATTGCAAAAAATTTGCACCGAATGAGAGATATTATGGTTAATTATGCCCACGATGAAAGATATATGGGTATTAAATCTATTTTTAAAAACGGTGAATATCTTAATTCAAAGTGGATTTTCGGTGAACTCTCTTATGAAATGTTTCCGCTCAATTATGATGAATTTGAAAACAGTAAAACTAAATTTTGCGTGGTTGCAAGCAATGCCAAAACGGGGAAAGCCGAATACTTTTACCCTACCGATTTCAGAAAAGGATGTGAGATAATTCACGCTTCCTGTGCACTTCCTATGGCGACAAAGCCTGTTCAAATAGGTAAGGATATGTATTATGACGGCGGCATTTGTGACTCAATTCCGCTTAAAAAGGCGTATGAGGACGGATGCGAAAAATGTGTTGTTGTTTTGACTCAAGACAGGCATTTTATCAAAAAGCCGTTAGGTCACGAAAAAGCCATAAGAAAAGCGCTTCATAAATTTCCGCTTACAGCCGAAGCTGTTATCAACAGGCAAAATATGTATAACGAACAAAGAAAATTTGTGTTTGAGCAGGAAAAGCTTGGAAATGTTCTTGTGCTCGCTCCCCGTTCTCCGCTCGAATTTCACACTCTTGACAGTGAGCCTATGAAAATTCAGCATATCTATAATCTTGGATATGAACAGACGATTGACAGGATTGACGAAATAAAGGATTTTCTTTCATCCTCTATGTCGTAAACTGCGTATCACTCAAAATAAATTATGCGTTTTATTTAAATGAAAATCCCTCTGATAATTGCATCAGAGGGATTGATTTTATATATGAAGAATTGCAGTCGAAAGACCGAAATAAATTAGAAGCGAAAGCGCATCTACGATTGTTGTTATAAACGGTGACGACATAACCGCAGGGTCAAATTTAAGTTTCTTTGCAAATATCGGCAATGTGCAACCGACAATTTTTGCAAAAATAATCTCTATAAACAGGGTAAGGCTTATTACAAGGTCGACTTTAAATGTAATGCCTTTTGTTCCCAGTAAAAGCTTATCAATAAGAAGAATTTTAAAGAAATTAACTATTGAAAGAGTTAAACCGCATATAAAGCCTACTCTTATTTCCTTCCAAATAACCTTGAAAATATCGTTTAAATCAATTTCGTTAAGAGAAAGCGCACGAATGATTGTTGCACTCGCCTGACCGCCTGAATTACCGCCCGTATCCATAAGCATCGGAATAAACGCAGTAAGCACAATGAGCGCCGACAGTTTGTCCTCAAACGAGGTGATAATCATACCGGTAAATGTTGCACTAATCATCAAAAGAAGAAGCCAAGGAATACGTGATTTGAATGTTTCAAAAATGCCGATTTTAAGATATGGCTTTTCAGTTGTACGCACCATGGCGTTCATCTTGTGGATATCCTCTGTGTTCTCCTCCTGCAATACGTCGATAGCGTCATCGAATGTGATAATTCCGACAAGCCTTTCCTCCATATCAACAACAGGGAGTGCAAGAAAATTATATTTGTCAAAAAGATTAGCGGCAATTTCCTTGTCGTCATGAGTGTTTACGAAAATGATATTCGTTTCCATAAAATCCTCAATTTTATCGTCGTAATTGTGCAAAAGAAGCTCTTTAACAGTAGTTACGCCGATAAGATGACGAGATGCGTCTGTAACATAACAGGTGTAAATTGTTTCTTTGTCAACACCCGTTCGCCTTATGCGCTTAAAAGCGTCTTCAACGGTGCTGTCACGCTTAAGGTCGACAAATTCCGGTGTCATAATCGAACCGGCACTGTCTTCGGGATATTTAAGAAGCGTATTTATGGATTTTCGAGTTTGTGAATCTGTATTTTTAAGAATTCTTTTAACAACCGTCGCAGGCATTTCCTCGATAATATCAACGGTATCATCAAGATAAAGCTCGTCGATAACCTCTTTAAGCTCCGTATCTGAAAAGGCGGTAATAAGCGCTTCCTGCATATCTCCGTCAAGCTCAACAAAGGTTTCTGCCGCCTCCTCTTTGGGCAAAAGCCTGAATAAAAGAAGCATCTGCTCCTTTGGCAATTCATCAAATATTGCAGCTATATCGGTAGGGTTGATTTCAATGAGAATGTTTTTGATTTTATGAAATTCTTTTTTTGCGAAAAGTTCAGAGATTTCATGCGCTGTTTCTTCATTGTTAAGTTCTTCAATATCCATATCATCATCTCGCTTTCATAAATCTTTTAGTCAATACGATAAAACGGCTTTTCGTTTTCGTCATAAGCTTTGATAAGCTTCTTTCTTGTAAAAAGATACAGCAAAGTTATTATCAAAACACCGATTAAAACAGCACATGCACATACAAGAAAATCTGTTTTTTGATAAAATTTTTGATTGGTTACATAAACTGCATAGCCGTTTTGGCTTATTTCTTTTTCTATTTCGCTTGTTGTTTTATCAATACGCTTAATTTGTATGGTGTATTCCTTTTTGTCATCTGCACATGTGCAGCTTACGGTGATTTCAGGCTCTTGCTTTGTGCCAAGCGTTAAATTGATTTTATTGGCTTTTGCATTTTCACTTTTTGGCGTAGGAGTGATAACTATTTGCGTTAAATCACTCGGAATATAAAGATCGTATTTTGTTTTGCTGCCGTCAAATTCAGGGTCAAGCACGCCACAGCTTACTTCAATGCTTTTTAAATCTGCATCTTCACCGGACTTGGCAAATGCAGTTGCGGGTATAAAACTTGATATAAAACTCATTGCAAGTAAAATTAAGAGAAATTTGCCAAGCGCTTTTTTCATAATTTTCACCTTATATTGCATTAGTTTGTGCTTTGAATAATGTAGTTTGTAATCTTCTTATTGTCGAGTATTTTCTTTACCTTTTGTGCATTGTTTGTTGAAATATAATACATTTTATTGCCTGATGATTTCTTGCTGATTTTTTTATCAATCTGCTTTTCAAGCGAACTGCTACCTTGTGTTGTTACCTCGCTTGCAGAACTTTCCTCAGTTGAATAAACAGGCGAACCGTCGTTGCCGTAAACAATGTCGCCGTCCTCGTCTGTAAGCGGTATTCTTGCCTTGGTGGTCGCTGTGGTTTCACCCTCTTTTGTAGGATAAACAGGTTGACCGTCGTTTCCGTAAATAATATCGCCGTCCTCGTCCGTCATCGGCTCACGTTTTTTTGAAGTGGAAACAGTGCCGTCGTCGCCGATCGTTTCGTTTGAATCGCCGTATCCGCTTGTGAATTCCTCACTGTCAAATGACGAAGTGGTATTATAAACAGTATCACCGTTTTCATCTGTAACAGGCTCGTCAGATATACTGTCGTCATTAATTGTTACATCAATAGCTTCAATGAATTTTATATCTTGACCGAATTCGGCATATAACTTTTTGGCAAGAGCGGCAAAGCCGTCATTATAGTCGCCGCTGATATCACCCGGAAGCTTTGTATTATCAAGCAAAAATACATTAATACCCATAGCCTTTGTTTCTTCGATAATACTTTTGATATAGTTATATGTTGTGCTATTGTTGGGGTCTAAATATGCGTTGCCGTTTGCGTCTTTGTAAACACTTTTGCCGTTTTTTATTGCGCTGTCAAGGTCAGAAAGGGCAACGATATTATCCTTGTAGCACGAAATTCTGCCGATAGGGATAATGTCTGCCTGATTAAGTTTTGCAACAGATTTTTCAAGCTGGGCGGCAGGCGATGAAATAGCACCGTAAGCCCTTATTGTTGCAAGCTTGCTGTTATATCCTATTGTGCCGTCGTCACGCTTTAAATCAAATGTGACGGAGGAATATGCTTCATCTTCCGCACTTTTGATAACAGAGTCGAGCATAACGGAATTGTCAAGCGAAATTGACTGAACGCTCATACCCTTGAGCATAAGATTAACGTTGCTGAAGCTTACACTTTCGCCTGTGTTTTCCTCGGTTTCAGGCATGGCGTTACGGTCAATGTAAAGGTCCATTGCGCTGTAACCTACGCTGATAATAAGAAAGCAGGCGATAACTATTGCAATGTTTTTGAAAAGTTTAGCCGTTTTTTCCTTAGCCGCACGCTTTTTCTTTGGTTTCGGGCGCTTGAAATCAAACTTATCGCTTCCGCTTCCGGCATCAATATATTTGTCCGCAAAGCTTATTTTACGACCGGTTTCCTTTTCAGTCCATTTGCTATTCCGTTTTTTGTTGTTATAAAAACGCTTTTTCTTCATAAATTAAAACCACTGCCATTTTATGCTTTCGCATTTTGCTTAAGAAGTTTGATAGTTTCTTTTGGATTTTCGCTGTTAAATACGGCAGAACCGGCAACCATAACATTTGCGCCTGCCGCACCTGCGATTTTTACTGTTTCAGGATTAATTCCGCCGTCAACCTGAATGTCAAGCTCAGGGCATTTTGCACGCAACTTTTCAATCTTAGGCATTGTGCTTTCCATAAAGCTTTGACCGCCGAAGCCCGGTTCAACAGTCATAACAAGCACCATTGAAAGCTTGTCAAGATAAGGGTAAATTGCTTCAATATCCGTATTTGGCTTAACTGCAAGCGAAGCCTTACAGCCAAGTGCAATTATTTTATCAATCGTTTTGTTGATATCGCTGTCACATTCAATATGAAACGTGATTATATCGGCTCCTGCTTTAACAAAATCTTCAATATAAAAATATGGGTCGCTAATCATCAAATGCACGTCAAAAGGAACATCGCATACCTTTTTCATTGCCGCAATTACAGGAGCGCCGATAGAAATGTTAGGCACGAAATGACCGTCCATAACGTCGAGATGAATTAAATCCGCACCGCCCGTTTTGCACTTTTTAAGTTCATTTTCAAGATTTGCAAAATCACTTGCAAGCATTGAAGGGGAAATTTTGATATCCATATTTTTATACCTCTCGTTTTAAATTACAATATATTATACTTTACTTTTTATATAAAATCAATGTTAAAATAAATAATACTTGTATTTATATATTTTATGTAGTATTATATATCCGTGAAAATTTAAGCATTTAAAATTTTGTTAAAATTAACTGTATATGTTGGAGGAAAAATAATGATTCAGGCAAATAACGTCACCGTTCAGTTCGGCGGTCGTGTTTTATTTGAAAGAGTAAACGTTACTTTTTCGGCAGGAAATTGCTATGGTATTATCGGCGCAAACGGTGCAGGTAAATCAACGTTTTTAAAGGTGCTTTCAGGCGAGCTTGACCCTCAAAAGGGTGAGGTGTTTATTACTCCCGGCGAAAGACTTTCTGTATTAAAGCAGGACCATTTTGCTTATGATGAATACGAAGTAATCAGGACTGTTCTTATGGGTAACCCACGTCTTATTGAGGTTATGGAGGAAAAGGACGCTCTTTATATGAAAGAAGATTTCAGCGAGGAGGACGGCATTAAGGCAGGTGAGCTTGAGGCTGAATTTGCAGATATGGACGGCTGGAATGCTGAAAGTGATGCTGCATTTATGCTCAATAAACTCGGCGTTCCTGACGAATACCATTATATGAAAATGGCGGAACTTCCGTCAGATATGAAGGTTAAGGTTCTTCTTGCTCAGGCGCTTTTCGGCAATCCCGATATCCTTCTTCTTGACGAGCCTACCAACCACCTTGACCTTTCGGCTATTCGTTGGCTTGAAAATTTCCTTATGGATTTTGAAAATACCGTTATCGTTGTATCCCATGACCGTCATTTCTTAAACAAGGTTTGTACGCATATTTGCGATGTTGACTTCGGAAAAATTCAGCTTTATACAGGTAACTACGACTTCTGGTATGAATATACACAGATGCGTCAGCGTCAGGCAAGAGACCAAAATAAAAAGAACGAGCAGAAGATTAAAGAACTTCAGGAATTTATTGCCCGTTTCTCTGCAAATGCCGCTAAGTCAAAGCAGGCAACAAGCCGTAAAAAGCAGCTTGACGCTCTTGAAATGATTGATATGCCTGTTTCAAGCAGACGTTTTCCGTATGTTGATTTTAAACCTGACAGAGAATGCGGCAATGACCTTTTGAGAGTTGACCATTTGACAAAGACAATAGGTGACAGAAAGGTACTTGACGATGTATCGTTTGTTATTCACCCAAGGGAAAAGGTTGCTTTTGTCGGTTCTGACGTTGTGGCAAAAACTACTCTTTTCAAAATTATTATGGGCGAATTAGAGCCTGACGAGGGCAGCTTTAAGTGGGGCGTTACCACATCTCAAAGCTATTTCCCAAGCGACAACAGTAAATATTTTGACGGTGTTGAGCTTACTCTTGTTGATTGGCTCAGGCAATATACAACTTATACTCTTGAGGCTGATATCAGAGGTTGGCTCGGCAGAATGCTTTTCTCCGGCGAGGAAGCGCTTAAAATGGCAAACGTTCTCTCAGGCGGTGAGCGTGTGCGTTGTATGCTTTGCAAAATGATGCTTTCGGGTGCGAACGTGCTTATTCTTGATGAGCCTACCAACCACCTTGACCTTGAATCAATCACTGCTCTTAATGACGGACTTATCCGTTATTCTGAAACTATTTTGTTCACCTCTCACGACCATCAGTTTGTGCAGACCGTTGCTGACAGAATTATTGAAATTTCAGGAAACAGAGTTATTGACAGAATGGGAACATACGATGAATTCCTTGAAAATGTAAACGAGGAACAATTGAAGAAATATTGATATTATGAGAAATAAAGATAAATCTACATTCAGAAAAATTGAATTTCACAGAAAAGAAAGTTTTTATCTTATAGTTCGTGGCTTAGAGGTCGGCATTGCGTCCGGCCTTATTGCCGTATTATATAGGTTTTTGCTTTCTTTTGCAGAAAAATATTTGATGAAAATAATAGACTTTGTTAAGGGCAATCCGGGCAAGGTTGCCGTTTGGTTTGTTATTCTTGCTCTTATCGGTTTTCTCGTTTCAATGCTTGTTAAATGGGAAGTGCAAGGCGGCGGTTCCGGTATTCCGCAAGTAAACGGAGAAATCAAGGGCTATATCAATCCAAGTTGGTGGAGAGTAATACTTGTTAAGCTTTTTGGCGGCACGGCTTCTGTTTTTTCAGGTCTTTCCCTCGGCAGAGAGGGACCGAGCGTTCAACTCGGCGGTATGGCGGCAAAGGGTGTCGCAAGATTTACCAAAGCTGATAAAACTACTGAACTTCGTATGATTAGCTGCGGCGCAGGCGCAGGTATGGCGGCTGCATTCAACGCTCCGTTGGCAGGCACAATGTTTGTGCTTGAGGAAATCCATCATACTTTTGATAAGAGTTTGCTTTGTATGGGCATTGTTTCATCAATAACTGCCGATTATATTTCAAAGCTTTTTTTCGGTCAAAACACGGTGTTTAATTATGATACGGTGAATTTTCCGCTTAAATATTATTGGCTTTTAATAATAATGGGCTTTTTCCTCGGTCTTTGCGGCTGTGCCTATAACGTTTGTATGGGCAAGGCTCAGGATTTATATAAAAAGATTAAAATTCCGAATTATATTAAACTGCCGATTGTATTTGTATTCAGCGGTGTAATCGGTCTTGTTATGCCGCAAATTCTTTGCGGCGGCCACAGTATGGAGGTTATTCTTCTTAAAGAAAATCCGTCGCTTACATATTTGATTGTTCTTTTGACAACTAAATTTTTGTTTGGTGCAATCTGTTTTGCAAGCGGTGCGCCGGGCGGTACTCTTTATCCCCTTTGTATTTTGGGTGCATATATGGGTGCGATATTCGGAACAGTCAGCGTTAATTCGTTTAGTGCAATCACTCCTGCTATGTGGGAGGAATTTGTTGTAATCGGTATGGCAGGCCTTTTTGCATCTATTGTCAGAAGCCCGATTACAGGCATTGTTCTTGTTTTTGAGCTTACGGGTAATATGAATAATATTCTCCCGCTTGCAGTAGTAAGCTTAATAAGCTATGCAACCGCTAATTTTATAGGTGTTACTCCGTTTTATGAATACCTTTTTGAAAAAATTGTCAGCACCGACCACAAAAAGCCGAGCTTCTTTGAAACTGATGAAAAGGTGCTTGAAACGTATACTATTCCTGTCGGCAGTCCTGTTGCAAAAAAGAAAATTATGGATGTTGATTGGGGTAAGCACTGCGTTGTTGTAAGCGTTGAACGCAACGGTGTGTCAATCACGCCTAAGGGCGATACGGTTATTAAAGAGGGCGATGAAATAGTTGTTCTTGTAAGCCAACGCCGCTTTTCACGTGATATAGAAAAGCTTGAACATATGATAAAGGGTTAAGATATGAGAATTAATCTTGAAAATGCTAAAGTTATAAAAACGGTTAAAGGTTTCGGTGGCTCTGCTTGCTGGTGGTCACCTCAGGTAAAGAACGAAAAAACAGCACACGAGATTGCAAATCTTCTTTACGGCGATGACGGACTAAGAATGAATATTTACCGTTTTAACGTCGGCGGCGGATATGAAAAGGATAATTTGAGAATTGAAAATCCTTGGAGATATATTGAAAGCTTTATGAACAAGGACGGCTCATTTGATTATTCAAAGGATAAATATGCCGTCAATATGATGAAAAAATGCTTATCGCTCGGAAATATCGACACGCTCATATTTTTTGCCAATTCTCCGCATTTTACCCAAACGGTAACAGGGCAGACGAGCGGGGGATTTACGGAGCATTTTTCAAATCTTGATAAGTCAAAATACGAAGCTTTTGCAAAATATTTTATTGATATTGCAGAGCATTTTTCAGCCGAGGGATATCCCGTTAAATATATCAGCCCGATTAATGAGCCACAATGGAAATGGGGCGGTACGAGTGTCTGGCAGGAGGGATGCCATTATGAGGCGCAGGAGGTTTACGATTGCTTTTTAGCGTTTGCAAAAGAACTTGAAAAGCGCAATTCCTCTCTTAAATTATATGGGCCGGAAAGCGGTAACATTAAGGACCACACAAAAGAATATTATAATCTTTTATCATCAAATGAGCTTATTATGAAATATCTTGATGTATTTGCTTATCATTCCTACGGCTCTGACGACAACGTTTCAGAAAAGGCTGAATTTGGCAAATGGGCAAAGGAAAATATTAAAACCCCACGTTTTGATATGAGTGAATGGTGTGAACTTCCCTGCAAGAATGATACAAAATCTATCGAGTCGGCTCTGATTATGGCACGCATTATCGGTGAGGATTTGATTTATACGGGAGTAGACAGCTGGAGCGCATGGGTTTGTGCCAATCAATGGGATAACGCTGTGCGTGACGGCAAATGCTTTAGTGACGGTTTTATAGTTGCTAAGGACGATTTTTCCGATTATTATGTTGCAAAGCGTTACTATGCAATGGCTCATTTCTCAAAATGTATTCCTAATGGTTCAAAAAGCCTTGATATCGGCTTTAATACTTCTCGTGGCTTTTCGGTTTTTGCATTTGAAAGAGCAGACAGCAAAAAGGTGATTATAGCGGTCAATAACAGTAAAGCAAAAAGAACGATTGAATTTGACAAGGCTTTTGGTAAATGTTCGTTTATTGAGACAACACAGACCTATGAGTTTGATAAAAGCGAAATGCAAAATGTTAAAAAACTTGTTATTAAGCCTAAGTCGCTTGTAACCGTAATATTAAAATAATGCTTGACATATAAATGTATTTTTGATATAATAACACAGCTTTGAAAAACAAAGCAATCCTTGCTTGCGCAAAATGCGCAGGCCAAAAGACCAAAAGGAGGTGCTGAAGAATGGCATTAAAAAATTATGAAATCGTAATGGTTTTCTCTCTTGCAAACGGAGAAGAAGCAGTTGAGGTTTTAAAGCAGAAGTTTACTGATCTCATCGCAAAGCATGGCACTCTTGGCAATGTTGAGGAATGGGGTAAGCGCAAGCTTGCATACCCAATCAACTATGAAAACGATGGCTATTATATTGTTATCGATTTCACAAGTGATGAAGCATTCCCACAGGAGCTTGACCGTGTTATCAACATTACAGACGGCGTACTTCGTTCATTAATCGTTGCTAAAGGCGAATAATAGGAGGGGTTATAATGATCAATTCTGTTGTTCTTATGGGCAGATTAACTTATGAGCCGGAGCTTAAAACTACAACAAGCGGTCTTTCGGTTATTCGTTTTCAGATGGCTGTTGACAGAAATTATCAGTCACAGGGACAGGAAAGACAGGCTGACTTTATTGACGTAGTTGCTTGGCGCCAAACTGCTGAATTTATTTCTCGTTATTTCCACAAGGGTTCAATGATTGCTGTCGAGGGTTCAATCCAGACAAATAATTTCACAGACCGTGACGGTAATAAGAGAAAATCCGTAGAGGTTGTTGCTAATCAGGTTTCTTTTTGTGGCTCAAAGGCAGAAACTCAGGGTGCAAATCCTGCTTTTTCACAGCCGGCACCGAGCTACTCAACAGCTGATAATTCAGATTTTGAAGAAATCGTTGATGATGACGACGACTTACCATTTTAAAGGAGGAAACTAATTATGGCATATAACAGAGCCGGTGGTCCACGTAAGGGCCGCAAGAAGGTTTGCGTTTTTTGTGTAGAAAAGGTTGATGAAATCGACTACAAAGATGTTACAAGACTTAAGAGATTTGTATCTGAAAGATCAAAGATTCTTCCTCGCCGTGTAACAGGTACTTGCGCAAAGCATCAAAGAGAGCTTACTACTGCTATCAAGAGAGCAAGACATTTAGCTCTTCTCCCTTACACATCAGACTAATAAGCAGATAGCTTTTACTAAATATAATTTAAAGACCTTGAAAGTCAAAACTTTCAAGGTCTTTTTTATTATTCATTTTTATTATCGTCGTTAATGCTTACCGCTTCATTTTCAAGTCTTTTGCTGAATTTTTGATATACAAATGAAATGATGATAAGTATAGCTCCGAATGCGAAGTAGGATAGAATTTTCCAGGTTGATTCAAGCGATCTTGTATCAATAAAGCAAAGCTTTGCAAAGGTGCAAAGAATAATTGCAAGTCCGCTTGAACGGATAACCGTGTAGTTTTTCTTGAACCCCACAATAAGAAGTATAATTGATACAAGAATATAAATTGTGCTGATTATCGCACTTGAAAATTCTATATCGAATTGAGCCATAACGGTTGAGGTAATGAGTGCAAGAGCGCAAATTGATGTCATTAATGTAAACACCCAAGCACTTGCGGAGTGACGGTTTATCGCACTGCTTATGCATTTTGCAAAGAATATGCCGACTGCAATATTTACCGCTATAAGCAAAACTATATTGAATATTTTAGGCGATTGTGCACTTACCTGTTCCTGATAAAAATTGATTATATAGTCATATTCTTCAAGAATATTGAGCCTTATAAATGTAATCGGCATTAATAAAATTCCAATCACATCACTTAAAATGAGCGTAATTTTGCTTTTGAATATACCGAATCGAAGTGTTGTTGCAATCACAAGTGCAAAGATTATTGCCACCGCAACATTTGTAAATTCGCTGAAATATTTAACACTCGGACTGTGGATGATTATATTATAAATAAATTCAAGATAAGCAAACGTGGAAATGGCGGTAATTGCTTCTATAATTCTGTAAGGCGCATTGTCTTTTGCAGCGATTATGCCGAATAAATCGTAACTTAAAGCGGATATTAGAATTATTGTGAAAACGATAACCGCCAATAAAGACGAGTATCCGTTTGTTGAATTATAGTAAATTCCGAAAGCAAGTGACAGAAGTATACAGAAAAATCCTGCAATTTCGCTTATAAAAATTCTCTTTTTAATAGAGAATATTGCAAGTATCGCACCCTCTATTGCCCAAGCGATAGGCGCATATTTTAAGCCGAACATATACGGTACAATCAGCATTGAAAACACAAGTGCACTAAGCGATGATATAATCGTTGCAAATTTTGAAGCGCCGTCTTTATTTTCGGATTTGTTGATTTTTGAAAATAGGATTATGTAAAGAAAAGCAAATACTAAAAATACAATTCCGACAACTCTGTTTGCCACCATACGCTCAAAGCAATGGTAAAGCGTAACGCCTATACTTATTGCTCCTGTAACTGTGTTTAAACCAAGCAAAACAGTATCCTCTGTTTCAAGCTTTTTGTTTAAAATGATTTTGCCGCTCGGCATTGCAAGATAAATAATGAATGATACTATTGAAAAGACAGCGGAAAGAGGAAGAGCATAGGAATAGCCGCCGAGGTCTTTGAGCGCCCAAGCGCAAGCACCGATACCGCCGACTGCCGTGATGTGCAATGCAAACGATATAAACTGCGCCGCATACCATTTTTTATTGTAAGTCATTATGAAAACAACTATAGCAAGCAGGCAAAAATATGCGCTTGATACAGGTAAAAACATATTGTCACTTGCTGCTTTGCCAAAGCTGATTAAGTAAAGCACAACTACGGGCAGATAACCGCCGAGGGATGCGAATGTGCAAACAATTTGATTTTTCGTTTGCATTGAAAGCAGAATTGCCACAGCTGTAACTATGATGCATATTACAAATGTAAGCCTTGCCGAAAAAATGTCAAATGCAAAATATCCGGATGCAGTTGCCGCATATAAAACGGAAACACCGCCGCTTATCAGTGCAGTTGAAAAAACATTTTTTTCTTTTTTGTAAAATATTTCGCCGATTGTAACGAGTACACCGCCGAGAATGTATATAAGCAAGCATTTGAAAAGGTCAGACATATGAAGATAAGCGTATCTGCCCACAAGAATTATACCGATTATGAAAAGTAGAATACCCGCTTTGCTGAGCACGTTTAAGCCGATGAACGATTCAAGACTTTTTTGCTTTAGCGATGCATTTTTTTCTGTTTCGCTTAGCGGTTCATCTTTCAGCCTTTCTCCGATTTTGTTATTCGTTTGGCGGAGATTGCCGAATTGCTCGTTTGAATATTTTTCGAGATTTTCTCTCTTTTGCTCAAATTCTTTTTTCAAATTGAGAAATTTATTGAGTATCTCATCATATTCGCAGTCTGCCAGGGAGTTGATTGCCGCTATTGTTTCATCAAGGCTTTTTTCACAACCCTTGCTGTATTCGTCAAGCCTGCTTTTTGTGGCATTCTCGCCCTTGTAATACATTTTGTCAATGTCTTTTTGAACACGTGTAAAAGCATTTAATTTTTCATTTGCAAGCTTTCTGAAAAGAGCACTTCTCGTATTTGAAAGGTCACTTTTTAGCTGCTCGTTTTCCTTTGAAAGAACGGAGTTTTTCTCTTTAATTTCTTTGATTTCACTGCTTAGGCTTTCGTTTTGCTTGATTATCGAGTCATTATCAATGGATTGTGCTTCATCCTTGAGCGATGATAAAATCGCTTCCTGCCGCTTGATAATGTCGTTTAAATTGTCTTTTCTATTTGTAGACATTTTCACCAAGCTCCTTTCCTACCTCGTATGCGTTAGAGGTGTTGTAGTCGTAAAAGTAAATTTTTCCTTTATCGTCTTTAAAAAATTCGCCGGGGCAAAATGATGAAAGATTAATGTTACTGATATCTTCATTGGATTTTAAACAAATTACAACTCTTCTTGTTTTATTGCCGAGATAACGCTCAACAATTTTTTTCGATACGGGCTTTTTGCTTGAATTGATATAATCTATTAATAAATCTTTGTCGCCGCTGTAATTTTCGTCGCCGAAAAGCAGGCTGTTATATTCGTAAAAATCATTATTAATTATCGAGGCGGTATCAATTTCGATATTTTCAATATATTTTTTGTCGCATTTTAAATAATTGATTTTTTCATTTGCGTAATAATAATTTTTACCTCCGGCTTTGAGCATAACAAAATCGGAATATGCGTCGCAATAAATAAGCACTTTCTTCTTTTTGCCGTCTTTGGTAATATATGTTGCATATTTTTGCTCGCAGGAGCTAAAGTCAAATTCGTGATTGAGTGTGAATTCAAGTTCCTTATATATAGGTATAAATTCATTGTCGGCAAAAACTATTTTAGTACCGTTTTGCGAAATGTCGTCAATATTACTGTTTTGCGAGGAATTTTTTGAAATTAAAAACGATACTGCCACAACGAAAATAACAAAGCAAATCGCAACGATGAAAATATATTTTAAAGCTTTTTTCTGCTTTTTGTTTATGCTTTCTATTTGATTTTTCAGCTTGCTGTTTTCGCTTTTTAAACTGTCAATTTCTTTTGAATCGTATTTCTGCTCAAAACCTAAGATTTCAGTCTTGTTAAGTTCAAGTATATCGCACAGCTTTATAAGTGTTTCAGGTCTCGGTGTTGCTTCGCCGTTTTCCCATTTTGATACGGCCTTGTTTGAAACGTTCAGCAAATCGCCAAGCTCTTTTTGTGATAAATTCTTTTGCTTTCGCGCAGTGCTGATGACTCTGCCAAGCATTTCACTGTCCATATCTATTCCTCCTTTGATATCTTTTCAATTCAATAATGACATATAAAAGCTCTAAAATCAATAGAAATTTGTTTATTTTGTAAAAATATCATTCTAATTTCGGTTCAATTATAAAAAAATAAGGCGATTGCCCAAACAGCAATCGCCTTAATATATGTTATTCGATATCTAATTTTTTTATGCACTTTAAGCCTTTCATATCATCGTTGATTTTGACCTTTGCGCCGTTTTCAAGACGTGAACAGATATAATCAACCTTTGCTTTAAACGGCTTTTTAGAAGCATATTTGTCCTTGTCAAACCAATTAAACTCATAGTTTATATGTTTTGACAAGCCGATAAACAGAAGATTTCTTGCAATTTGAGATGTTGATATAACATATTCGTCGTCAAATCTTATATCTCCAAAATATTTACTTCTTTCTTCCTCGCAAAGGGATTCGAATTTTTTAAAAGTACCTAAGCCGAGCTTCGCCTTAAGACACGCACCTTTGATATCGCTTTCATCAAAAGAGTCAAATTCGCTGAATCTCATAGGAATTAAGCGCACCCCCTTAAGATAATTTTCTGTGTCGGGTTTGTAGTGCGGATTTTTTCCCTCATCAAAGCAAAGATAAAATGTTTTAGTATTTTGCTCTTTGCGTATGCGCTTAAAGGTCTTCGTTCTGTTTTCAGTCAGGTTTCCGCCTAAATAGTATAGGCAAATTTCCTGTTCGGTTTTCTTTTTGTCAATCTCGTTTTTCTCGATTTTTTCAAAAAGTTCTTTTGCGTTTTCGTGTTTTGTGAAATCAACAGTAGATTTTTTAAGCGTTCTTATAAAATCGCAAAGCTCATTTGCAGTAGTGAAAGACGGTATGCTCTCGTCAATACCGAGTTCCTCGTCGCTTATAAATCTGTTAGCGTCGAGAATAAACCTTGCAAGTTTTAAATCTGTGTTTTTGAAAATATTAATTATTGTATGATAATCGGAAATTACGCAATCGCAGGTGGAAGCAAAATCGTATAAATCATACTCGTTAGGCATTTTCTTAATGTGGTTAAATACGCTGAAATCGGGAGTGTACGGGAAAGTGTCAAGGCAAACAAAAAGCTCATATTTTTTGCTCAGTTCATTGTCAATAACCATAAGATTAGCCATAAACTTTCTATAAGCGGTTATTGAACCTCTGCCGGAAGTTGCTTTGAATTGAGGAGTAAATAAAATTTTAATCTTGTCGGTGCTTGACGCAAAGTTTGTTGCGCCTGCCATATCAAAAGCAGGGGAGTCGGAAATAATTGCACTTGTCGGCAGCATCTCGCATCTGTACGCTTTTTCAAATGACAGTCTGCTTTCATTTGTGAGATATATGCTTGCCTTTGGCGTTATTATACTCTTTTGCACAGTTGCAAATTCAAAACATTCCCTCTCTTTTTTCCTTGTCATTTTGGCACTGATATTGTCCGTTTGCAAATTGAAATATTTTTGGTTATTCTTTGCGGCAAAGTAATATTCAAGTCCGCAATCGGAAAAAATGTATTCAGCCTCGCTTAATGATTTTAAATATTTTTCATCATCTCTTGTTATAATTTGAATATCGCTCAAATTATAACGCTTGAGCCTTTCTTCGCTTTCTTTAATATTGCCGTTGTTTACAGCAATGAGCTGCTCATAATCGTTTTTTTCTGCTTTGATATATTTAATCATTGCAAGCATTGATGACGGCACGGCATGCTCCTGTGCGGTAACATAAAGAATTTCTTTTTTTATTGATGATTCTTTTCTTAATTTATTGTATTTTTTATCTTTATCGTTTGATTCTTCTTTGATTTTATCAAATGTCTTGAACTCAAATGCTCTTGGCACCTCATTTTCACTCGTTAGCTTTTGAACATAAGCGTCTTGCTCCTCATTGCTCATATCCTTGCACTTTGCAACAAAGTCCAAAAGTGCCTCACGTGAGGAATAGAAGCCGAAAAGCTTGTTGAGTCTGTCAGGAAGGTTGTATTCAATATATTTATTTTTCCTGAAATCTGGAAAATGTTCCTCAAGATAATCAAAAAGAGTATTGATAAGTTTAACCTTTAATTCAAAGCTTTCCTCGCCGTAAACTGTGAGAAGCTGCTCAAATCTGTAAAAGAAATGGCGCACGGTTATATATTCAATCTCGTTTTTGTATAAATCAAAGCATTCACGTTCTTTGAGATTGTTTATTAAAAAATCAATTGCCTTTGAAATATCAATTGTAGACTCCGTAAATTTGCTTAAAAATCCTACCTGAACGGAATAATTATAGAAAAAATCATTGATAACGCCTATTGATTTTGCCTTGGTTGCAAGAATAAATGAAACAGGCAAATCCTCAAATCTGATTTTGTCAGGAAATTCAATTCCTTCAAAAAGCTCTTTTTTTATAAATTTATTCCATGGAAAAGGGGATAGCTTCAAAAGCTCATACGGCTTTTCGCTTACTTTGAAATTCTGATTGTAGTGAGCGGTGAGATTGCCGATTTTTTCACCCGATTCGGCATTAACGTCATATCTGCTGAAAAGGACTAAATCGTTATCGTCTTTTGTGGCTTTATTGTATAATTCTTCACAGGCATTAGGCTCAACACAGTCGTCTGAGTCAACAAACCAAAGATATTGACCGCTTGATTTTGTTACGCCGAAGTTTCTTGCGTGGCTGACGCCTTTATTCTCGGTATTGTAAACATAAACCTTATTTGGATGTAAAGCCTGATACTCCTTTAATATTTGAAAGCTGTTGTCGGTACTGCCGTCATTTACGGCAATGATTTCAATCTCGTTTAGCGTTTGCGCCAAAAGCGAATCAATGCAGTTTTTTAAATATTCAGATGTATTATAAACCGGAACGATAATGCTTACCTTGCAAGCTGTCATTTTTATACCCTCTTTTTTAAACTGTTTATATATTATATAATAGTAATATAATAACAATATTATTGTGCTATTTCAAGCGAAAATATCAATTTGACATAATAATTATAACAATGTGATAAGCATTTACGAGATTGTTAAAAATGTAACAAATGTTCAAAAACCAACAAAAAGTTGCACAAAAATATTGTTAAAAAAATAACACATTTATCAAACTCACTAAAATTGTGCATTTTCTCTTGAAAAATAAAGTATAATGGATTATTATATACAAGATGATATTGTTAAAAAAATAACAATATCAAGTAAAACAAGTTTATTCATTATTCAAATTATATTTGGAGGTAGTCAATATGGCAAAAGAAATTATCGACAGCGTTGAAAAGCTTGAAGAGGAGCTTGCAAGAGTTCGTGAGGCTCAGCGTAAATTTTCTACCTATACTCAGGAGCAGGTAGATAAAATTTTCCTCGCTGCCGCAAAGGCTGCAAATATGGCAAGAATTCCGCTTGCTAAAATGGCGGTAGAAGAAACAGGAATGGGCGTGGTTGAAGATAAAATTATCAAAAACCACTACGCAGCAGAGTATATTTATAATAAGTATAAGAATACAAAGACCTGCGGTGTTATTGATGAGAATAAGGCTTACGGCACAAAGCGTATTGCAGAGCCTCTCGGCGTTGTTTGCGCAGTTATTCCTACAACTAACCCTACATCAACTGCAATTTTTAAAACCCTTATTTCTCTTAAAACGAGAAACGGTATCATTATTTCGCCGCACCCAAGAGCTAAGAAGTCAACAGCAGCTGCCGCTAAGATTGTTCTTGACGCAGCAGTAGCAGCAGGTGCTCCGGAAAATATTATTTCTTGGATTGACGCTCCTTCACTTGAAATGACAAATCTTCTTATGAAAGAGGCAGACATTATCCTCGCAACGGGCGGTCCGGGAATGGTTAAGGCAGCTTATTCAAGCGGCAAGCCGGCACTCGGTGTAGGCGCAGGTAATACCCCTGCTATTATTGATAAGAGTGCAGATATTCTTAAGGCTGTAAACTCAATCATTCATTCTAAGACATTTGATAACGGTATGATTTGCGCATCTGAGCAGTCAACTATCGTTGATAAAACAATTTATAAAGAAGTACGTAAGGAATTTGAATACAGAGGCTGTTATTTCCTTAAAAAGGATGAACTCGATAAGGTTCGTAAAACCATTATCATTAACGGCGCTCTTAATGCTAAAATCGTTGGCCAGAAGCCTGTAACAATTGCGGCGCTTGCAGGTGTTAAAATTCCTGAGGATACAAAGGTCCTTATCGGTGAAGTTGACTCTGTTGATATCAGTGAGGAATTTGCACACGAGAAGCTTTCTCCTGTACTTGCTATGTATAAGAGTGAAAACTTTGAGGATGCACTTGCTAAGGCTGAACAGCTTATTGCAGATGGCGGCTACGGTCACACATCTTCAATCTATATTAACGAGATTACCGAAACAGAAAAACTTGCAGAGTTTGAAGCACGTATGAAAACCTGCCGTATTCTTGTTAACACTCCTTCTTCATTCGGCGGTATCGGCGACCTTTACAACTTCGACCTTGCTCCGTCACTTACACTCGGCTGCGGTTCTTGGGGCGGCAACTCTGTAAGCGAAAACGTTGGTGTAAAGCATCTTATTAATATTAAGACTGTTGCAGAAAGAAGGGAAAATATGCTTTGGTTCAGAGCACCTGAAAAGGTATATATCAAAAAAGGTTGCCTTCCTGTTGCACTTGATGAGGTTGGCAATGTTATGGGCAAGAAGAGAGCGTTTATCGTAACTGACTCTTTCCTTTATAAAAACGGTTATTCAAAGCCAATCACAGATAAACTTGATGAGCTTGGTATTGTTAATACAACATTCTTTAATGTTGCTCCGGACCCGACCCTTGCTTGCGCTAAAGAGGGCTGGGCACAGATGAAAGCATTTGAGCCTGATGTAATTATTGCACTCGGCGGTGGCTCTGCAATGGATGCCGCTAAGATTATGTGGGTTATGTATGAACACCCAGAGGTTGATTTCTATGACCTTGCAATGAGATTTATGGATATCCGTAAGAGAGTTTATACCTTCCCTAAGATGGGTGAAAAGGCTTACTTTATCGCTGTTCCTACATCTGCAGGTACAGGCTCAGAGGTTACTCCTTTCGCAGTTATTACCGATGAAAGCACAGGCACAAAGTATCCTCTTGCTGACTATCAGCTTATGCCTAATATGGCAATTGTTGATGCTGATTTCCACATGACTGCACCTAAGGGACTTACAGCCGCTTCAGGTATTGATGCAGTTACTCATGCACTTGAGGCTTATGCTTCAATGATGGCTACAGAATATACAGACGGTCTTGCAATTGAAGCTCTTAAGAATATCTTTGAATATCTCCCAAGAGCATACGATGACGGTTTGAACGACCCTGTTGCAAGAGAAAAAATGGCTAATGCGGCTACTATGGCAGGTATGGCATTTGCAAACGCATTCCTCGGTGTTTGCCACTCAATGGCTCATAAGCTCGGCGCTTATCATCACCTCCCACACGGTGTTGCAAACGCACTTATGATTGACTATGTTCTTGAATTCAATGCCGCAGAAGTTCCTGCTAAAATGGGTACTTTCAGCCAGTATGATTATCCTAAGACACTTCGTCGTTATGCTCAGGTTGCCGAAGCTCTCGGCGTAAGCGGAAGAAATGACGAGGCTAAGCTTAAAGGCCTTATCAAGAAGATTGATGACCTTAAGGAATATGTAGGCATTAAAAAGACAATCAAGGATTACGGCGTAGACGAAAAGTACTTCCTCGATACACTTGACCAAATGACGGAGGACGCATTTGACGACCAGTGCACAGGTGCAAACCCAAGACTTCCTCTTATGTCTGAAATCAAGGATATGTATCTTCGTGCTTACTACGGCAAATAATCAACGCTTGACGGCTGTTTTTGCGTTATGTATAATAAATAGGGGGTGTCTTTTATGACAACTATTGTAAATAGAGAAAATAAACAAATTTACCGTGACGGCGACACGCTTGTTAAGGTATTTGACGAAAAGGCATACACAAAGGCTCAGGTACTTAACGAGGCACTTAATACCGCAAGAGTTGAGGAAACAGGTCTTAAAATTCCTAAGCTCCTTGACGTAAGAAAGGTTGACGGCGGTTGGGCTATTACAAGAGAATATATCGAAGGTAAGAGCCTTTCCGAGCTTATGGCTGAAAATCCTGAAAAAGAGGACGAATATCTTGAAAAATTTGTTGCCCTTCAAATGGAAATTCATTCAAAGAAATGCCCTATGCTCAACAAAATTAAGGAAAAAATGCATGCAAAAATCAGCGCTTCTTCTTATGAAGCTACTTTGAGATATGACCTTCATAACAGACTTGAGGGTATGAAATCTCACAACAAGGTGCTTCACGGCGATTTTTGCCCGTCAAATATAATTGTTACTCCGGACGGGGAATATTATGTAATCGACTGGGCACACGCTACTCAGGGTAATGCTTCAGAGGATGCTGCAAGAACTTATCTTGTATTTAATCTTAACGGTCAAAAGGAACTTGCCGAAAAGTATCTCAATCTCTTCTGCAAAAAGGCTGACATTCCAAAACAGCTTGTTCAGCAATGGATGCCTATTGTTGCTTGCAGTGAGAGCGTTAAGAATAAGCCTGAGGAAAAAGCACTTCTTGATTCTTGGGTAAATGTATTCGACTTCCAGTAATTTGAATATAAGTAAAAAACGACCTTGTAAAAAGCAAGGTCGTTTTTATGTGATTTTTGCTTTGAATACGAAATTTATCTCGCTTTCTCGAAGTCTGACAGAACAAAAAACATTGACAAAAAATTAACAATATGCTAATATCAAATTATAACAAAAAGGAGGTAAACTTATGAACGAATATTATAATCCTAACAATCAAGGCGAATATAACAATCCTAATACTCAGAAAAATTATTATAATCAAAACACTCAGCCTCAGCAGCCGCCGTATCAAGCGCCTGTTTATCAGCCGATTAACCAAACTAATGAGGTTATGAGCGTCGGCTCTTATATCGGAATGTTCTTGCTTTCTGCAATTCCTGTTGTAAATATAATCTGCTGGATAGTTTGGCTCGTAAGCCCTAATACCAACAAAAATAAGAAAAATTATATTATCGCAAATATTGTAATCTATGCAGTTGCAATTTTGATTGGAATAGTTTTCAGCATTCTTGCATCAACTGTATTCGGCGTAGCACTTTATGATTACCTATAGTCGTACGGCATTTTCATCCCCGATTTTAAAAAATCGGGGATTTCAGACTGTCGATAAAGTGGCTAAAACGTGCCTGATATAAAAAAGAAACCTTTTTGCCTCCCTTGCAAAGGGTGCGGGTCTCCGGTGGAGACCTCTGCACTTTAGTGCAGAAGCACCGACCGACACGACAGGGGAGACGGTGGGCGCAACTTGTTGCACTCGGAGGGATTGGAAATACGGCAAGGACATCGAGTCCTTGCCGTATTTGGCACTTTCCGTCTTTTGCTCGGGGGCAGTACCAACGTACAGCACCCGCTCGCAAAATACGAAATTTATCTCACTTTCTCAAAGTCTCCCAGCGTGTAGAAATTTGTAATTGGACTTTTTCTACACGCTGCTATCCCCGATTTTAAAAAATCGGGGATTTTTTAATTTTATTTTGAAAAAAGGCTTGACAAATGAGTTAGTTTATGCTAACTTATATGTAGTTAGTAAACACTAACTATTACTCCTTAAGTTAATAAAAAAACACGGACCATCCCTCAACCACCTACATCATCGGTCCGTGTTTTTTTATGCCTAAAAATCAAAAAATATTAACCTAAAAAATAATATCCCAAAACGGAAAGTATTATTGTAAGCATTGAGCAGAGCTTTGCGAGCACATTAGGCCTGCCCTTGGCAACCGAAATTATAATTCCTATTGCGGCAGGCACAAGGCAAAGCCAGCAGGCAACCGTTTGCATTTGCATATTTGACGGAAGCGAGGTTGCGCTGATAAAGGTTACGAGAATGCCGAGCATAACGGAAAGCGCAAAAAATATTTTATGCACCGCTTCGTTCTTCTTCGGTATAAACATAAAAAGCGAGGTCACTATGAATGAAAATACAATCACAACCTCTAAAATAAACATTGCAGATAAAGCCATGGTACCCCTCCGTTTTTCATCTGCCTTAATTATAATTGAATTTTGCCCTTTAGTCAATCATTTGTGATATTTTGAATTATTTGAAATCGAAAATGCACGGTAAACCTGCTCAAGCAAAACTACTCTTGCAAGTTGGTGGGGAAGCGTCATTTTGCCAAAGGAAAGCTTGTAATTACTAAGCCCTTTAACTTCGTTACTCAAGCCAAATGAGCCGCCGATAATAAAGCAAACGCTTGATGAAGTCATAGAAATATTGTCTAAAAGGTGCGAAAAATCAGGGCTTGAATATTCCTTGCCCTCAATGCAAAGGGTGATAACGCTGCTTGATTTGGGGATTTTCTTGATTATTCTTTGCCCCTCTTTTTCAAGCACATTGTCAATCTGCGCACGGCTCGGATTGTCGCCGACCTTTTCCTCGTCAATTTCGATAATATTAATTTTGCAAAATGCGCCGAGACGTTTGAAATATTCAGCCACGGCGTCTCTTAAATATTTTTCCTTAAGCTTGCCGACTGCTATAAGTGTTACGTTAATCATAATATAATGCTCCGTGAGTCGTTCTCAGGCGGTGAAACGTAAAGCCTGTAATCCTTGTTTTCTTCCATATCAATCTCATTAAGCGCCGCTACGGCTGTTTGACGTGCGAGTTCGGGAAGATTGTTCTCTCTGCTTAAATGTGCCAAAACAAAGCGTGTAGTGCCGGATTTTGCAAGCTCCTTTATGTATTCACTGCAAGCAAAATTTGATAAATGACCGCTTGCACCTAAAATTCTCTGCTTTAAAATGTATGGATATGTTCCGGCATTTACCATTGCGATTTCGTGGTTTGACTCAATAAATATGAGGTTCGTGCCCGGTAAAATCTCTTTTGCGTTGTCTGTTATAAAGCCGGTATCGGTGCAGACGGCAGCACTTCTTCCGTCAGAAAAATTAAATCTGTAGCCAAGGCAGTCGATGCTGTCATGGCTTTGGTGAAATGCTTTGGCATCAATTCCGTCAAGTTCAATGTGATTTTCTATAATATTAAGATTTGTTTTATCATCCGCAAAACCTTGCCTGTAAAGCTCATCATAGCAAAGCTTGGAGGCATAAACCGGAATTTTGTATCTGTTTGCAAAAACTCTGACGCCTTTTGCGTGGTCCCCGTGCTCGTGAGTGACGAATATGCCCTCAATGCTGCCCGGCTCAACACCGATTTGATTAAGTCCGTTTTCGCATTTTTTAGCCGATACCCCGATATCAACAAGGTAATTGTGCCCCGATGATGAAACCAATATTGAATTTCCGCTGCTGCCTGAAAAAAGCTGACATACTTTTGCCATAAAATTCTCCGTCTTTTTATCTGTATTTTTTCTAAAAGAAAAGGGAGTTTTTGTAAACCCCCTTAAGTTAAATATTTTTTGTTATATTAGTTTATTATATTAACCTGCGTTGGCCGCTGAATTGTCATCATCGTTTAATACAACACGCTTAATATCAGCGCCGAGTGATGAAAACTTTTCGCAAATATCCTCATATCCTCGGTCAATATATTGAATGTCCTCAACCGTTGTTTCACCCTTTGCAACAAGACCTGCAATAACCATCGCCGCACCTGCACGAAGGTCGGTAGCCTTAACGTTTACACCGGCAAGGCTTTCAACGCCCTCAATAACCGCAATTTTGCCGTCTACCTGAATGTTAGCACCCATTCTCAAAAGCTGACCGACATATTGAAATCTGTTGTCCCATACACTTTCGGAAAGAATACTTGTTCCCTTTGCAACAGAAAGCAACACTGCAATTTGCGGCTGCATATCAGTCGGAAAGCCGGGGTGAGGCATAGTTTTAACGTTGCATTTTGTAAGCGGTTTAAAGCGAGTTACTCTTACTGCATCGTCATATTCAATAATCTCTGCGCCTGCTTCTTCAAGCTTTGCGCTGATAGATTCAAGGTGCTTAGGAATAACGTTTTTAACAAGTACGTCGCCGCCGCAAGTAGCAGCCGCAACCATATATGTTCCTGCCTCAATTTGGTCGGGAATGATTGAATATGTGCAACCGTGAAGCTTTTCAACACCTCTGATTTTGATAACATCGGTGCCGGCACCTCTTACGTCTGCGCCCATTGAGTTAAGGAAAAGCGCAAGGTCAACAATATGCGGTTCCTTAGCGGCATTTTCAATAACGGTAAGACCCCTTGCCAAAACGGCGGCAAGCATAATATTCATAGTTGCACCAACCGATACAACGTCCATATATATTGACGCTCCTACAAGCTTGTCTGCATTTGCGCATACCATACCGTCAATTGTTTCAACCTTAGCGCCAAGCATTTCAAAGCCTTTGATATGCTGGTCAATAGGCCTTACACCAAAGTCACAGCCACCCGGCATAGCAACCTCAGCTTTTTTAAATCTGCCGAGCATTACGCCTATAAGATAATAGCTTGCCCTGAAATGAGATGCAAGTTCATAAGGAACAGGCTTACAGGCAACTGTTCTTGAGTCAATTTCAATTGTGTTATTATTAATAAGCTTTATTTTTGCTCCCATTCGGTCAAGGGTTTGAATCATAAGGCTTACGTCACTAATATTAGGTATATTTTCAATACGTACTATATCGTTTGCGAGAATAGCGGCAGGAATTATTGCTACAGCGGCATTTTTTGCACCGCTTATGTTTACTTCTCCGAAAAGTTCATGACCGCCACGAATTACAAAATTCTCCAAGTACATTTCACCTCTCTGTGCGAGTTTTAAGTTATATATATAATGTTTGCGTTAAAATCTTAAATATGTATGGGCGTATGACCCAAAACTTTTACTATTATAGCAAATGATTGTCAAAAAATAAATGATAACAGTAATATTTTTTCTAAAATGTAACCACTTTGGGTAGTATGGTTTAGTGCCTAAATGTGCGAAAAACATACTATATGTTGTATACACGTAATAATTGATGATTTTTAGTCAAAATCTTGTGTATCCAAAAGGTAACAAAAGAGTAACACAGACTGTAATAAATGTCAAGTGAATTTGCTTTATTTTATTAAATATTTATATAACTTATAATGTATCGTGCTGATTGTTATATCTTCCGCCTGTCAAAACAGCGTCAACAGCAAAGAATAACTTTTTTAAATCAACATTTTTTTTGAAAATTTTGCTCGGAATTACAATAAAGCTCATAACAAGCTTGTAATAATCCGATTGCCTGTCATATTTGACAATACTGCCGTCCATAATTGACAGAGTGATGTAATCGACAATTTCAAGTATTTTGTGATTTTTATATTTTTCAATAAGCTTTTTATCAAAATATCTGCCAAATCCTAAGTGCTTTAGCTTTTTGTATGTATATCCTACGCTCTTATATTTTATGATATCCATAATAGGTCTTGCTATGAAAAATAAATTTGATAATTTTTCTCCGTCAATTCCGAGTGCGTTAAGCCTTGCACAAAATTCTTCTTTGTTTGCGCAGTCTAAAAGCCTGTGAACAAGGGCAGTGCAATGGTTTGCAAGAAATTTTTGTGCGTCAATTTCTTTTCCGTCAAGCTTAAATGATTTTAAGTGCTTTACATCATAAGTCAATGTCATATCGTCATTGACGGTGACGTCAACTATAGGTGCGGGATATCCTACAAGAGAGCCGACGTTTACCTCTTTGATAACGTTGCCTTTTTTAGATTTAAAATCTGTTGTGCTTTGCATATGGCTGTGACCTACAAACATATATTTAAGCCCTGCGTCTGCAAGACGTGACGCTACATATTCTCTGTCTGCAACGCATGTTCCGCCGCCTGTAATCAGCGGACTTATATGAGGGGTGAGCAGGTGGTGCTCCATACCTATTATTAAGCAGTTGTCGTCATAAGCCTTTTTGATTTGACTTTCAATCCAACAAAAATGCTCCTCTGTAAAGCCGGCATGGTCATTGCCGTTTTTGTCATCATTTAATGCAAGAAGCCTTACATTGTCGCTAAGCTGAATAACATAAGACGTTGTGCCTATGTGAGTTATATATTCGCTTATGGCTTGTTTAGGACCGAAATCAAAATAGAAATCACGAAGCTCAGTGCTTTTAAGCGTTTCAACATTGTGGTTTACTAAACCGCCGTGAAAGCTTCTTGGATTTTCGTCACAGCACCAATCGTGAGTAGAGGTGATAGTGTAAACGGGTTTTGATTTTGCAAGCTTTTCAAGCTTTTCTCTAAATTCAATGTGCGACACCTTTTCGCCGTCATTTGTAACATCGCCGATAATCATAACTGCGTTTGTATCACTTTTTGCAATTTGCTCAAATGCTGCGTCGATGATATCACCCGTTTCTGCAAGGCATTTTTGGTCACTTCCGCTTCTTAAAAAGTATTGACGTCCGCTTGTGCCTAGCGTTTTGCTGTAGTGGTGAGTATCTGTTATAAAAGTAAGCTTTAGCATTTTGACACCTCGTTACTTGATTTGCTCTATTTTGTTACCGTTTACTAAAAATACGTGATCCGAAATATCCATCATAGCCTTGTCGTTCATAGAATCGGTATAAAAATTATCTATATGTGCGCCGGGGTACAATTCGTTAAATATTTTAACCTTGTTTTCAAGAAAGCATAAGCGCTTGAATTTGCCGGTTTTTTTATCAATTGATGAGCCGACGTAATTTTTGATTCCGATTCTTTTCATAATTTCATCAAGCAAAAAGTCTGTCGAGCCGGAAACGACAATGTCGTCATCACGTCTGACCTCATTGTACCAAGGCTTGATTTTTTTCTCGTTTTTGTCCCAAAATTTAACAACGTCCTCATCAAGCGTTTTGATGTGAATAAAATATCCTTCAAGAAAGCTTGCGTAAGCCTCAATCGCTTCCTCAACAGTGAATAGGTGAAAAGCGTCTTTAAAGCATATTACTAAAAGTTTAGGAACGTATTTCCAAATTTTAGGGTCTGTTTTTACATAGTGAAGCGCAAAGTCAATAAGTGTTTCGCCGTCATATATTGTGTTGTCAAAATCAAAAACATTCATTATATTTTTTATCCTCTCGGTTAAAATAATCGAAAAAATGACATTAATTTGCCTATATTTTTATTCTATCACAACTTATATGCGTTATCAACCTTGACAATTGGAAAAAATAATTATATATTAAAATAAGTATAGTTAAAAGTAATTGAATTTTTTGACTTTTTGACTTTACGAATTTATCATTATGAGCTTTAGGAGAAAGGAGCAATCGCTCTTTAATAATCTTATGAAGAACAAGGAATACATTAAAACAGATGTTGTAATAGTCGGAAGCGGTGTGGCAGGTCTCTTTGCGGCACTTTGCCTTCCAAAGGATAAGGAAGTTCTTATTATCACAAAGGAAAATACCGATGAATGTGATTCGATGCTCGCACAGGGCGGTGTGTGCGTGCTTAAGGACGTTAATGATTTCAAGTGTTATTTTGAGGACACAATGAAAGCAGGTCACTGGGAAAATGACCCCGATTCCGTTCGTGTTATGATTGAATCCTCTCAGGAGGTTATCGGAACTCTTATTGACCTTGGCGTCGATTTTGATACGGACAAAAACGGCAAATACGATTACACCCGTGAGGGCGCTCACAGAAGAAACAGAATACTTCATCATAAGGATGAAACAGGCAAGGAAATTACAGATACTCTTCTTGACATTGCAAAGAAAAAAGAAAATATAACCATAGTTCCAAAAACCACTATGATTGATTTTATTGAAAAGGATAATGTTTGCCAGGGTATTGTGTGCGAGGACGAATACGGCGAAATGGGCTCTATTATTGCAAGAGATATCATTCTTGCAACGGGCGGTCTCGGAGGCTTGTTCCTTAATTCCACAAACTATCCCCATATTACGGGTGACTCATTTGCGCTTGCAATTAAGCATGGGGTAGAACTTAAAGATATCAATTATATTCAGATACACCCTACAACTCTTTACAGCAAGAAGAAAGGCAGACGTTTTCTTATCAGCGAAAGCGTAAGGGGCGAGGGCGCAATTCTTCTTAACGAAAACGGGGAAAGATTTACGGACGAGCTTCAGCCGAGAGATGTTGTAACAAACGCAATTGTTGAGGAAATGAAAAAGTTTGGCACGGACCACGTTTATATTACACTTCCTACAATGACTACGGAGCAGGCGGCTAAGCGTTTTCCGAATATTTTTGACGCTTGTATGGAAGAGGGCTATGATATTACTAAGGATAAAGTTCCTGTAACTCCGGCTCAGCATTATATGATGGGCGGAATTAAAACGGACCTTTACGGCAGAACGTCTATGGCTCATCTTTATGCAGCAGGTGAAACCGCTTGCAACGGCGTTCACGGCAAAAACAGGCTTGCTTCAAATTCTCTTCTTGAAAGTCTTGTTTTTGCAAAGCGTGCGGCTGACGTTATCGCTGATGATAAAAGCGAAAAGTCTGAAAATTATAACGAGGTTGACCTTTCGTCTTATCCTCCAAAGGAAGAAAGACAAAAGGAGTTTAAAAAGCTCATTATGGATGAAATAAAAGAAAAGGATAAAGATTTTTATGATAAATGGTGTAACACTCAAGGTTAATGTAGACGATTATATTTTAAACACGCTTAAAGAGGATATCACTTCGGAGGATGTTTCAACCAATGCTGTTATGCCTGAGGACAAGCAGGGTAAGGCTGAACTTATCTGTAAGCAAGACGGTATTATCTGCGGTCTCGGTATTTTTGAAAGAACGTTTGAGCTTCTTGATAAAACTGCCCGCTTTGAAGCGAATTTCAAGGACGGCGACGAGGTTAAAAAGGGTGAGCTTTTGGGCGTTATTTACGGCGATATAAAGGCAATCCTCAGCGGGGAAAGAACAGGTCTTAATTATCTTCAGCGTATGAGCGGCATTGCCACAATGACAAGAGAATATATGAAAGAGCTTGAGGGTACAAATACTACTCTTCTTGACACTCGCAAGACTACTCCTAATATGCGCCCGTTTGAAAAATATGCCGTTAAGGTAGGCGGCGCAACAAATCATAGATATAATCTTTCCGACGGTGTACTTCTTAAAGACAATCATATCGGTGCGGCTGGCTCAATTACAAAGGCAATTAAAATGGCTAAGGCGTATGCTCCTTTTGTAAGAAAGATTGAGATTGAAACCGAAACTTTGGAGCAGGTTAAAGAGGCTGTCGAGGCCGGCGCAGATATTATTATGCTTGATAATATGGATAATGATACTATGAAAAAAGCTGTTGAAATTATCGGCGGCAGGGCTGAAACCGAATGTTCGGGCAATGTTACTAAGGAAAGACTTAAGTCAATTGCCCAAATAGGTGTTGATTTTGTATCGTGCGGTGCGCTTACTCATTCGGCTATGATTATGGATGTCAGTCTTAAAAATCTTACTCCTATTGAGTAAAATTCATATTTAGATAAAGACGGTTAGTAATAATCGTCTTTATTTTTTTGCAAAATTTTAAATGATTGAAAAAATGCTTGATTTGAATAAAACAGTCAAAATCAATCAAAATATACATATAAAAGCACCTGATTGCACAAATAAACAGGGTGTAAATGAGCATTATGACGAAAATAAATGAAATATATTGACGGAAAATGAAAGAAACGTTATACTTAAGGTGCAATGAAAAGTTAGTTTTCAGCATTAAGGGGATTAAGCATGCTAAGTCAAGAAAGACAGTCATTAATCCTTGATATTATTAAAGAGCAGGGTTCTGTAACAGTGACAAGGCTTACAGAGATTTTGCAATCGAGCGAATCGACTGTAAGACGTGATTTATCCTACCTTGCAAGTAAAGGTAAGATTAATAAGGTTCACGGCGGCGCAACGGCGCTCGGTCAGGAATTTATTAAGCTTGAGGATAATATTGAGGAAAAACTGACAAAAAATACTGATGAAAAAACAAAAATTGCACAATATGCGGCATCGCAAATACAGGATGACGATTTTGTATTTATCGATGCAGGAACAACCACACTTTTGATGACGACGTTTCTCAAAAATTCAAAGGCAACTTTTGTTACAAACGGCGTCGACCACGCAAAGCAACTTGCAAAAAACGGATGCAACGTAATTGTTTTGGGCGGCAAGCTGAAGCAGTCTACAGAGGCAATCATAGGTTTGGTTGCGGCAAAAAATTTGCAAAACTATTCATTCACAAAGGCATTTATCGGCGCTAACGGCATAAGCGAAAAGCAAGGCTATACTACTCCGGATACGGAGGAGGCAATGCTTAAAGCAGTCACTGTTGAAAAAAGCTTCGTGACATACGTGCTTGCCGACTCTTCAAAGTTTGACAAGGTTTCGGCAGTAAGCTTTGGCTCTCTTGATTGTGCCTGTATAGTGACGGATAAATGCTCAAATTCAAAGCTTAAAAAGCTGACAGTTATTAAAGAGGTGTTGTAGCTTGATTTACACTGTAACTTTTAATCCGGCGCTTGATTATGTTATGAATTTAAAGCAGCTGCAATATAAGGATATTAACCGAACCGAAAGCGAACAGCTTTATTACGGCGGCAAGGGAATTAACGTTTCCGTTATCCTTTCAAGGCTCAAGGTTGATAACATTGCGCTTGGCTTTCTTGCCGGATTTTCAGGCAAGAAAATTGAAGAAATGCTTAATGCAGAAAATATTAAAAATGATTTTGTATATCTTAAAAAAGGATACACAAGAATTAATGTAAAAATCAAAGCAGATGAGGATTACGATATTAATGCGCAGGGACCCAATATCGAATTAGACGAATTAAACGCTTTGTTTGACAAGTTTGAAAAACTTAAATCAGGTGATTTCCTCATTTTGGCAGGTTCAATTCCAAATTCTCTTCCCGATGATATTTATGAGGAAATACTCGCAAAACTCCAAAATAAAGGCATTAACTTTGCAGTTGATGCAACGGGCGATTTGCTTTTAAATGTTTTAAAATATAAGCCGTTTTTAATTAAGCCTAATCATCACGAGCTTGGCGATGTTTTCGGCGTAGAAGTTAAAACGGAAAAAGAAATTGCATATTATGCAAAAAAGCTTCAGGAAATGGGCGCAAGAAATGTTCTCGTTTCACGTTCAAAGGACGGCGCAACGCTTATTGATGAATTTGGAGAGGTTCATTCAATGGGCAATGTTCCCGGCAAGGTTTTAAATCCTGTCGGCTGCGGCGATTCAATGGTGGCAGGCTTTGTTGCAGGCTACTCAAAAACTCACGACTATAAATATGCTTTAAAGCTTGGCTCTGCTTGCGGAAATGCAACAGCCTTTTGTCCGGGACTTGCTGATAAAGACACAATCGACAAAATGCTTGAAAGCGAATATTTAAAATAAGAAAGGGGTAATACTTATGAAAATTATTGATTTGCTTAAGAAGAATGCAATAGAACTTAATGCATCGGTTGCCTCAAAAAATGATGCTATCGATAAGCTTATTGCTCTTCATGAAAAGGCAGGTAATCTTCTTGACGTTAATGAGTACAAGAAGGCAATACTTGCAAGAGAGGCTCAAGGCTCAACTGCAATAGGAGATGGAATTGCAGTTCCTCACGCTAAAAGTGAGAGTGTTAAAACGCCCGGTCTTTCTGCTATAACTGTTCAAAACGGTGTTGACTACGGTGCACCCGATGGCAAAAACAGCGACATTTTATTTATGATTGCTGCTCCGCTTGACGGAGATTTACATCTTGAAATTCTTTCAAGATTGATGGTTATGCTTATGGAGCCTGAATTTTGTGCGGCTTTAAGAAGTGCAAAAACAGCAGATGAATTTCTTTCTGTAATTGATAAAAAGGAAACTGAAAAGTATCCTGATGAGCCAAAGGCAGAGGTAGCAAAGAAAGACGGCTACAGAATTTTAGCCGTAACAGCTTGCCCTACCGGTATTGCTCATACCTATATGGCTGCCGAGGCACTCGAAAAAGCGGGCGAAAAAATGGGCTATCCGCTTAAGGCTGAAACTAACGGCTCAGGCGGCGCAAAGAATATTTTAACGAAAAAAGAAATTGATGAATGTGACGGCATCATTATTGCGGCTGACAAAAATGTTGAAATGGCACGTTTTGACGGCAAGCCTGTTATCAAAACCTCAGTTACAAACGGTATTAATAAACCTGAGGAGCTTATTCAAAAAATTGTTGACGGCAAAGCTTCTGTTTATCACGCAAATGACGAAGAAAAAAGCGCTGTAGATGATGACGAAAAGGAAAGCTTCGGTCATAAGATTTATAAGCATCTTATGAACGGTGTATCTCATATGCTCCCGTTCGTAGTAGGCGGCGGTGTGCTTATTGCATTCGGTTTCCTTATTGATACAATCGCAGGCAATGCAAACGTCGGCGGAACATTCGGTTTCACAAGCCCTGTTGCATCAGTTGTTTTCTGGATAGGTAAAGCTGCATTTGCACTTATGCTTCCTGTTTTGTCAGCATATATCGCTCAGTCTATTGCGGACCGTCCGGGCTTACTTCCGGGCTTTGTAGGCGGTGTGTTTGCGGCAAGCGGCCATACAATTCAAAGTATGGTTGACGGCGTTAATTCGGGCAACGGACTTGCCGGAGATTCAAAAGCAGTATCAGGTTTCCTCGGTGCATTGTTTGCCGGCTTTATAGCAGGTATAGTTGTTCAGCTTATTAAAAAAGCATTTTCTTGGATGCCTAAGGCAATGGACGGTATTAAACCGGTATTCATTTATCCGCTTTTGGGTACGCTTCTTATGGGCTTAATTATGGCAGGCGTAAACCCGATTATCGGTCAACTCAATACGCTTCTTGCAAACGGACTTGAAAGTCTTGGTTCAACAAGCAGACTTCTTCTTTCAATTGTTCTTGCTACTATGATGGCAACAGATATGGGCGGTCCTTTCAACAAGGCAGCTTATGTATTCGGTACAGCAGCAATTGCAGACGGCAACACTTGGATTATGGCTGCTGTTATGATTGGCGGTATGGTTCCTCCTATCGCAATCGCTCTTTCAACAACATTTAACAAGAAAAAGTGGAATAAGGAAGAACTTAAGAGCGGTCCTGTAAACTATCTTATGGGTCTTTGCTTCATCACCGAGGGCGCAATTCCTTACGCAGCTTCTGACCCAATTCGTGTAATTCCGTCTTGTATGGTCGGTTCTGCTGTAGCAGGTGCTCTTACATCAATCTTTAATGTAACTTGTCCTGCTCCTCACGGCGGTATATTCACATTCGTTGTATGCGACCATCCGCTTCTTTATGTTGTAGCTCTTGTTGCAGGCTCGATTGCAGGTGCATTAATGCTTGCACTTTTAAAGAAAAATGTAAACAATGAGGTTAAAGCAAAATAAGATAGAATTAGGAGAAATATTATGGTTTCAAAGCTTACTAAGGTTACTAACGAAATGGGATTTCATATGAGACCTGCAAACGTTTTTGTAACAGCAATGACTAAATATGCATCAAATATTAATATTATTGTCGGCGATAAAAAAATCAACGGCAAAAGCATTATGAATATTATGGCGGCTTGCATTAAGTGTGGCACAGATATTACTGTTGAATGTGACGGCGCAGATGAGCAGGCTATGCTTGATGAAGCAATTGCTCTTATTGAATCAGGTTTCGGCGAATAAAAATTATAAAAGGTGCAATGCTTAATTACATTGCACCTTTTTGTGCAGCAAGGGGGAAGTGTTATGCTTAAGGGAATAGGAGCAAGTCAGGGCTACGGTATCGGCAATGCAGTTGTTATAAGCGACGCAAAGCTTGATTATAATCACGTTGAATTTACAACGGCTCAAAATGAAAAGGAAAGACTTCAAAAAGCAGTTGATACTTTTATTAAGGAAACGAGGAAGCTTGCAGATGACGTAAAAAATTCGGCAGGCGACAAGGAAGCGGAAATTTTAGAGGGTCATATTGTTATGCTTTCAGACCCGTTTATGCTTTCTCAAATGCAGGATAATATTGACGCAGGCTCGGTGGCAGAAAAGGCTGTTGATACGGTTTGCTCAATGTTTATTGATATGTTTTCGGGTGTTGACGATGAGCTTACTCAGCAAAGAGCAAGCGACGTTAAGGATATCAAAGACAGCCTTTTGAGTATTTTGCTCGGCGTAAATAACGTCGATATTTCTAAGGTGAAAAAAGGTTCTGTTTTGATAGCAAAGGATTTTACTCCGTCTATGACGGGTCAAATTAACAAGGACAATGTCAGCGCAATACTTACAGAGGTGGGCGGTATCACAAGCCACAGTGCAATTTTGGCAAGGGCTATGGGTATTCCTGCCGTGCTTTCGATACCTAATGTTTGCAATGAGGTTAAAAACGGCGATTTGGTTGCTGTTGACGGATTTAAAGGAAATGTTATTGTAAGTCCGAGTAATGATGATATAAAGGAATTCGAAAATAAACAAGAGGCATATCTAAAAGATAAAGAGAGCTTAAAGCAATATTTCGGCAAGCCGACTGTTACTAAATCAGGCATTAAAAAACTTGTTTACGGCAATATAGGCAAAGCTGAGGATGTTCAAAGCGTTATTCAAAACAGCGGAGAAGGTATCGGTCTTTTCAGAACAGAATTTCTTTTTATGGACCGCCAAAGCGAGCCGAGCGAGGAAGAACAGTTTGAGGCATATTCCACCGTTGCAAAGGCAATGGACGGCAAAGAAGTAATCATTCGTACCCTTGATGTAGGCGGTGATAAGGATATTCCTTATCTTAATATTGAAAAAGAAGAAAATCCTTTCTTGGGCCACAGAGCAATTCGCTACTGCCTTGATAATAAGGAACTTTTTAAAAAGCAACTTCGTGCGCTTTTGCGTGCAAGTGTTTATGGAAATATAAAAATTATGCTTCCTCTTGTTACCTGTGTTGAAGAGGTAAGGCAGGCAAAAGCCCTGATTGAGGAATGCAAGGAAGAACTTAAAAGTGAGGGTAAGGAATACAGAAGCGTAGATGTCGGCATTATGGTTGAAACTCCGGCGGCAGTATTTATTTCGGATATTCTGGCTCGTGAAGTTAAGTTTTTCTCTATCGGCACAAACGACCTTACAGGCTACACAATGGCAGTGGATAGAGGCAATGCAAAGGTTGAAAGGCTTTATGATGTATTTCAACCGTCAGTTTTACGTGCTATTGAAACAACTATTAAAAATGCCAAGGCAGCAGGTATTCAGGTTGGTATGTGCGGTGAAGCGGCAGCGGATACCAAGCTTATCCCTTATCTTATTGAATGGGGTCTTGATGAATTTTCTGTTTCGTCAGGAAGTATTTTGCAAACCCGAAAGACAATTTGCGAATATGACAAATAATTTTATATATAACTAGTCCCTTTTAAAAGCAAAACAGGCAAACCGATATATCGGTTTGCCTGTTTTGCTCTTTTTTCATTCTCTGTTTTAATTTTTTCATCATTATTATATGACAAACTGTCATAATTGTCAATAATAAATATGACATAATGTCATTAGGTGATTATTGTATGGGCGAGAATTTGAAAAAGATCAGAATAGAGCGTGGAATGACTCAAATTGCGCTTCAAATGCAAACTGGCATTGAGCAGGCGCTTATATCCAAATATGAAACGGGAGAGCGAATCCCGCCTACGGAAACGCTTATTATTTTAGCGGATTTTTTTAATACTAATATTGATTTTCTTTTGGATAGGACGAATAACCCAAATAAATATGAAAACGAGCATTGACAAAATATCGTCAATGCTCGTTTATCTTTTGTATTAATTATTTCTTTTGTGGGCCGTTGTAGCCGTTTTTCTCTTGGAATTTGGCAATCTTTTCGATTACGGAAAGAATAACATCGAAGCCGTCGCCGACTGTTTCCATTTCAAAGCGCTCAGGCATATCACGCCATGTGTGATAATAGTATGTGAGCATAGGATTTTGAGCGGCAAATGTAACTGACTTAATTCCTGCTCTTGTCATAGGAGTTGAGTCGCAACCGCCTACAGGGTTGTGAATGCAACCGTTAGTCAGCGACTTGATACCCATTTCGTTAAATGTATCCTTAAACATTTTTTCCATATCGGTATCAAATCTGACGCCCTGCCAATCGTCTTTAATAACTACCTCAAAGTACTCTTTATCGGCAACAGAGTCAATGTTGATATTCCAAGCATTTTTTGTTAAATCGTCAAATCTGTGTTCCTGAGCAAAGTGCATTGAGCCTCTCAAGCCTGCTTCCTCAGAGCCGATATTTGCGTCAACAATACGGCAATTCTTAGGCATTTTATCAGGATTTTCCTTGAAATATTTAATTACAGCATAACTTAAGCCTATGCCTGTTGCGTTGTCCATAGCACCACGAGAAGCATTCCTCGGATTAGGGTCACCCCACATAACAACGAATAATGAGCCTATTGCTGTTACGATAGGAACAAAGTTCATTATAAACATAAATACTTCCCATCCGTGAGATGCAAGCATTGTCTGTGTCCAAGCGGCACCTGCAAATTGGCAAATATCCACAATTGCCATAAATACAGAGAAAAGTGCGATAAAGAAGAAACAAATTGCGCCGAAACCTACCTTGCCGTACGTAGCAATAAGACCCATTACCGGCTTAGTGTCCTTATACTTATAAGCGTGTTCGCTGTGTCTCCAGCACCAAGAGGTGTCTGTATGACCTGAAAGGATAATTGTGTAGTCGTATTTTCCGTCCTCAGGCTCTAAAACACCGAGAGTGTTGCGGCTGATTTCCTGCGGGAAAAACATATCAAACCAGGTCTTGTAGAAAAAGCAGCTCATTACAAGCCAAAATATTGTAAGAAGTCCGAGTGCGCCGAGCACATACCAAAGCTTGTCAAATCCGCAAGCAATTGCAATAATAGCACCGATGCTGATGATTACGCCCGACCAGCCTGCATAACCAAGACCGCCGATACCCGAACGAGGAGATACTGCAAATTCCTCTGTTTTTGGCTCAATACCGATTTCACGGAGCTTTTCACCCATATATTTATGTAATTTGATTTCTCCGTCAGAGCCGGGCAAACGTGAGCCTATTTTATGTGCTGCGTGTTCAACAATGTCCATTGCTTCACGAGCATATTTTCTGTTTTCTTCTTTCATCACACAACCTCCATAGTAAAATTTATAATAAAACAAAAAAACAACAATAATATTTTACTAAATTATTTTGATAAATGCAATAGTATTGCATTTTTTTGGTTGATAAATATACAATATTTTATAATTATACAAATTATTAACTCAAATGATGAATAAATATACCCGATAAAAGCTTTGGTTCAAACCAAGTTGACTTTGGCGGCATAATTAAATTTGCATCTGCGATTGACATAAGGTCGCCTATCGAGGTTGGATACATGGCAAATGCAAGTTTCATATCTTCTTTGCATCTTCTTTCAAGTTCACCCAGTCCTCTTATTCCGCCTATAAAATCAATTCTGTCATTTGTTTTAGGGTCGTCAATGTCAAGGATGGGGGAAAGGAGATTGTCCTGAAGGATTGAAACGTCAAGCCTTTTAACAGGGTCGCTCTCGTCGATAATCTGCTCTTTTGCCGAAAGCTTATACCAATCATTTTCAATAAGCATTCCGAATGTATGGCGCTTTGTCGGTTTATATTGAGTTTCAACCTTTTCTACCTCAAAGCTATGCGATAATGAACTTAAAAATTCCTCTCGGCTCATACCGTTTAGGTCTTTAACTACTCTGTTGTAATCCATAATTTCAAGCTCGTTATCAGGAAAAGCAACGGATAAGAAGAAATTAAATTCCTCATCACCCGTGTAATCCGGCTTTTCCTCTCTTCTTTTTTGACCGACCTTTACCGCAGACGCACATCTGTGGTGACCGTCGGCAATGTATAAAGCGTCAATTTTTGCAAATTCGGTTGAAATGGTATTGATAATATCCTCGTCATCAATTACCCAAACTGTTTGATTAACACCGTCTGCCACAAAATCATAAACACTCTCGTGAGCGCTTGTCCAAGAATTAACGGTATTGCTGATAATGTCGTTTTTGCGATATGTTAAGAAAATCGGGCCTGTGTTTGCATTGCAGGTATCAACGTGACGAATACGGTCCTCTTCTTTTTTAGCAAGGGTGTGTTCGTGCTTTTTGATAACATTGTTCATATAATCATCGATAGATGCGCAGCCTACAATTCCCGTTTGGCTTCTGCCGTTCATAATCTGCCTGTAAATATAAAAGCAAGGCTTTTTATCCTGAATAAGTGCGCCTGTTTTTTCAAGATTTTCAAGGTTTTCCTTTGCCTTTCGGTAAACCTCATCGCTGTAAATATCAGTACCTTTTGGCAAATCAATCTCCGCCTTGTCAATATGCAAAAACGAATAAGGGTTATCCTTAACCATCTCTTTTGCCTCATCACTGTTCATAACATCATAAGGAAGAGCCGGGATAAGCGCTTGCTTCGACTTTTCGGGTCTGAATGCCTGAAATGCACGGTATAAAGCCATAATATTTATTTCCTCTCCTGTGTGTTTTTATCATAAATCAAGCGAAGTCCGTCGATAACTAAATTTTTATCAACAATTGCCTTTGTTTCACAGTATTTTGCGATAACGCCGCCAAGACCTCCCGTAATAATTACCGTTGCCTCTTGACCAAGCTCTTTTTCAAATCTTTTCACTAAGCCGTCAATCATTGCCGCAGTGCCGTAAACAGTACCGCTTCTCATACAGTCGATAGTGTTTGTGCAAATTGCATTTTTTGGGGCAACAATGTCAATTTGAGGAAGCTGAGCCGTGCCTGATGCTAATGCATTGAGCGCAGTCTTAACTCCGCATAAAATTGAACAGCCGATAAAACAGCCGTTTTTATCAATAACCGAAGCTGTAGTTGCAGTACCCAAATCGAAAATAATTTGCGGGCAAGGATATTTTTCAATGCTTGCAACTGCACCGGCTACCATATCTGCGCCAAGCTCGGCAGGATTGTTTGTCTTAATATTAAGACCTGTTTTAACTCCCGGGCCGATTACTATTGATTTCTTACCCGTGATAAGCATAATTGCCTTTGAAACCGTTCTGATAAGCGGAGGCACAACTGAGGAAATAACGCTTCCCTCAATATCTTCGGGATTTATTTTGCAAATTTCAAGAATACTGTTAAGCTTTATTGCGTATTCCTCCGCCGAGTCATTAACTGCGGTCGAAAGGCGACACTCGTTAATAAGCGTATCGCCGTCAAGAATACCTAAAACGATATTTGTATTGCCAATATCTACAGCTAAAATCATTATTATTTTTCCTTTCTGCCAAGCTTTGTAAGCTTAACAATAGTAGGCGAAAGAATTATGTTTAAACCAAGTTCAAATAAGAAGTTGAAGCCTACAAGTCCTGTAATCATATAAACGAATACGTTTGTTCCCGCCGCCCAGGTTTTGATTGTGTCAAAGAAGAATAGGCGACAGCCGATTAAAAATATACCTGTATTTACTACAGGGCAAATGATTGCGGCAACGATTGTTGCAACAACCTTGTTTTTCTTTTCAATTGCTTTGTATACTGCACCTGCCAAAAGACCTGCAAGCGCACCCTTTAGAAGGACCGTAACTACAGTTCCACCCGGATTAACGGCTAAAAAAGCCGCAGCATTGCCTGAAATTAAAACAGTAATTCCAAATGCAAGACCGAGCCACGCACCTGATAATACGCCGTAAAGCGAAGCGCCTACAACGATAGGGATAAGTACAAGCGAAATTGAGAACGGACCAAAGTGGATAAAACTACCGAGTAGCTGAAGCACAACTACTACTGCCGTGAGAAGTCCTACTCCGGCAATCTTTTTTGTGTTTGTTTTCATATTTAATTTCCTTTCTGCTACTGTTCCTAAGCCCTTGCGCAAAACACACAAACGCTCAAGCTTTGGCAAGTTATTTTGCCGGCGGATACAATGCGAGTACATTATATATTATTTTACTTTATAAGTAAACATTTTTTGCAAAAAATAAAGCCGCAGACAACCGTTATCGGTATCTGCGACTGAAAATTTGTGTTTTGGTCACTTCCTTTTGGGAAGCGACTTGTTTACATTTACATTTTCTTAGATAAGAATTCCACGAGCCTTTTTGCAGGAGCAAACGCAAAACCGTTATCTAATACATTGAAAAATGACTTCATAAAAATTCCTTCTTTCTATTAAATTAAATTTCGTAAATGCTGCGACCGAGTGCCGCTTTTTTAAGCGTGTGCTTATCTGTTATATGCCTTGTCTATCTCGGCAAGGATTTTTGCACACTTGATAAGTTGTTTAAGCATACATAAAACCTCCTTCGCTTTTGTGCCTTCATTATAGCACAAAGTTTTTATTTGTCAAGCATATTGCACAAAAAAGACACCTGATATTTGTATATAATGCCGAAAACGTTGTATCAAATTACCAAAACAAAACTCAAATTATTGTATACTATGCACAACAAAAAGACTTGCTACATTCAAAATGCAACAAGTCTTTAACAGTTTTATTTAACGCTTATATTTACTTTTTGTATAAAACGACAAAATATAAAATAATTTATTTTGTATGCTCGTCGAGTGTTAAATAGTACGAATCAAGAAAATGCTCACGGAAATATTTAACCTCGTCGAGATTAATTTCTTCAATTTTCTTTTGCTGAGCCTCAAGCGCCTTTTCAAATTCACGGTTGCCCATTCTGTATTCTTCAATACATTTGATAAGTGCGCTTATTTTATCAGCCGCCTTTACAAGCCTCCAAAGCTCTTTATCCTCGTCCTTTTTTTCAAAGAACGGCTCATAATCACTTCTGAATTCTTCGGGAAGCATATCTAGAAGTCTTTTGCCTGCTATGCACTCAATGTTTTTATATACATTTTTGATATCATCATTATAATACTTAACGGGAGTAGGCATATCACCTGTTATGACCTCTGTAGTATCGTGATAAAGTGCAAGCAAAGCCGCACGCTCGGCATTATAGCTTTTGCCGAATTTCTTGTTGCCGATTAATGCAAGTGCGTGTGCGATTACTGCAACCGAATGGCTGTGTTCGGCAATGTTTTCTTTAGTCGAATTATTCATTAAAGCCCATCTGTCGATAAGCTTCATTCTGTTTACCATTGCAAAGAAATTACTGCTCATCTTTTTCTTCCTTTGTAATGTTTATTCCAAGTTCGTCAAGCTGAATATCGTCAATGTAGCTTGGTGCACCGCTCATAAGCTCACTTGCGTTTTGAACCTTAGGGAATGCGGTTACGTCACGTAAACTGTCTGCACCGCAGATAAGCATTGCAAGCCTGTCAAGACCGATACCCATACCGCCGTGTGGCGGAGCGGCATATTTATACGCTTCAACAAGAAAGCCAAACTTTGCGTCAATTTCTTCTTGCTCCATACCGAGAAGTTCAAACATTTTGTTTTGAAGTTCGCAGTCAGTAATTCTCATTGAGCCTGAAGAAAGTTCTGTTCCGTTTAATACAAGGTCAAATGCCTTAGCTCTAACCTTGCCCTTGTCTGTATCAAGATATTCAATGCATTCTTCCATAGGCATTGTGAAAGGATGGTGCATTGCAAGCCATTCTCCTGTTTCTTCATCATATTCAAAGAATGGCATTTCAGTAATCCAAAGGAAGTTCCACTTTCCTTCGGGGATAATGTCAAGCTCCTTGGCAACGATAAGGCGAAGTGCGCCGAGAATTGAAAGAGTATCGCTTGTTTTGCCCGATACGATAAATACGCAGTCGCCCTTTTCAACATTAAGAGTGCTTGTAAGCTCGTCAAGCTCACCGTCTTTTAAGAATTTGTTGAACGAGCAGGTAGGCGCTTCGTCAGCCCATCTGATATATGCAAGACCCTTTGCGCCGATACCCTTTGCATGCTCGGTAAGCTTGTCAATCTTCTTTCTTGTATATGTTGAAGCGGCATTTTTGGCAACAATTGCTCTTACTGTTCCGCCGGTTTCAACAGCGTTTTTAAATACAACAAAATCAGTTTTTTCAGCCCAAGCGGTAATATCCTCAATAAGCATACCAAAGCGTGTATCAGGCTTGTCTGATCCGTACTTTTCCTGCGCTTCGGCAAAGGTCATACGTGGGAGAGGGAAGTCGATGTCAACGTCGATAGTTTCTTTCATAAGCTTTTTGATAAAGCCCTCTGCCATTTCCATAATATCGTCTGTATCAACAAATGACATTTCAAGGTCGATTTGTGTAAATTCAGGCTGCCTGTCTGCTCTTAAATCTTCATCTCTGAAGCAGCGAGCAAGCTGAATGTATCTGTCAAAGCCTGCAATCATACAAAGCTGCTTGTAAATCTGCGGAGATTGAGGAAGAGCATAGAATTTGCCGTTGTGAACACGTGACGGCACAACATAGTCCCTTGCACCCTCAGGTGTTGACTTAATCATCATCGGAGTTTCGATTTCAATGAAATCATTGTCATAAAAATATTCTCTCGCAATTTTTGCAATCTTGTGGCGCATTAAAATATTTTGTGTAAGCTTTTCGTTTCTAAGGTTTAAGTAACGGTACTTAAGTGTGGTTTCGTCGCCGACCTTTTCGCTCTTTGCAATTTCAAAAGGAGGTGTTTCAGCCTTTGAAATGATACGAAATTCTTTAACGTTAATTTCAATGTCACCTGTTGCAATCTTGTTTGTTTTGCTTTCACGCTCGCAAACAGTGCCGACAGCGGCAACAACATATTCTGCTCTTACGCTTTGCGCTTTGGCAAAAACCTCTCTGTCGGTAGTGTCGTTAAATGAAAGCTGAACAAGACCTGTCCTGTCCCTTAAATCAATAAATATAAGATTACCGAGGTCACGCTGCCTTTGGCACCAACCGAAAAGGGTAACCTCCTTGCCTGCATCCTCAATTCTAAGCTCGCCGCAATAATTTGTTCTTTTAAGTCCCTTGATTGTTTCCATTATATTATGCCTTTCACAAATTTATTTATAATCTGTAATTAATTATTATTCCTCATCGCTCTTATTGCCAAGACCGAAAAGTGAATTGAAATCAAATTCCTCACCGTTAATTTCCAAATCGGCAAGCTGCTCGTTTAACGATATGCTGTAAAATCCGCTTACAAAAGTGTCAAGATTAATTTCTGTTTCTTCACCTGTTTGCATATTTTTAAGCTTAGCGGTTTTAGCCTCAACCTCGTTATCGCCGATAACAACATTGAATTTAGCACCGAGCTTGTCAGCGTATTTCATCTGCGCCCTTACGCTTCTTTGGTTGAGGTCAAGCAAAGCCGAGAAACCCTCTTCTCTCATATCCTTAGCAATTTCAACAGCCTTAAGCGTCGCTTTTTCGCCAAGAGCAACAATGAATAAATCAGGCTTTTCAGCCTCAGGGAATTCGCAGCCCTGAGCTTCCATAAGAAGCATAAGCCTTTCGATTCCCATAGCAAAGCCGAGTGACGGTGTGTGCTGACCGCCAAGCTCTTCAACAAGACCGTCGTATCTGCCGCCGCCGCAAACAGTGCCCTGCGCACCGATTGAGTTTGAAACAAATTCAAATACCGTTTTGGTATAATAGTCAAGGCCTCTTACTATTTGCGGATTGATTGTATATTCAATATTTTGAGCCTTAAGGTACTTTTGCACATTTTCAAAATGCTCTTTACATTCGTCGCAAAGATAATCAATAACTACAGGTGCACCCTCGGCAATTTCGTGGCAAATCGGGCTTTTGCAGTCAAGTATTCTCATCGGATTTCTGTCAAGCCTGCTTTTGCAAGTGTCGCAAAGCTCGTCCTTGCGAGAGGAAAAATATTTTTTGAGTGCCTTGTGATATTCGGCACGGCAGGTAGGACAACCGATTGAGTTAATCTCAAGGCTTAAATCCTTAACGCCGAGTGTATCAAAAAGCGATTTTGCAAGCGCAATAATTTCAGCGTCTGCAAGAGGGGAGGCTGAGCCGAAACATTCAACACCGAACTGATGGAATTCTCTAAGCCTGCCTGCCTGCGGTTTTTCGTATCTGTAGCAAGAGATGAGATAGCAAACCTTTTGCGGAAGCGCCTCGTTGCAAAGTCCGTTTTCAAGGTATGAACGAACTGCGCCTGCAGTGCCCTCCGGTCTTAATGTGATTGACCTGCCGCCCTTGTCGTCAAAAGTATACATTTCCTTTTGAACAACGTCAGTCGTGTCGCCCACACCTCTTTGGAAAAGCTCCGTGTGTTCAAAAACAGGTGTTCTTATTTCTTTATATCCAAACTTTGAAGCGATATCAAGCGCAGTAGCCTCGATATATTGGTTTTTGTGTACGTCCTTAGGCAAGACATCCTTAGTGCCTTTAATAGCTTTAGTTATAAGTGCCATATCGTTCTCCTGTTATTAATGTGTATGTATATTTTTTGTAATGCTTAAGACTTCGAGAAAGTGAGATAAATTTCGTTTTCTTGTGAGTGGAGCTGTGTTATCCACTTGCTACGAAACAGTACACTGTACTGTTTCTCCCAAATTCACACGTGAATTTGGAGCCTCGTGTCTCTTGTGCTTTGCACAATTCACTCCCACTCGCAAAAAACGAAAAGCGCCAAAAGTGGCTTGAACATTATGTTCAAGCCGCTTTTCTATAAATACTGTTATTTGATTTAATTTCGGCAAGAGAAAGTCCTTGCACTACGATATTAGTTGATTAAATTAAAACACGGCGCGGTTTAGCCGCTTTATCAAAGTCGCTTATCTTGACTGATTATAGCGAGGGTTTACTATTTCTCTCCACTCAAAATCGCCTCTCTCAACACCTCTGATTAATGCCTCAGCCGTTGCAATGTTGGTTGCAAACGGAATGTTGTGAACGTCGCAAAGACGTAAAAGGTCGTGGTCGCTCGGCTCGTGCGGCTTAGGTGAGAGCGGGTCTCTGAAAAATATTAAAAGGTCAATCTCATTGCAGGCAATGCGGCTTGCAATCTGCTGTCCGCCGCCCTGGCTTCCTGCAAGAAAGCAATTGATTTTAAGACCTGTTGCTTCTGAAACGAGCTTACCTGTTGTTCCTGTAGCGCAAACATCGTGTCTGCTGATAATTCCGCAATATGCAATGCAAAATTGAACTAAAAGCTCTTTTTTGGCGTCGTGTGCAATTAATGCGATATTCATACTTTACCCCCATGATTAATTAAAGTGTTTGTTATTTTCTTTTTCTTAATTTACTGTCTTTTTAATCTAATACGTGCTTATTTTAACACAAAATTAATATATATTCAATAATTATTTATATATATACTCCAAAATACTACAAAAAACTTGAGTATTTACGGTAAAAGTGTACCGACTTTTTGATTTTCCTTTGCGTCGGTGTTGTTTTGATACCAATAATTGATGATATCCTTAGTCATTTCCGCCGTTTCCGAGCCGGAGCCTGCAAGCTCAACTACTGATGAAACCGCAATTTTGGGATGGTTGTAAGGTGCAAAGGTGATAAGAAAGCCGTTGTTTCTCCTAACGCCGTTTATCGTAACCTCGGAAGTACCTGTTTTGCAGGCAACCTTTGTTTTCATATTTGAAAATACCAAATACGGACCGCCGTTTGTAGCAACAAGGCGCATACCTTGATGAACGGTGTTAATTGTGCTTTGGCTTAAACCTACCGATTCAGCAACCGATTTCGTTTTTTCGTTGACATTGCCCGAAGCGGAAGAAATTGTTGATTTTACAAAGTGAAGCTCATATCTTGTTCCGCCGTTTGCAACTGTTGAGCAGTAGTTTGCAAGCTGGAGAGGAGTGAAAAGGTTATCACTCTGACCGATAGCGGTTTGAAGTGTGTCACCTGCGTTCCATATTCCGCCGTTGTTTTCTCTGTTTTCGGGAGATGCAAGAATACCTGAGGACTCTGCAATTTCAACGCCTGTTTTTTCGCCCAAGCCAAAGGCTGTTGCATATTCGTCAATTTTGGAAATTCCGAGCCTCATAGCGCAGTTGTAGAAGAAAATGTTGCACGAATCACGAAGTGCGGTTTTTACATTTTCACTGCCGTGTGCATTTCCGTGAAGACATTTGAACGGCTGACCTCTGTATTCCATTCTACCGCCGCAGTTAAAAATCGTGTCAGCGCTGATAGTGCCCTCTTCAAGCGAAGCACTTGCAACAACGGGCTTAAATGTAGAACCCGGAGCGTAAGTACCCATGGCAAATCTTGACCAAAGCGGGTTACGAGGGTTAGAAATAAGCTCGTCATATTTATCGTAATAATCGTTTAAATCGTAGGTAGGGTAGGAGGCTGCGGCAAGAAGTTCACCGCTGTTTACGTCCTCAACCACTACTGCACCTGCCGATGAAGAAGCGTTAACCTTATTGCACACACTTTGAAGCCTGTTTTGCGCAAGCACCTGCAAATCACGGTCAATAGTCAATACCACAGTGTTGCCCTGAATAGGCTTTTTCGTGACCTCCTGCGTTATTTCGCCGTCTTTTTTTATCGTGATTGTAAGCTCACCCGGAGTGCCCCTAAGCTCGCTTTCGCAAGCCTGCTCAATACCCGATTCGCCTATTTGGTCGGTAATTTTATATCCGTCGTCTTTGCGTTCGTTGTATTCCTCGGCATTGATTTTCCTGACTGTGCCGAGAATGTGCGGCGCAATTGTTGAGTCAACATACTCTCTGTATGCAACAATTCTTACGTCTGCACCGAGATATGTTTCTCGGTCCTCTTTAATCATTGCAACCGTTTCGTCGCTTACGTCATCTGCAATCGTAACAGGGTTTTCGTAAGAGAAAAGAAGCCTTGTAAGCTCATATCTGATATTGCCGATTTTTAGCGCAGTTTGAGCGTCATAGCCTTCAATCTCATATTTTTCAATCATAGCGTCAAAGCAGTTTTGCGCAGTTGCATAAGGCTGAAGATTGAGCATATCTGCACTTTTCATCGTCGCAATATCCTCTTTTTTACCGCTGAATTTAACCTTGCCGCTCTTTGTTATTTTAAGCGGAAGATTTTGAGCGTATTCCTCCTTATTCTTCTCAAAAAGCTTAATGAGATTAAAGATTATCTCGTTTCTTCTCTTATTGTCCTTTTGAGAGGGAAAAAATGCAGCGTTTAAAATTATCGAGTTGCCTTGCCTGTTGGTTACAAGGGAGTTACCGTTTCTGTCAACAATTTCTCCTCTTGCCGCCTCAAGCTCAACAACATATTTACTTTCCGTATTGTTTTGTGCGGCATAGTATTCGTTATTTTTTACCTGAATGTTAAACAGATCTGCCGCAAATGAAAAGATAACTAAGCAGACCACAATCAGCGCAAAAACACTCCTGCCGCTTTTATATTTACTTTTCAATGAAGTACTCCTTGATTATAATAAATTGCCGTTTATTTTATTTCTCTTTTATCCTCAATCACAGGCTTCGGTGCTTCGTTAAGCTTTCTTTTAATTGGTCTTAAAATGAGATAGATAAGCGGAGTGAGCACAAGCGTATAAATAACGCATGGAATGTAAAATGTTACAAGCGTCATTTCTCCGCCTTTTACACCCTTTATGATTATAAAGAAAAGCCAATATATAAAGCCATAAAGAACTGTTGCAACCGTTATTGAAACAAAATTTGTGATAAAAATATCTCTTGCAATGTAAGTGACAAGTGCGCAGGAGAAAAAGCACATAATCATAATGAAAATGCAGTTAAAGCCCATGTGCACTCCTGAAGTCAAATCCCATAAAAGACCGGCAAAAAGACCTAAGAGCGCACCGTTTTTCTCGTCCTCGCCCATAGCAAGAATAATCGTTACAGGCAAAAGCAAAAAGCACCTTGCTCCCCAAACCTCAGGGAAAAGACCTTGAACATTTTGAAGCAAATCGCAACCGAGGATAATAAGGCAGTAAATGATATATTTAACCGTCTGCTTTTTTGCACTCATTATTTGCCCTCGCTTTCGCTGTAGCTTGTAAGAATGAGCACGGATGTTACCTTTTCAATATCCGTACCCGGCTCAACAGCCGCATAGCTTGAAATGTCAGTATCGTCATTATTGATATCTTTAACTGTTCCGATAATTATTCCTTTAGGCATTTTTTTGCTTATACCTGCCGTCGCAATAATCGAGCCGTAAGAAATTTTACTTGATGATGAAAGGTTTTCAAATTTGCAAACACCTTGCTTTGCAAGGTTTGCATCGCCCGAAACAAAGCTTAGCTCATTAGTAGAAATATCGTAAGCCGAAACCGAAAAATCCGGGTCAAGAATAGTATTTACAACGCTGTAGGTAGGATAAGCCTTTTTTATAACGCCGATAAGATATTTTCCGTAAAGAACAGCCGCACCGTCCTTTACTCCGTTTAACGTGCCCTTGCTTACCGTGAACGAACAGTATGGATTTGCACTGTCCCTTCCGATAACCGATGCTTCGGCAAATTTGAAATCCTTATGTTCCTCTTTAAGGCCGAGTGCGTCCTTGTATAAATCGTTTTGCGCTTTAAGATTGTTATAATCGGCAAGTTGGTTTTGAAGTTCGCCGAGTTGCTTTTGAAGCGAATCAATTTTGGCGTCGTATTCAGCATTACCCTTTGCACTTTCGCTTATATGGTCAATTCCATCGCTTATTTTGCTTGCAACCCAATGCGCAGGAGTGAATATTGTGCCTACTATGCCGCTTTGCGCCGTTTCACCGTGGCCGTTAGCCGCACAAATGAACATACCTACAAGAAGCAAGGCAATTATTGAAACTATTAACTTGAAACGACTGCTTTTAAAAAGGTCTTTCATAATTATTGTGCCCTTCTGAGTTTGATTGATGTTCCGATAGCTACGCAATCAAGCGGCTTTTCGGGAATATGTACCTGCATTTTTGTTTCCTTTGCAATAAGCTCCGGCAAGCCTCTGAGCTGGCTTGAACCGCCGGCAAGATAAATGCCCCTGTCGATAATATCAGACGCAAGTTCCGGAAGCGTAACTTCAAGAGTTTCTTTAATGGAAGCAATGATTTTAGAAACAGGCTCTGCCAAAACATCTCTTATTTCAGCCGAAGTTACCTCAACGCTCTTAGGCAAACCGTCTGTAAGATTTCTTCCCTTAACGTCCATTGCGCCTTCGCCGTCGTATTCGCTTACAGAGCCGATTTTAAGCTTGATATCCTCAGCCGTGTTTTTTCCGATAAGAAGATTGTGCGCTTTTTTCATATGATTTACTATTGCCTCGTCAAATGCGTCGCCGCCAACCTTAATGCTTCTGCTTGCCGCAATACCGCCAAGGCTGATAACCGCAACGTCGCATGTGCCCCCGCCGATATCAACTATCATAGAGCCGGTTGCTTCAAAAACAGGAAGCCCTGCGCCGATAGCTGCCGCCATCGACTCCTCAATAAGCTCGACGTCCTGTGCACCTGCCGAGCGAACAGCATCCTCAACCGCACGTCTTTCAACCTCGGTTACACCGCTCGGAACACTTACAACAACTCTTGTCCTTGTAAAAAGATTTCTCCTGCTTGAACGGTAAATGAAACTCCTAAGCATATCCGACGTCATATCGAAATCGGCAATAACACCGTCTTGAAGCGGCCTTACCGCAATAATTGAACCCGGAGTTCTGCCAATCATAGTCTTAGCCTCATCGCCTGTTGCAAGAACCCTTTTAGTCTTTACGTCAACTGCAACAACACTCGGCTCTCTTATAATAATTCTGCCCTTTTTGTCACAAATAACTGTATTTGCCGTGCCTAAATCAATTCCTATATCTCTTGAAAAAATCATCACTTTGTCCTGCCTTTATATCGAATGATAACAATAGTTATCCATTATTTAAAATCTTAATTGTATCTATTATATAATAGAGCGCTCCTTATAACAATAGCAAATTCAAAATATTTTAAAAATTTACAAAATTGTAAAATAAACAATAAAAAATCAAATTTTTTTACACGCTGGGAGACTTCGAGAAAGTGAGCTAAATTTCGTTTTTTGCGAATGGGTGCTGTACGTTGGTACTGCCCCTGAGCAAAAGACGGAAAGCGCCAAAAATAGCAAGGACTCGATGTCCTTGCTATTTTTCAAATCCCTCTGAGTGCGACAAGTTGCACCCACCTCTGTTTGCAAGGGAGGCAAATGAGGTTAATTAATTTTATTAGGCGCGGTTTAGCCGCTTTATCGACAGTCGAAAAATCTTGCAACACTTTGGATAACAAATTATACTTAACTTATGATGTCGTCAAAAGAGGTGAGCAATATGAAAGAAAGCGAGCTTATAAAAAATGCCCAAAAGGGTGATAAAAATGCTTTTTGCGAGCTTTATGAGCTTTATAAAAACAGGCTTTATCGTTATGCCTATTATAAACTTTCGAGCGAAGAAGACGCAGAGGACGCCGTTATGGATTGCATTCTCTGCGCTTGGCAGGGGATAAAACAGCTTAAAAAGGCGGAGGCTTTTCCGGCTTGGATATTTAAAATTTTGCGCTCTTCTTGTGCAAAATATATTGATTATCAGGCAAAAAGCAGGGTGAATTCATCGCTTGCCGAAATGCAAAACGATGCCTCTCTTTCCTATTGCCACAGCGATTTATCATTAGAGCTTAAGCAGGCGCTTGATAAACTTCAGCCTGATGAAAAGGACGTTGTTTTGCTTTGCCTTGTTGCAGGCTTTACGAGTAAGGAATGTTCAAAAATTGTCGGCATAAAGCCGTCGAGTGTCAGGTCAAAGCTTTCAAGAAGCCTTGCGAAAATGAGAAATTATTTGGAGTGATGTTATATGAAAAAAAATAAAAAATATGACAAGGTCATAGCAAATTTTGACCTCGATTTTATCAAAAATAAATTTGATAACGACAATGTAACCGCACCTGAAAGCCTTAACGGTGAGAATGTTAAAAATGCAATTGACAATAAGGAACAAAAGATTATACCGTTTGTAAAAACCAAAGCGTTTAAAACTGCCGTAAGTCTTGTTGCCTGCGTTGCGATTGTTGCCGTTTCTCTCAATTTTGCCCTTGGCAGAAATACGCAATCGCCGCCTGTGAGTGATACCGAAATTCAAAGTGAAAACGTTCAATTTAAATCATTTTCGTCTGCAAAGGATATTGAAAAATATTTCAAATCCATTGAAAAGTCTAACAGTACGGGCGATTTCGGTTTTCCGACATCTAAAGATACGATTAAAGGCGCCGAGAATGCGGCTGATAATTCAAGCAGTGAAACCTACGTTCAGGTTGGCGGTGTTGATGAGGCTGATATTATCAAAAATGACGGAAAATATATTTATACTTTCCGTAATGGAAATGATGAAATTTTAATCTATGAGCCTGACGGGAAGAACGTAAAAAAGCTTTCTGAAATAGCCTTTGATATGGATAACGGTAACTATATTGTTGATTTTTTTCTTTATAAAAATAATTTGATTGTTCAGTCGAACAGCTTCAATAGCAATTACGATTCATTTACAAATATTGATATCTATTCTCTTTCCGATATAAAAAATCCAAAGAAAATTCATTCGTTTAAACAGCAGGGCAGCTACGTTTCCTCTCGTATCACAAGTGATTCCCTTTTGGTTATTTCCAACAAAGAAATATGCTCTCGTTTGTGCAAAACAGACAAAGATTATCTGCCCGAAACCACGCTTGACGGCGCTAAAAAAGCAGTTGAGCCAAAGGATATTTGCATTGTCGAAAATTCTAAATCCGCTTCGTATCTTATCGTCAGCAAGCTTGACCTTGTAAGCCAAAAAATGACTGCAAAAACAAAGGCGATAGCAGGTGCAGGCTCAACCGTTTATTGCAATGAAAATAATCTTTATGTTGCAAATGCCGTTTTTGATACTTGTGATACTGTCAAGAATGACGATAATAACGAGATTTTTTATCTTTCGGATTGCAATACCGAAATTTATAAGCTTGATTTTAAAAATGATATTAAATTTATTGCCAAAGCGACTTTTTCGGGTACTGTCAATAATCAGTTTTCAATGGACGAATATAACGGCAATTTCCGCATTGCAACCACTAAATATGACAAAAATTCCAATCAGATAAGTAATGTTTATGTGCTCGATAAAGACTTAAAAAAGCTCGGTGAAACAGACGATTTTGCAAAGGGTGAGGATATCCATGCCGTGCGCTTTTCGGGCGATACCGCCTATGTTATAACGTTTGAATATACCGACCCTCTTTTTGTTATCGACCTCTCCAATCCTAAAAAGCCGATTATTAAGGGAAGCGTTAAAATCAGCGGCTTTTCTACTAATCTTATCCCGATTGACAGCGATACGCTTCTTGGTATAGGCACTGCCAACGATTTTTCAAATCCTTATGCAAGAGGTATCAAATTTGCTCTTTTTGACGTGTCTGACCCGCAAAAGCCCACGGTGCTTGACAGCAAGACGATTAAAAATACTGCGAGTGAGGCACAAGACAATCATAGAGCAATTCTTGTTAATAAGTCAGAAAATTGTTTTGCAATTCCTTTTAAGTACGTCAAAGCTAACGACAACGGTATGGAGCAAATTAAAGCCGGCGCAATCGCTTTTGAGATTAAGGATAAAAAGATAAGTATTGTTAAAAAATATTCGACCGAAATCGAAAACGCAGACCCTGTCAGAAGCACGATTGTCGATAACGTTATTTATACCTTTAGTGACGGCGAGTTTATCAATTCCTTTATGGCAAAATAGCAACAATATTTTGTCATTTTTGCACTAATAAAATCTGAATATATATAATATGTTTTAAATATTTATATAGTATACACAAAAATCAAGTATCCCGTACCAATAGGTATGGGATACTTTTTTGCCGCCTTGTCGCAGCTGTTATAAGCGTGAAAATTTTTGCTTATTCCGAATTACTTCATGCTTTCTTCATAAGCCTTAATCATTTTCTTACTATTGCTACCTGCACGGCTCGTAAGGTTTTGAAGGGTTTTAGTGACTGTTGTTCCGGCTTTTAAGTGTATCTCAAAGCGTGTTATTTCCTCATCGGGATAGACTGTAATATCGCTTATATATCGGTCAACAAACGCTCTGTCGATTTCCTCACCGTCAATGTGCTTTTCCGCCGCTTTCAGTATGGCTTTGATTTCGGCAAGCTCTTTTTTCATTTCTCGCTCGGTTTTTGATGTTTTGTTCAAGGCGTTTATTTTTTTCTCAATGTCCTTGATTTCGTTATCGCAGTCGGCAGTCATTCGTATGAATTCGCTGTCGTCCATTCTTCCGTCAGCGTTGTATTGTAATAGCTTCGCTTTCATTTTTTGCCGTGTGATAAGTTCTTGATTCAGCCTGTTAAGCTCGTCTTTGTTTTCGTTTGTGTCAAGAACTTCGGACACAAGTTTAAGCACACACGCCGAGAGTTCCTCAATATGCTGTTGCCCCGATTTGAAAATGTCTTCGATAATCGGCTTGATTTCGCTTTCATAAATCGCTCGGCTCGGACAGCTTGACGCACCGTTTTTTATCTTGCCTGAGCATACCCACTTTGAAATTTTCTCTCCGCCCTTGCTTACTGCGTCCTTGCGATAGTAGGGCATACCGCAGTGTGCACATATCAGTTTGCCTGTTAGCAGGTTTTGATGCACCGTTTTGTGCTGTGCCGTGATTACATCCTGGCTTCGCATATACAGCACTTCGTTTGCCTTGTCCCACAATTCCTCGCTTACGATTGCCGGTACCGTTTCACCGGTTTCGTCTTTATACATAACCCATTCTTCCTCCGGCAAAAACTTTTGCTTCTTTGTGAACAGGTCTGTAATTCGCACCTTGTTTCCGGCATAGTAGCCTTTGTATTTGGGATTGCGTATGATGTTGCTCATCGTTGAGTGGGACAGCATTTTGCCTTTTGAATTTCGTATTCCTTTTTGGTAAAAATGCTTTTCCATTTGCTTCATACTGAATTTTCCCGTTGCATACATTTCAAACAGTTCTCGCACAAAGTCGGCTTGCGTTTCGTCAATCATCAGCTTGCCGTCTTTTTTGATGTAGCCGTACATATTGTTTGTGCCGAGTACAGTTCCTTTTTTGATAGCCTGTTGATGACCGAATCGCACACGATTAGAGATTTTTCTCGACTCGTCCTGTGCCATTGATGACATAATCGTAAGCCTTAATTCGCTGTCCTCGTCAAGTGTATTTATGTTGTCATTTTGAAAATACACAGCCACTCCACTTGATAAAAGTTCACGGGTAAAGCGAATGCTGTCCAGCGTGTTACGGGCAAATCTTGACACCTCTTTGGTTACAATCAGGTCAAACATTCCTGCCTTTGCGTCCTCAATCATTTCGTTGAATCGCTCACGCTTTGCAGTCGATACGCCCGATATGCCCTCGTCAACATAGCCGTCAACATATTCCCAATTCGGATTTTTTCTGATGAAATCGGTGTAATATGTTATTTGGTTATCGAGTGAATTTAACTGCACATTAAAATCCGTGCTGACACGAGCGTAAAATGTCACTCGCAAAGGCAGGTTCATAAAGTTGATATTTTCTTTTCTGATTTTCTCACGAGTTGAATATATATCCATTTTTTTACTCCTTTCCAAGCAGACAATATCACAAATAATTTCTATTATCCAGCTTTATTTTACAGTATTTCACCCCTGCATTCATTAGGGGATTGATACCTGTTTTGGTAATGTTTTACAGAGCTTTTTAGTTTATTTTTCCGTATCTGCGATTGACTTCCACGCTGATTTTACCCATTAACTTGCGATAGGTTTTGTCATCAATGGCATTTTGATTCAGCAAGGTATTTGCAAAATGCTGCATCCAAAGCTCCGTGCTGATTCTCTCATCGGCAATGTTTTGTGTATTGATTTTCAGCTCACTCCCGCTTGATTTTTCAATACTATTATTGCCTGATGCTTTAGAATTTATTTCCTTTGCTGCCATAAGGCAACACGCTAACTATGATTTTATATCTACCTCCTTTAATTTGATATGCCTTTCGTTGTGAATTTGTGTTTCATATTAACCTCCTGTTTTGCTTACAGGCTTTCACAAATTGCCTGTAAGCCGTTTTTAGCTTTAGTCCGACGAGTTACTCTATTTTTGAGCGAACTCGTCAATTTTTGCTCACAGCGTTGCCTGATTTTTCATAAATAGGTTTATCATACGGCAACACCCAAGTGAATACGCAAAAGCCTTGATTTTCTGCGAAAAACAGCCTTTACTGCATACGAATTTCTTATCATACGCAAAAGTATTACGAATCGAAAAGCCGACAGGCTTTGCCGGACGGCGTTTTCGGGCATTTCAATGCCCGAAAATCATACCCCTTTATCCTGCTTTAAAATCGACGGCTTGAAATCCGCTCCAAAATCCACTCAAAAGCTGCCGATTTTCGTTTTAAAAATCATAAAATTTCAAAATCAAAGCCTTTCATATTCTTTGCCGATAAACCCTAAAGCACGGTGCATTAAATCTTGTTGACCGTGTATAGATTGCTCTTTTGCTCGCCGCCAATGAATCGTTTTGAGATAGTTATGTACCCGGCACTTTCCAGCGAATGCAAAACTTTTCTGCAAGTGGATGCACACATCGAACAGCTTTTTGCAATCATTGGCACCGACCAAAAACTTTGCCCCGCCGAGTCCTTTGCACGAACGAGAAAAGAATAAACGATGAATTCATTTGGCGATAATCGTTCATCAAAAATTCTGTTCGGCAAAAGAAAAAATTGATCATTGTAATTTTTACGCATACGAAAACCTCCTTCCGAATTATTCGAGAGAATATTTTGCAGAGTGAAAACCAAAAAGAAAAAGTGCTTAGAAAAAAACTCCCTCTACTATACGGAGAAAAATTCCCGTTTTGTTCGGGTGTTTTGCAAAAATTTTTACACCTTGTTTACATTTAATTTCACCACAGCAAGAAAACACCCCTCTACTATACGGAGAAAAATTCAAGTTTTGTTGATGTGTTTTTAGAAAAAATTTATAAAAAAATAAAGTTTCTTGTAATGCGTTGTGCATCATAAGAAACTTTATAGTTTATTAAATATGTTTATGCGACAAAAATAATATCCCGGTGATATTCTAAATTATGAATCATAGAAGGTGTCGATTTCAAATTCACAATTATTTTTTTATCCAAACCTAAAATAGTTCGGTTGTTGTCGTTTACAAATGAAGATACAACAATTGAACCATCATTTGCAAATGTAATCAGACCGCTGTCGAACAGTCTGTCAAAATCGGCACTCAGCAGAATACCGTTATCAGGACTTAATCTTTCATCGTTTTCCGAAACAGACCATGGCTTAATATGGCTGGCAATTAAAAGTTTGGATAAGTCTATTCCCGTAACAACACATTTGCCATCATATTTTTCAAATAATGACTTTCTGAATTTTCCCTGTCCGATTCTGGATTTTATAAGTGCTTCTTTTTCGGTTTTGGTTATATCCGTATTTGCTTCAATGGAATCTACGATTTCGAGTTCTTTGGTATCAACACCGTCAATCGTATCTAAAACAAAGTATCGGTACTGTTTGAGACCGTTACTGTACATACGCTTTCCTTTTTGATTTTTTGCAATAAATTCAGGATTTACAAGAATTAAAGCAACAGCTAAATCAAGTTCACTTAAAGACATATTAAGCAAACTGTTATTTATTATTCCGGCCGAAAGCATATCGTTAGATATCGTGTTTACAGCTCTTGTATATTTTTCTATTGAACTTTCAGATAAACTTGTGTGTTCATTCATCCATTCGCTGAATTTGTTTAGAACAGAATTTTTCATAACATTTACCTTTTATATAAAATGCATTTTGAAATTTGTTTTGCAATGCTGTTAACTAAAGACACAACCACTGTGTTCCCACACTGTTTATACATACTTTTTATCGGTATATCGGGAAAATCAAACGATTTAGGGAATCCCTGCAAGGCAAGACACTCTTGAGGTGTTATTGTTCTGATTCCGAAATCATCTTTTATGATCGGAACACGGTTATACCAAGTTCCCATATTGGCTTTAAGGGTAAAAGATATTCCGTCTTTACTCTTTTGAATACCGTAATCCGAAAACCTGTATATTTGGTTTTCGTCTGTAATTGCTGCATTCATTTTTTGATAATGTACGGAATTTTTAGGAAGATAATATTTATCATTAGCCTTTACCGAACGGTCGATAATATCAAAAATATGCTTTTTCAGCGGCTGTTCATCCAGAAAGCGAAAACCGTTGCACATGTCATAGTTCTTAAATGCAACTATATATGTTCTTGTTCTGTGTTGCGGTATTCTGTAATTGCATGCATCCGCAATGAGGTATCGTATATAATAATCCCTATCGGAAAGCTCATTGTGTATGCGATTAAAAGTTTTGCCGTTATCGTGTTCCGTAAGATTTGCGACATTTTCAAGAAAAATAATTTTAGGCTGTTTAGCGTCTGCTATTCTCATTATTTCAAAGAAAAGATTACCTCTTTCATCGGCGAAACCTTTTCTGTTACCGCACACCGAAAACGATTGACAGGGAAACCCGGCTGTGAGAATATCAAAATCCGGTATATCATCTGTGTTAACTTTTCTTATATCGCATTCGGATAATACCGTATCTGGGAAATTGTATCTGTATGTTTTACAGGCATCTTCATCAATTTCGTTTGCCCATACAATTTCAAATCCCGCTTGTTGAAAAGCCAAGTCAATGCCGCCGATTCCAGCAAATAGACTGCAGACCTTATATTTATCTTTCATTATTTTATAAATCTAACTTGCAAATTCAGTTTAATATAATATTTTCCGTTTTCTTTATATATCGAGCCGAATTCGTGACGGGATGTACTTGCTGTTTCAAACTTGGTATTGTTTATCAAATAAGTTTCAAACTCATTTCTGTTAAACAAATGATAGCACAATACTTCTCCGTCTTCTCTGACTATTATGTATCCACCCGTAGCGTCGGCAGTACCGTCCCAAACTTTTGACGGAAGCATGCCGAGTGCGCACTCTGCGAGAAATTTTTTGAACTTGTATTCATAAAACGGATGACCTTTTGATAAATTATATCCGATTGGGTTATTTACATTTAACATTTCAAGTGAATTTGTTACTGTATTAACTCCGGATGAATAGTACTCTTTAAGCATATACGCACAGATTTCAGGGAGGTCACCGTCAATCAACTGCAAATTACTTTCAAAAATATCGTTATCCATTGAACAATACTCTATGTCGCAATTGCAACCGGAGAGGAAATCAAATCTGTCTTTGAATTTCTTGGAACAAGTATTAAAGCCGTTCATCACATCATCGTTTATATTACCTGTAACTTCAAAAACAAAATTTGTTGTTTTGCCTGCATTGACAAGTGTGGACGGACTGCCTAATCTTGACTTGATACTGAAGCCCTGAACGGTTTCATAACCTGTGTTTATATCGTGAATTTTAATCCGAATATCTGCTTTATCGGTTGATTTCGCTTTAAGTACACCTATATTCAATTGCTCTAAAAATTCTTCGGTATCCTGCGATTCAAAAGATGATTTATTCGCACTGATTATTTCATTGTAAAGATTATCGGCGGCAGTCTTGAATTCGTCACAAGATAATGTAAGCAGTACATCTTCTGTATCTGTTTTGATAACAGATACGGTATCATCGGTTTTGTTAATTCTGAATTCAAGTGTACCGATAGGCTCGGTACGAATTATATTGATTATGTTGTAAAACATATCATCTTTTTTATTCAATTCGGCATCCGCAGCATACAATTTCTTTATTTCAAGCAAACGAAGAAACGCATATATTTCGCTCCATTCGCCTTTGTTTCCCGAAAGTTTAGGCATTGTCGAGTACCTCCTTAATTTGTTTTGCAATAGCTTCAATAACATTTACAGTTACGCTGTTTCCGAATTGTTTATAAAGATGGACATCTGCAAGAGGCAGATTGAAAGTATCGGGAAATCCCTGCAAACGAGCCCATTCTCTCGGAGTCATTTTTCTGATACCTTCCTTATTGACTTCGCCTTTAATGTGTGTTGTCGGTGTTAAATCTTTTTGTCGTTTATCAATCAGCAAATTGCGTTCTCTGCCCATTCCGCCGCATACAATAGCACCGGCAATTCCGTCCCATTCACGAATTTCGTATCCAAATCCGTTACCTTTAGCCTCGTGACGAGCTTTGTGTCTTCTGAGGGTTTCAACATAGACATCACTTAAATAATATTTAGCCGGCACAGGCTTTTCTTCTATAATATCTTTCAGCCTTTTTGTATCATCCGTTGCCTTTGGAAATTCAAATTTTTCGGGTGCAATATCATTTCTGAAAGCCACGATATATATTCTTTCTCTGTTTTGCGGAACTCCGAAGTCTTTACTGTTTAGTATATCGTAGAAAACTTTATAGCCCAGATCTTCAAAAGTCTTTTTGATTATTTCAAGTGTTCTTCCTCTGTCATGAATCTTTAATCCCTTGACATTCTCACAAAAAATAACCTTTGGTTTATCTGCTTCGCAAATTCTTGCAACATCAAGAAATAAAGTGCCTCGGCAAAGACCTTTATAATTATCATCAAACCCTTGCCTTTTTCCTGCAAGACTGAACGCTTGGCAAGGAAACCCGGCAAGACATATGTCAAATTGTGGAATATCGGTTTCGTTTATCTTGGTTATATCTCCCGCAATTTCAAAATCATCATTGAAATTTGCCTTGTATGTTTTCTGAGCATACTCGTCCCATTCGCTTACAAAAACCGTGCTTAATTCATCACCGAAAGCTCGTTCAAATCCAAGACGAATGCCACCGATTCCCGCAAATAAATCTATTGATTTATATTTAGTCATTTTTACCTTTTACCGTCCTCTCAATTTCGTCGGCACATGCCTGTAAATCCTTTTTTATATCATTGCCCCAAAACCTCAGCACAGTCCAACCTGTGCGTTTTAGTTGATCATTTACCTCTTTATCTCTGGCAATATTTCTTTCAATTTTAGGAATCCAAAAATCCTGATGTGATTTGAATTCCTTTTTCTTATTATCCCAATCATAACCGTGCCAAAATTCACTGTCACAGAATACCGCAACTTTTTTGCCTATAAAAACAATATCTGGTTTACCGAACACTTTCTTGGAATTTTTTTGATAGCGCAAGCCTCTTGTCCAAAGCTCTTTTCTAAGCATAACTTCTATCTTTGTGTCTTTGGATTTTATTGCTTTCATATTTTTATGCCTTTGTTCAGGTGAGTGATTATCCATAGCTTATATTACTTCAATTATTAAAGTTTATGATTTTTCAACAATGATTTTAACATACGGCTTTGCAAATATCAACACGAACATGTTGATTTTAAGTTAATTGCTTTGTTTTTGGGACTTTACAAGCATTAAATTGTTTGTTGAATTTGACATATATTTGTAGTATAATAATAGATGGAATAGAATTTATACGGTGGTGAAATTTATATGCCTAGCCAAGTTGTTGATTTGTTTTGCGGGGTCGGTGGATTAACCCGAGGATTAATAAATTCAGGATTAAATGTTACCGATGGGTTTGATATAGATGTAACATGTGAATATGCTTATGAACATAATAACGACGCACATTTTCATAATGAAAATATCAGAAATATGAACGGTAATGAAATTATTAATTGTTATAATGATGATGTTACAAGAATCCTTGTTGGATGTGCACCCTGTCAACCATTTTCTCAAATGAGGTTTAAAATGGGCAAAACAAACAATGAAGATGAAAAGTATAATCTTCTTACTGAATTCGGTCGTATGATAGAAGCAGTTCATCCTACTGTAGTTTCAATGGAAAATGTACCGCAAATAAGAACGACTTCAATATATAGTGATTTCTATGATTTGCTTGAGCGATTGGGTTATCACATTTCGGCTAAAGTTGTGTTTTGTCCTGATTATGGAATTTCACAAACAAGGAGAAGATTCGTATTACTGGCTTCATTGTTGGGCAATATTGATTTGATTGCTCCAACACATAATAGACAAGATGTTGTTATACGGGATTTTATTGAAGGTTTGCCTGAAATTGGTGCCGGAGAAACTGATGTTAATGATCCTTTGCATAGATCAGCACGGTTGTCTGAGCTGAATCTAAGGAGAATACGAGCCTCTGTACAAGGAGGAACGTGGCATGACTGGCCGGAAGATTTACGATGTGAATGCCATAAAAAAGACACCGGACAAACATATAGCTCTGTTTATGGCAGATTATCATGGAATCAAATAGGTCCAACAATTACAACTCAATTCTACGCATACGGAACCGGCAGACATGGTCATCCTGATCAGGATAGGGCATTGTCATTACGAGAAGGAGCATTGTTGCAAACTTTTCCTGCGAATTATGACTTCATAAATCCGGATGTTCCATTTTGTTTTAGAGATATAGCGAGACATATAGGAAACGCAGTTCCTGTAAGGTTGGGTGAAATTATAGGTCAATCTATCATAAATCATTTAGCAAACAATAATATTGATTTATAAAAAATATTGAGGTAATGTGATGAAAGATAAAAAGTATTATGTGGATTTTGGACCAGAATTATTGCAACTTTTAGGTCCTAATCTATATACAAACATTTACTATGTTTTAGGGGAAATTATAGCAAATGCATACGATGCAGATGCAGAAAATGTTTATATTATATATAATTCAGCAAAGAACTCAATTACTATTGAAGATGACGGAAATGGTATGTCTTATGATGAAATAAATGATAAATTTTTGCCAATAGGAGTTCAAACAAGAACAAATGAATTTAATACATATACTCCTGTTAAAAAGCGAAAAAAGATGGGAAGAAAAGGCATTGGAAAACTGGCAGCATTATCTGTTTCAGATAGAATAAAAGTAATTTCTCAAAAAGATGGTGACAAATCAGGATGTGTTTTATCACTTGATATTTCTCAAAAAAACAATGATGGAAAATATGAGATACCTAGTATTGATACTACTGACATTTGTTTTCATCATATAAAAGATGGTGAAAATGGGTCAGCAATAATAATGGAAAATTCAAGATATTCAATTCATAAGAGTATAGAATCTGCAAAAAGAAATATTTCATTGATTTTTCCGTTTGCGTGCAAAGAATTCAAAATTCATTTAGAAGATATGCTAACAAACAAGACTACTGTAATTGATGATTCTGTATCAGATATTATTAATTTATCAGATTCTTTGATAACTTTTTGTAATACCGATAGTAAATATTATACATATCTATCTTCTTTTCATGATATTTTTAATGATAATAGGTATTATGATTCAATTAAGAAAGCATTGGATCCACAGCAATTACCAGCAAAAAAAGAATTGAAGAAACAGCAGCCTGCAATAGTTAAACAAATTGAATTAACAAATAATGATGGGAACAGTAAAATTTATGATTTGAAAATAGAAGGTTGGATTGCTACTTATGCATCGACAAGAGATAAGAAGAAAGATTCAGATTTTCCATCAAATCATATTTCTTTAATATCAAATGATAAATTAGGACAATTTGATATTTTACCGGATATTTCTACAGATAGAATGCAAGAAGCATATGTGGTAGGACAGTTTTATGTTGATTTACTTGAAAACACCGAATTGCCTGATATAGCCGCCAGTAATAGACAAGGTTACAAAGAAGACGATGAAAGAGTAGTTCAGACCAAAGAATTAATTAAAACAAGAGCACTAAATGCAGTTCTTTCATTAAAGGTTGATGCGACAAAAGAAAAAAATTATTTAAAAAACAGAGAAAAAGAAAAAAGGACTATTGAAGACAAAAACAAATTTGATGAGTCAATTAGGCGAATCGTAAACAATCCGAAAATTAAAGAAGCATTTCAAGATTCTCCCGATATAAAGAAATCTCTTGAAGATATTTATGATTTGAAAAATTCTTTAAAAGAAAAATACAAGAAAGTTATGATTAGTCATGCCAGTGAAGATAAGCCAGTTATTGATGAGTTAGAAAAAATATTGCATTTTTGTGGATTTTCAAAGAATGAAATATTATATACTAGTTCAAACAATTATGAATCGGGATACCCTAATGCTTATACTGATATTTATGATTATCTTCATGATTTTTTTGTTGATACTGTTATGAAACCTGATATATGTGTTATTTATGTACTTAGTTCTAATTTTGCAAGTAAATGGCCACCGATTCTTGAAGCAGGCGCGGGATGGATTTTAGATAACAAGAAATTTCCTATGTTTACAGATACATCAGAATCTATTAAACCGCCATTCAAAGGTAATGAGTATACCCCTTGCCTAAAATTCGGAATTACTGAGAAGCAAGCACATTATCTTGCGAATGCAATTAAAATGATTTGTGAAAGGTGCAATAAACTTGAAAAAACAGAACAACAAATATTCACGTTCATTGAATCAACAAAATTAGTGAACTACAAATAGTAAAGGAACTGTTCCATTAAAAGTGGGACAGTTCCTTTGTTGCTATATTGGAAATATTTTTGGCTAGTTTGTTTTTTTGATTGCGTTACACCACTCTTTATTTATTGTATATTTAAAAGTGATTTTAATCTTGTTTCTTCTTTGTCACATAATGATTTTGCGATTTCATATGCATTGTCTTTATTAACATCAATTGGTTTATGATTTTTAAATTCATTCATAATAATATTTGTATATTTTTTTCTTTTTTTATCTGATACATTACTACATAATTTTATTATAAAATCGTCAATGGTATTTATTCCATTTGAATCACATGTTGTTGTAAATATTTCTTTCATAACTAAGTCGTGTGTTGCAAGCATAATCGTATAATTATCTTTTGAATATCTTCTTGGATCTATTTCTTGAAAGTAATATAAGTCCATGGCTTGATTCATACACCCATGAAATATCTCATTATTATTCATATAATTATGAGGGCGAGTTATTCCGTCCTTAGTGAAAATTAAAGAACAATATGTTAAAGCGGTTGCAGAAATTAATGTTTCTTTAAAAAACCATTTCATCATTCCTTCAAATTGTTCGTCAAATTCTTTTTCACTTCTCAGTTCATATGCTAAATGCAAAATTGTCGCATACAGAAAAAGAAAGTCTGAATTATATTCCAAAAAATCAAGTCTTTCAATTTCAGAAGCTTTCTTATATTCTGTGGCTGGAAATTTAATATTATCATAAAAAAATGCGTCTATAATTTTGTCTATTCTGATATTGTTGAAAAACTTGTCAAAAATATCGAATTCTTTATTACCAGAAATATTATCACTTTTTACCAACGCCTGTTCCTTTAGTGCATCATATGGCATTATTCCATAATTGTTTTTTATTATCCAAAATAAGAAAGCAGTTGTTTCTTTTTTGTTTTTGCATGCATCAAAGCAGCCGCTTTTTGCAGCAATTAAAATATCTGATAGAACATTTCTGTCTATTGAAATAATTACTTCTGTTCCCAAATTATTAACCTTTGAGCACATTTCTTTTGTGAGCTTTCCGGAAATTGAATATACTGGATGAAATATAAATAAACTATTAAACAGTTCATTTTCAATATAGTCATTGATAATTTTGATTTTATTAATCATTTTTATTTTCCTTATTTTTTATTTGATTAAATAATATAGGCTTATTGGTTGTTGTGTTGTAGAATTTTAAAATATGGTTATATCTTATAATTATAAGATATTTATTGTAATTTTCAATATATATTTCAGAATTAATAATTATAGTTAATTTATATTCAAAACCGCATATACTATTATCACTTGATATTATCACGGAATACCGTTATAATTTAATAAAGGTGGTGATAGCGTGAATGTTAATTATTTAGTTGCTGAAAAGCAAATTTCTAAATACAATTTATCAAAATCAACAGGCATACCGTACTCTACTATAAGCGATATTTGCAATGGGAAAACTACGCTTGAAAATTGCAACGCTAAAACCGTTTATGAGCTGTCAAAATTCTTTGATGTTTCGATGGAAGATTTGCTTTATAAAGACAATGATGTTCGTTATGATTTCGAGGCTTTTAAGAGTAATATTCGCCATCAGCTTAAAGAATTGGGCTTCAAAAAATTCATTGTGTTTGTTTTGAAAACTGATAAAGTTACCGCTTATATGGACAAAAAATGGTATCCTGAAGCATTGTATCTATTGGCAATGCTTGATTATGTCAGCAGGATAAATAATATTCCTATTTGCAAAAAATACAATTCGTATCGTTCTGCAAAGCTTAGTGAAGTTGTTTACCCAGCAAGCGTGGTGGCAGAGGCAAAAATTATGAATGATGAGAGCATTTTGAAGGATTCTATTACTAATTCTATACCCGAATTTATGCGTTTTAATATTGTTGAAAGCGAAGTGTTTGATATTGCATAATGATATTCAAAAAAATATGGTTGACATATATCTCAAAGAACTTGCAAAGGAATTCAATTTGAAGAAAAATATGAGAATATCTTAAACGAAGATAATATAGACGATATTATAATAAATTAATTGATTGAAAAATGAGCCGAGAGGGGACACCTCTTGGCTCATTTTTGTGTTTATGCAAAGTTCATTTAATTTTGAAACTATTTTTTCTTTTTCGCTGCTTCCTGTTGTGTTCAACCTCGTTAGTGGTAAGTCATATTTGGCGAAAATTTCGTCTTTTAAAATATCCCTTTGATAAGATTATACACAAGGTTTTAGGAATCATAATAAGAGACTTTGGAGTTTGAAGAGTGGCTTGAGAGTAGCTTTCCGAATAGAATCAAGAAAAACAAATATCTATAATTAACCTTACGGAGCCGTTCGAGTAACAGCTCCGTTTTGTTTTGATTTTTTCTTGCTTTTCCCTTATAAATCCGCAATAATCATTGATTTTAAGTGCTCTGTGTGATATACTAAACTTGTATAATTGTAACTATCTGAAAGCGAGGAAAATCTAATGGATTCTAACATCGAGCGCTGGTACTCAATGAAAGAAATATGCGAATATCTTGGCGTCAGCCGTGATACCGTACTTGATTGGATAGAAAGAAGAAATATGCCCGCAGCAAAAATCGGACGCCTTTGGAAATTCAAAGTCAGCGAAATTGACGCTTGGATGAAATCCGGTATTGCAGCGGATAAATAATCAAATTTCGGAGGCATATATGAGTTTTATTGAATCTTACAAGCATCTTGATAAAATATGCGGAGAAATGTTTGAAACTCAATATGGAGTATCCGCCTATATAGAGGAAATGCTAAATAATCCTCATGGTTCTTATCTTGTCAGAGGATGGGAAAATGATTTAAAACAACTAAAGCACTATCGTTGGATTAGGAATCAAATAGTACACGAACCCGATTGCTACGAAGAAACTATGTGCGAAGCCGGAGACGATGAATGGCTTGATGATTTTTATGAAAGAATAATAAATCAAACTGATCCGCTTGCAATGTATTTTCAAGCAACAAAACCACATCCTGTTGCAAAATCCGCACAAAATCACGAACCGGCTCAACTGCAATATACATATTCTAAACAGCCTAGCCAACCAAAACATAAATCAAAAAAGGTCGTAAGATGGATTGTGTTTTCAATTATCGTGGCTGTTGTTCTACTGTACTTAGTACTTAAATACTTTATCAATTGATTTTGGAGGTGCAAATATGCCGGACAAGAATTGGCAATTTGAACTTGAAGAATATATTAAGCAAGGCGAACCCGACAAAGCCGAAAAAAGTGAAGCGTGGCAAACAGCCATCGGTTTGCAGGCTGTTGACGGGCTGAATACTTCTGACTATTTGTTAGACACCGCCAAAGAGCATATTGAAGGTAAAATCACCATTGACGAAGCTCAAAAGCGTATTCACAGTTATTATGAGCAGCGTTCTGTACGCACCGAGACGGAAAATGAAACCAAAGAAGCGGACATTGTTTCGGCAAGAATTGCAAAGTTGTTAGGAGAAAAAGCGTTTCAGTTCTCGCCTGCCGAGTGGCTTTCGATTCATCGCAGATTGTTCGAGGGCGTGTTTAGTCACGCGGGACAAGTCAGGCAGTACAATATCACAAAGAAAGAGTGGGTTCTGAACGGCGATACTGTTACTTATGCGGATTGGAACAGTATTAAGGAAACCTTAGATTACGACTTTGCAACCGAAAAACAGTTTTCTTATGAAGGTTTGTCCGTAGATGAAGCTGTAAAGCATTTGGCAAAATTTGCTTCGGATATTTGGCAAATTCACCCGTTCAGCGAGGGAAACACCCGTGCTACTGCCGTATTTATGATTAAATATATGAAAACATTCGGTTTTAGCGTAAACAACGATGCATTTGAGAAATATTCTTGGTATTTTCGTAATGCATTGGTTCGTGCTAATTATAATAACCTGCAAAAAGGCGTTCATTCTACGACCAAGTTTTTGGAAATGTTCTTTTCAAATCTTTTGTTAGATACGCATTATGAACTGAAAAACAGATATATGCATATTGATTATGCAGAGAACAATTTCCAAAGTATCAGCCCAAAAGTTCCAAAGTATCAATTTGATACTTTAGATTGTACTTTGGAAGAACTTGCCGTCTTAGAATTAGTCGCAAAGAACCCGACAATAAAACAGCAAGAGCTTGTAGAAGCAACCGGAAAATCCATTGCAACAATAAAGCGAATTATGAAATCCCTGCAGGATAAAAACTATATCCGCAGAGAAAGCGGAAAAAGATACGGTAAATGGGAAATATTGGTGTAGCATAGCTGTGAAGTAAATATAATACAGCCCCAGTTATTATAACAAATTTATACAACATTTAAGACGGAATAATAAAAATAGGAGATATGTTATGCGCTTTATTGGCAGAAAGAATCTAATGTTAAATCAAATTGATTGCGTTATAAAAGAAAATATAAATGATGATTTTTCTATTGTTGGCGATTTATTTTACGGTTCCGGTATAGTATCACAACATTTTAAAAAGCAAGGAAAAAATTGATTTCTAACGATATCATGTATATGTGCTGTGCTCTTGTTAGGGGGATGACTGAGTTAAATACTACTCCAAATTTTGATGGGTTATCTGGAACTGATGTCTTTAAATATCTAAACAATATTTCAACCGAAATAGATAGAAAATATTTTCTTTAGCTTTCAATTCATTGAATTGAAAAGTTGCTTCAAAAGTGGTATAATTTAATAAGCGTGCAACAAGATTTTGTACTTGCGTTTCGCAAGTGTTGACTAAAATGGCAGGGAGTTTGCCTCTTTATCACTTTTTAGATCATCATATATTGATGTTATATGCTATTTGCGTAATGAGTTGTTGCACGCTTATTTCTTTTTCGAGGTAAAAAGAATGAGGTTTAATGAAATACAATCACGTAACCAACTGGCGGACTTTTTAGGAATACAGAGAAAAACATTGACATATGTTCTCTTTGAAGCAGGAGTAGAGTCTTTCTACTCTTCTTTTGACATACCAAAAAAAGATGGAACTTTGCGTAATATTAATGCTCCCACGGGTGCATTAAAGACTATACAACGCAAATTAACAAATGCCCTATACGAATATCAGACGCTAATCCGAAAAGAAAACGGCATTAAGGTTAATATTTCTCATGCTTTTGAGAAAAATAAAAGTATTATTTCTAATGCTAAAATCCACAAAAATAAGCGATTCATTTTTTGCATTGATTTAAACAACTTTTTTAATGCATTTCACTTTGGCAGGGTTTTTGGATATTTTTTATCAAATCGATACTTTAAATTCCCTAAAGAAGTTGCAGTAACTATCGCTCAAATTGCATGTTATAAGGGCGTTTTACCACAAGGTGCACCTTCATCTCCTATAATTACTAATTTAATTTGTCAAATGCTTGATGCTCATGTGTTAAAAATTGCAAAAAAATATAAATTAGATTATACAAGATACGCAGATGATCTAACTTTTTCAACAAATAATAAGGAGTTTTTAGATAAAAAAGATGAATTTTATGAAGCTCTAAAAAAAGAAATCGATAAATCCGGATTTTCTATAAATGAAGAAAAAACTAGGCTTATATATCGTGATTCACGTCAAATGGTAACAGGACTAGTTGTCAATCACAAAATAAATGTACCCCGTGATTTTTATAGAACAACACGAGCCATGCTCCACGCTTTGTATACGACAGGGGAATTTAAGATAAATGGCGAAAATGGGACAATTGCACAACTTGAAGGTAGATTATCGTTCATAGATCAAATAGAATTTTACAATAATAAGCATGATATTAGCGGTGCAAAACATAATTATCGCTCACTATCTGGAAAAGAAATTGATTATAGGAATTTTATTTTCTATAAATATTTCGTTGCAAACAAGCAAATGCTTTTAATTACAGAGGGAAAAACTGATGTGCTATATATAAAAGCTGCACTCAAAAGTTTATTTAAAGAATATCCCAAATTAATTACAAAAGATTCCAATGGAAAATTTCATTATCATTTATCTTTCTTTTCACGATCAAGGCATTGGAATTATTTTTTCGGAATGGGATTAGATGGTGCTGATGCGATGAAATCTTTATATAACTATTTTGTTGGTAAAAACGGATTAGATAATCTCTGTGATTATTTTCTTAAATATAAAACGGAATTTTCTCCACACCCGACCATTATGCTGTTTGATAACGAAAGTCATACCAAACGCCCACTGAAAAAGTTTATCGGCTATGCCGAATTGAGTGAGCTAAAAAAAGAGCAGCTCGAAAAAGAAAATTATGTATCGTTAGAACCAATCTGTAAGTTAAATTTGGTATCCGTTCCTTTACCTCCGGATAAGAGAGAGTGTGAATTGGAAGACCTTTTTTCTGAAGAAACCTTAAATATTGAAATTGGAGGTAGAAAATTTTCTAGGAAAGACGAAAATCCACAAAAGTATTATAACAAAGATATCTTTTCCAAATACATATTTCAAAATTACGAAAAAATTGATTTTACTGGATTTAAGCCACTACTTAACATTTTGAATATGCTGAATGAATAAGATAGGTAGATAATCTTTTAAATATTTTGCATTTAATTTCTGAAAGTTCTCTTTATACTGTTAATGTTGCCGCCTATAAAGCTGAGAAACTACAAAAAGTTGAGGCTAAGTAGGGAAATGAAAAAATTTAATGTAGTAAGATTTACTGCAAATTTTAAAGATTTACCAGTTGGAACTGAAGGTACTATCGTTTTATAATACAATAGCACTAATTTTGAGGTTGAATTTTTTTGATTCAAATGGTGCAACCACAAGTGTATTTTCAACCTTAATTGGCTTTTATATACAACATTTTCTTGTCAGCACAATTTGAGGCAGTTCGTTTTTAGATGAACTTAATAAATTAAGTAATTAAAAAATGAGCCGAGAAGGGATACCTCTTGTCTCATTATTGTGAATTTTGTTATAATATCTTTGACAAGTGCTTATATAATGATTTTTCATATCAAGCCATAAGTGCAAATAACGAATAATGTTGCAAATTGCTAGAAAAAGTTAAATATTGTGTTACAATTATGTTGCAAACTCTTGATAAACAATAAAATCATGTTGCTTTGTCATAAAGAATAAGGCGGGGAAAATATGCTGAAAAGAAAAGCATATGATAAATTATCGGATTGGAAAAAGCAGAAAAAAGCACTTTGTATTACAACTGCAAGGCAAATCGGAAAAGCTACATTGATCGGGGAATTTGCAAAGAACGATTACGCTAATTTCGTTGAAATATGAAATTGATTTGTTGGGATTGAATTTTACCGAAAATAATAATTGATGCAATTATGATGCGCAATTAAAAAAGCGTTGAAGATTTGATTCTCCAACGCTTTCGTTTTATATTTCTTTCATAAAAATATTATCGATATCACCGTCATAATTTTCAAGCTCATCGATCTTGCAAAATCCGTATTTTTCGTAAAGACCGATTATATTTGACGGAATATAAACTTTATCAAATCCAAACTTACGAGCGTGATTTATTGCAGATTGGATAAGCTTTTCACTGATTCGATTTCCTCGATATTTTTCGTCAACAAAAATTGAACTTATCCAAGGGAAATAGCGATTTTCTGGATAGTAGTCTGTTTCAAGAAAAGTACAAAATCCGATAATTTTATTACCAATCAAAGCTATAAAAACACCTTCAAAATCTCGAAACTCATCTTGTTCCAATAGCTTAGCCAAATGCTTTCCGACATTCCAAGGGCAATTATTCGCATAAGCAATCGTTCGATTCCAAAGATTACTGTTATTTTTTAGTTTTTCGATTTTGATTACAAAATATTCATATCGTTCGTATTTCATATAAAAAAATTGTATTAATTCGATTCTTTCTTTGCAGTTTTTTCTATTTGCTTAATAGTCTGCAAATACGCTTCTTCTACGGGCGAAAGATTTTGATTCACATATTTTTTGTATTCCTCGTTTGCTTTTTCAAGTGCTTGCTTGTGGCTGATTTTTCCTGCATTATCAAGCACTTTTCCGCCTGTTACTTGAATCAAATTATCAAGTTGGTCAACATAATCGCTCATATATACGGGATTGTGACGCATAGCTTGAATTTCTGCAAAATCGAAATAACCTGAAACAATGTTATTGAGCACTTTTAATTCATCTTCATTAAGATAATTCTTAGCAACACAAATGTCTTTGGCAGTTGGAAAATCGCCGTTAAAAGTATTCATTCCCATAAACGGCTTGTTTGCATCTGCACGCTCGTAAACAATTTCGGCGGCAGTATGACCGTGTACCGCATAATGCAATTTGTTTTGAACCATTTTGAAAAAAGCAATAGTTTCGCTGCTTTTCGGATTATAGTCAACACTTGTCGCATAAAGGTCAAGGACTTGACGATACATAACTTTTTCGGAAGAACGAATATCTCTGATTCTGTCTAAAAGTTCTTTCCAATAATTTCCACCACCGAGATTTTTAAGTCTTTCATCATCCATGGTGAAACCTTTTATCATATATTCCTTTAAGCGTTCGGTTGCCCAACGACGAAATTGAGTAGCAGTAATTGATTTGATTCGGTAACCAAGTGAAATAATCATATCGAGATTATAATATGAAACGTTATAATTTTTACCGTCACTCGCAGTTGTTCGGAATTTCCGAACAACTGAATTTTCTTCAAGTTCGCCCTCTTCAAAAATATTTTTAATATGCTCACTTACATTTGATTTGCTCGTTTGGTAAAGTTCACATAATTGAGCCTGCGTCAACCATACCGTTTCATCAACAAATCGAACATCAATTTTTGTATCACCGTCATCAGTTTGATAAATAACTATTTCGCCTTGATTGTTATCTTTATTCATTTCTTTAAGATCAATTTTTTGTTCTTTCATAGCGATTTATCCTCCTTTTATCATAGTACCATAATTGGCTTTTATATACAACATTTTCTTGTCAGCACAATCTGGGGCAGTTCACATCAGATGGTGTTCATTGTATTTATTATTTGTAGATTTTGTATGTTGTTCTTAGTTAAATCAATTTGTATGGTTTTGTATGCTTTTGTTGTGTGCAGTGGGCTTTTATACCGCTATGCAAAATTCGTATGTAATCGGCTGAAGTTGGTTATTTTTAGCCCAATTTGTACGCTGAAAATGCACAGTTCGTACAGGACACATTACATTAACCATCTGGCCGCCGACAGAACCGGCTTGCTTTGAAGTAAGGTCGCCGTTGTAGCCCTGCTTGAGATTTACACCAACCTCTCAGTGCGTATGTTTACATATTAAAATGCACTGATTTCGGCAAGATATTCGACTAACTTGCTATATCTTGTCTATCAACTATATTTTCTTGAAAATTGCCGATAAATCGGTAGTAGATTGTGATTTTTTGCTTGTAAGGTACATTTTTGCCTGCGATTTTTTTATTTTCGGGCAGTACCTTTTCTTCGATTTCAATTTTCTCTATGAAGGTGCGAACGATTTCTTCCGTCAGCTCATCAATATGCTCATACTGTTTTACGAGTGCAAAGAATTTTTCATAATTGTTTGTTATCTCGTTTCCATTTGACTGCTTGCGTTCAATTTCGGATAGCTGTTTTTTCAGCTTTGCAACTTCGTCGGACATTTTCGACGCCGTTGTATTCAGTACATCTTCCGATATTGTTCCTGCTGCATAGTCATTGTAGAGTTTCATAATGATTCTGTCGATTGTTTCGATTCTTCCCTCGATAGCAGATTTATTGTCCTCTGAATTTTCGTAAATATTAACTTGTTCCGACCTTTGAATTGCCTGTTTGATAATCTCTTTTTTGTCCTTGTCGGACAGAGAAATCAGCTGGTTGAGGTCGGCTTTTATTATTTCAAGCAAGTCTGTATATTTTATTCTCGCTCCGTGTTCGCAGTGATTTTTGGAACGCTTTGGAATATTGTTGCACGAAAGATACCAATATTTCATTCGCTCGCCTTTATACACTGTTCCCGACGAACACATTGCACCGCCGCAATGCGCACAGAAGGTTAAGCCGTTGAAAATGCTTGAACGGTATTTTTCGTAGCCTTGCCAATTCTTTGTGTTCATTCCCATAAAGTAGGCGGCTTGGTCAAACTGCTCTTTGGTAACAAGCGGTGTGTGCGTGTTTTCTGTGATGAACCAATTTTCTTCCGGCACGGCAAGTTTCTTTTTTGATTTGAGACTTGCCTTTTTTGTTTTGCCGAGAATTGTGTGCCCAAGGTAAACCGGGTTTTTCAGTATCCGCTTTACCGTTGTATAATTCCATTCATCAACAGCTCTTGCAGCACCTCTTTCACCGAAGTTATCACGATACAGTACACGGTATTTCAGCGGTGTTATGTCGCCGCTTTCGGTGAGTGCCGTCGCTATGGCTCGTGCAGATTTCCCGTCATGTGCCATGGCAAATATCTTTTGCACTATCGGAGCAGTTTTCGGGTCAGGCTCAAGCGCTGTGCCGTCTTTATTCTTCATATAGCCGAACGGAGGGCAGGCACAGTATTCGCCTTTTGTCCTTTTTTGATTTATGACTTGCTTGATTTTCCGTGAGGTGTCTCGCAGATAAACATCGTTCATCGCAAATTGAAACGGAGCCATAATGTTAACTTCGTTCGAGTCGAAGTTGTCGCTGATTGCAATATAATGAATTTGATTTTCGGGAAAGTAGGTTTCCGCATAGTAGCTCGACTCGGTCATATCTCTGCCGAGTCTTGACAAGTCCTTGGTGATAACCATATTTGCAAGCCCGTCTTTAAGGTGAGCAATCATTCGGCTAAAGCCAGGTCTGTCAAAATTTGAGCCTGAGAAACCGTCGTCAACAAATTCTTTTACAATGGTAATACCGTTGTCCTCACAATATTGCCTGACGATACTTCGTTGGTTTGTGATACTCGATGATTCACCGCCGTTGGCCTCCTCAACGGATAGTCTGTAGTATGCATCGGCTAATTTCAAGTTCGTTTTCATTGGTGAAACCTCCTTGAAAAAAGGATTACATACCCAACACGGAGTATATCACAGGAGGGTTTGAATATCAATTAAAAACCTCCTTATTCTTTGCAGTAATATTTTCCTCTATCAAAGATTTAATATCTCTGCTCTTATCAAATATGCGAACCACTTCGTAATGACTGTTGTTGATGTCGTATGATGTTGTTTGCATCACTTTAGAATTATCTTCCATTGACGCACCTCCAACAGTATTATGCGTTTTGTTCGTGCTGTTTATTACTTTGTTTTTTGCTGCCATAAGGCAACACGCTTGCTATGATTTTATATCTGCCTCCTTTAATTTGATTTGCCTTTAGTTGTAAATTTGTAGTTCACGTTAACCTCCAATCTCGCTCACAGGCTTGCACAAATCGCCTGTAAGCCGTTTTTAGTTTTAGTCCGACGAGTTACTCTGTTTCTGAGTAAACTCGTCAATTTTGCTCACAGTGTTGCCGGGTTTTTCAAAAATAGGTTTATCATACCGCAACACTTGAGTGAATACGCAAAAGCCTTGATTTTTTGCGAAAAATGCCCCTTACTGCATACGAATTTGGAATCATACGCAAAAGTATTACGATTTGAAAAGCCGACAGGCTTTGCCGGACGGCGTTTTCGGGCATTTCAAAGCCCGAAAATCATACCCCTTTATCCTGCTTTAAAATCGACGGCTTGAAATCCGCTCCAAAACCCACTCAAAAGCTATCAATTTTCATTTCAAAAATCATAAAATTTCAAAATCAAAGCCTTTCATATTCTTTGTCGATAAACCCTAAAGCACGGTGCATTAAATCTTGTTGACCGTGTATAGATTACGCATACGAAACCCTCCTTTAAAATTATTCGAGAGAATATTTTTATAAAGTGAAAACCAAAAGAAAAAGTGCTTAGAAAAAACTCCCTCTACTATACAGAGAAAAATCCTCATTTTTGTTCGGGTGTTTTGCAAAATTCTTTACACCTTGTTTACATTTAATTTCACCATAACAAAAAATACCCCTCTATAATACGGAGAAAAATTCAAGTTTTGTTGATGTGTTTTGAAAGAAAATTTACAAATTATTTTCACGCAAAAGAGGTTCGCCACAAATTTTAAGGTAAACCTCATCTTTTATATTGTTTATCCATCAAAAATACAAAGGTAAATATAGAAAATCGTACTTGCAATGTCGCTCTGTTCAAGGTAACATACCACAACCTTTTAGGGTGACAATTTTGTTTTCATACTTTTCGGGTACAATATGATTAACACTTACTCGGAGGTAAATACAATGGAAGGACGAATTTTAACGGCAGAAATTATTGATGATTTTAGAAAGAACTTAGAACTGCAAGAGAAAAGCATGGCAACGATTGAAAAATATATTCGTGATGTGAAAGCGTTTTCGGTTTATGCACAAAATGAGGTCATTACAAAAGAAATTGTTATCGCCTACAAAAATCATTTGCAGGAAAACTATGCTGTACGCAGTGTGAACTCAATGCTTGCAAGTATTAACAGCCTGTTTGCGTTTTTGAATTGGTTTGATTTGAGAGTGAAATCACTAAAACTTCAACAGCAAGTTTTCTGTTCTGAAGAAAAAGAACTGACAAGAGCAGAATACAAACGCTTGTGTCAAGCGGCAAAGCAAAAGAAAAACGAACGATTGAATTTAATTATTCAAACGATTTGTGCAACAGGCATTCGTGTCAGCGAGTTGCAATATATCACGGTTGAGGCAGTAAAGTGTGGCGAGGCAATTGTAAACTGCAAGGCAAAAACACGCTCGATTTTTATCGTGAAAGAACTGAAACAAAAATTGCTCCGCTATGCAGCAGAGCAAGGAATAAAATGCGGTATGATTTTTGTAACGAAGAGCGGCAAACCCATAAACCGCACGAACATTTGGCGAGAGATGAAAGCCTTGTGCAAAGATGCAAATGTAAATCCGCAAAAGGTGTTTCCACATAATCTTCGCCACCTGTTCGCACGCACATTTTACGGTATTGAAAAAGATATTGCGAAGCTTGCGGATATTCTTGGTCACAGCAGTATCAACACAACACGAATTTATATCATTTCCACCGGCACGGAACATCGCAAAAGAATGGAAAACATGCACTTGATAATTTAGCATAAAAATAAAAAATCCGCCAAAATTGGCGGCGAATAACATAATCGATATAATGTTGCATTTAGAATCAATTTCAGACAAAATAAAAAGCACCTACAATCAAATGTAGATGCTAAAAGCAAAAAATGAGTATGACGAACCAAGCCTTGTCAAGAAAAAACTTGAAAAGGCTTATTCGTGTTTGTTTTAGGTGACGATTTTGGTACTTTTCATATCGTACAATATATGTAGCATTGTAAATAAATATGAAATATGATATAATCAAAAATAAATTAAGTATGTTTTACAACATTATATCGATTATGTTGTTTGGAGGGAATATGAGCAGTAATATTTCTAAACAAAAACGAGAGAAAATGATGCGATTTCTCTCAAAGTTGAAAGAAGAGCATAAAGATGATGATTCAATGCTTATTGCTCTTGCCGAAATTGAGGCAGAATTAAATGCAAAAAAGTACGGTCTTGTGTGGGAAGAACATGAGGAAGCAGTAAATGTTATGATGAAAGACAACATTCCGGTATTCACCGAATGTATCGATAAAGAAATTCATGCTTCCGACAGTGATAGCTATAATTTTTTACTCGAAGGTGATAATCTTCATTCACTTCATCTTTTAGAAAAAACACATAAAGGTAAAATTGATGTTATTTATATAGATCCTCCGTATAATACTGGAAGTAACGATTTTATTTATGATGATAATATGATTGATAATAGCGATGGATTTCGTCATAGCAAATGGCTTTCTTTTATGTCAGAAAGACTATCGATTGCAAGAAATCTTTTATCAAACGAGGGATTGATTCTTATTTCTATAAATGAAATTGAATTATATGCATTAAAACTCTTGTGTGACAGCATTTTCGGAGAAATTAATTTTTTAGCTAATTTTATATGGCAATCAACACCTGGTTCAAATACAGGACTTGATATAAAAACGGTAACGGAATATGTGATTTGCTACGCAAAGAATAAAACATATTGCACTACAGGTGCAAATATAATCGAGTGTGATGAGGAAAAATATAATTTACAAGATGAATTTGTTGAACGCAGAGGAAAATATACATTAAATAAATTAGATAGACGAATGACAGGGCAACACTATTCAGATGCACTAAATTATCAAATAACAATGCCTGATGGAACAAAATTATTTCCTGGTAGCAACATTGAAAAACAATCCTATTGGAATTGGAGATGGTCTCAATCAAAAGTTCAATGGGGAATTGATAATGGGTTTATTGTTTTTAAACAGATAAAGGGAAATTGGGCTGTATATTTCAAACAATATTTCAAGGTAAATAATAAAGATGAACTAATGCAGCGAGCTCAACCTTACCAAAATCTTATTAAAGAACTTGACGGCATTAATTCAGCTAGAGGAACACAAGAGGTTATGGGAATTTTTAATTCAAAGAAATTTGATTATCCTAAGCCAATCAATCTGCTTAAATATTTACTTAATGTTCACGCTAATAAAAATTCAAAAATATTAGATTTCTTCGCCGGTTCAGGCACGACAGCACAGGCAGTTCTTGAATTAAACAAAGAGGATGGCGGTAATCGCAAATTTATTCTTTGTACCAACAATGAAAACGGTATTTGTGAAAATATAACATACCAAAGAATAAAGACCGTAATCACAGGTAAGCGTGAAGATGGCAGTGATTATTCTGATGGCATACCCGCAAACCTCAAATATTATCGCACCGATTTCGTATCCAAAAATGAGGAATATTTGTCTGAAGCACTTCTTGAGCATGTAGCCGAAATGATTCAACTTGAACACGGAATTAAGCTTGACGGCAAGCGTTACATAACAGTTATGAATGACGATGATGCTGACAGACTTGCAGAACATTGGAGCGAATATCCGGACGTAAAGGCTTTGTATGTTTCAAAAAATGTACTTTTCACCACAGAGCAGAATGCCTTGTTTAAGGATGTGGATATACACATTATTCCGGATTACTATTTTAATTTTGAATTGAGGGAGGTTGGAGAAACATGGTAAACGGATTGACTCTTAATCTTTTTGACTTTCAAGAAAAAGCTGTGTTAAATTTGCTCGACATATCAACCGACAGTAATAGTAAGCAGACCGTAGTTATGAAAGCCCCGACCGGAGCCGGCAAGACAATTATTTTAATTGGGTATGTAGATGAATATCTTAACAATGTTAATTCAAATACTGCTGTAATTTGGCTTTGCCCGGGTAAAGGAGACCTTGAAGAGCAGAGTCGTCAAAAAATGATTTCAGTAGCACCGCACAGAAAAACGCAAAATTTATTTGATGCTCTGCAAAACGGTTTTGAGCCTGAAAGCACAACATTTATCAACTGGGAGCTTGTTACTAAGAGGGGTAACACTGCTATCAAGGACAGCGAACGCAAAAATCTTTTTGACCGTATTGCGGATGCGCACAGAAAAAATATTGATTTTATCGTCATTATAGATGAGGAACATTCCAACAATACAACAAGGGCAAAAACAATTATTGACGCATTTGCCGCAAAGCATATTATTCGTGTCAGCGCAACAGCTATTAAAAATAACCGATATGAATATTTTGAAATTGATGAATTAGATGTTATTGACGAAGGGCTGATTACAAAGGCACTTTATGTTAATGAGGGCGTTGAAGATAATGTTGAAATCAGTAACGACTATGACTATTTGCTTGAATTGGCAGATAAAAAAAGAAAAGCAATCGCACAGAGATATACAGAAGTACTTCCTGTCGGAAAAGTCGTGCGACCGCTTGTGCTTATCCAATTTCCGAACGGACAGCCGAAAACTGTCAAAGCGGTAGAAGAAAAACTTGAATCAATGGGCTATACCTATGATAACGGTATGGTCAGTATTTGGATGAGTGAGGATAAAAAAGATCTTACTGATAATTTAACAGATAATGACGGCACACCTGTATTTCTTCTTATGAAACAGGCAATCAGCACGGGATGGGACTGCCCTCGTGCAAAAATTCTTGTTAAGCTGCGTGAAGGTATGAGCGAACAATTTGAGATACAAACCATCGGTCGTATTCGTCGTATGCCGGAAGCAAGACATTACGATGATGATTTGCTCGATTTTTGCTATGTTTATACATTTGATGAGACCTACAAGGCGGGACTGCTCTCCAATATGGATAGGGCGTATGAAACTCGCAGACTTTTTTTGAAGGATAAGTGCAAAACATTTACATTGACAAAACAATTGAGAAACCTCGATGCAAACGGACTTGGTGAGCGTGAAGTTTTAAACAAAATTTATGACCATTTGGTTGCTAAGTATCATCTTGGAAATGACAAAAAGAATAATCAGTCAATTCTTGCCGGACACGGTTTCGTCTTTGGTAATGAAATATTAGGACGAGCCTTACAAGGACAATTTGTAAAAACGGATGCAGTTATGGAAAGTGGTACACATTTTACAACTCGACAGCGTGTGAATACTCACGAGCACGGAATGCAACTTTTACATAGTGTGGACAGCATAAAGACGGCGATAGGAATGCAGACTGCAAAGGTTAAGACGATTTTAGAAAGATTATTCCGCAATAACGGTTCTGCAAAGAACAAACTATTATCTCTTGATACTGCCGAGTTCTATGCTTTTGTCATCAATAATGTTCACTTATTAAAAGAAGAGTTAAGAGAAGTGACATCTGATTTGGTAACACAGACAACTTCGATTGATCCAAAATCTGTTTCGTTCCATATACCGGAACAAGATTTCTTCAAATATGATCCGGGCGTAAAAAATGAGATTGAGTATCTAAGCAATGCGTATCATGAATATACTTCGGGATACGCGACAAGTCTTGTTCGCAGTAACAGCGAAATGCTCTTTGAGCAGTACTGTGAAAACCGTAACGACATCGAGTGGATTTATAAGAATGGTGACAGCGGTCAACAATATTTTTCAATTGTCTATTTAGATGGTTTTCAGCACCAATGGCTTTTCTATGCAGATTATATTGTGATGAAAAAAGATGGCACGGTCTGGATTATTGAGACCAAAGGCGGAGAGTTCAAGGGTAAAAGCAAAAATATTGATATCCAAATCGGAAATAAATTTAATGCTTTTAAGCAATATGCCGATAAGCATAATTTAAACTGGGGATTTGTCAGAGATAAAGATAATCGTCTATATATAAATAATACAGAATTTGCCGTAGATATGGCTGATGAACATTGGCAAGATATAGATGAAGTTTTTTAATATTGGACATCACATTTCAAAGAGAATTGCTTACATGGCGTTTTTGAGTTTGTCTTAATTTTGAAATACAATTCATTTTCCCTGATGCTTTTATTGGTGGATTTTTAAGTCGGCAATAATGTTTATAGCAGATAATGATTTTCGCTTTTGATCTTTAATATGTTTGAAACCACAGCATTCTGATTTTTGTATGCTGTGGTTTTTACTATAAATTGTTTTTTGCTAAATTTAGGTGTCAAAATAAATTTATTGTAATTATCCATACTATATGATAAAATAAATATGTAAAGGAGTGATACAATGTCCCAAATTGAAACAAAAAGAACGACTGCAATCAAAGTTGCAGATGCGTTGAATAGCATTGAAGGCGTGCCTGTATCAGCCTTTGCAAAGGAGCTTTCCGCAAAATGGGCAAAAGGCGAAATTACAGGTGCAGATATGAAAGCTGCTCTTATAGCAAAACATAAGAAAATATCATAGGTGAGTTTATGAACGATTTGTACTTGATTCCTAACAGTACAGTCCTCAAGAACCTGCTTGGCATAACAAATGAAAAAGAGCTTGATTTGGCAGAGGCTGAATTATCTCGTGCAAACATGATGCTGCTGTATGAAAATGGCTTTAGTGATTTTTCATCCAGCGGCTTTTGTTTTATTCACAAGTTTTTATTTGGTGATGTTTATGAGTGGGCAGGACAGTATAGAAAAATAAATATTCAAAAGCGTGAAGAGTTGCTGGCAGGTCGAAGCGTTTGGTATTCGAATGTTACCGAAATAGGTGCAGACCTTGATAGAGTTTTTGCCGAAATCAAAAAGATTGATTGGGCAAGTCTTACACAAGAAGATTTTGCAAAGCAAATTGCAAGGCTGTTTCCAAAACTTTGGCAAGTTCATCCGTTTAGAGAGGGCAACACAAGAACTACTGTAATGATGATGACTTTCTTTGTGGAACGCTATGGTTATTATTTTGACCAAAATCTTATGGCTGAAAGTGCCGGATATGTGCGTGATTCTTTTGTTCTTGTAAGCCTTGGCGATCATTCGGAATATGAACATTTGGAAAAAATATTGCTTGACGCAATTTGCACCGAGCCGGTTGATTATGTTAATGACAATATAGAATCTAAAGATAAGACAGATAGGTACGAAAAATATAAGTCAAAAAATTACACTCCGACTAAACATGAGTATATGGAGTGATGGTGAGAAAAATGTTTATTGAAAATAATATACTAAAGCATTATTTGAAAAATGTATATTTCATTACAGGAACTGCTTATGCAGGTAAATCTACAATGGTGAAAATGCTTGCAGAAAAATATGATTTGATATTCTGCGGAGAGAATTATACTTGTGATATTACCGATAAAGTAGCAGAGCCTGATATTCAACCGAATTTATGCTATATGAATTTAATGAACAGTTGGGAGGATTTTGTAAAACGTTCCCCTGAAGAATACGAAAAATGGATGTATGGCACCTCTGATGAAGTCGCAGGATTTGAAATGGCAGAACTAATTTCGCTTTCAAAAGACAAAAAAGTGATCGTTGATACCAATATTCCGATTGATGTTCTGAAAGAAATATCAGATTATAATCATGTTGCAGTTATGTTGTCGCCTCAAAGTATGAGTGTTGAGCGATTTTTCGACAGAAATGACGAAGAAAAGCAATTCATCCTCAGTGTAATCAAAAATTGCGATAATTCGGATGAGGTTATGGCAAATTACAAGGCGGGATTAGAGCTGATTAACAGCGAGAAGCATTATAACGAATATGCTGAGAGCGGATTTTTTACATTGGTTCGTGATAATAATGAACAGGATACACGAAAAGAAGTGTGCGATAAACTCGCAAAGCATTTTGGATTTGTGAAAGGTAAATAAATGATTAACATTTTACTTGAAGGATATGAAATAAATTCCGATTATCTTTATGATGACTTGAAAAAATACATATTGCCAAACTATTCGCTTGCGGTTGTTGCTTTTTCATTTCGTGACAGTGAGTGTAAAAATTCAACAGAATGGAATTTACTGTACAGCAAAGAAAACGGTATTTATTATAATGGCATAGTCAACGGTTTTAATGCTTACGGAATATCCGAAGATAATATTACATTTGTAAACTATTTTGAGGATACAAAGGAGTCTGCTAAACAAAAAATAGAAAATGCGGATATTATTTATTTCACCGGCGGTCGACCTGACAGAATGATGGACAGAATCAAAGAGTTTGATTTGGTGAATATGTTAAGAAAGCATAACGGAATTGTTATGGGTTATAGTGCAGGTGCGGTTATTCAGCTTTCCGAATATCATATATCACCTGACAAAGATTATAAAGAATTTCAATACTATGACGGCTTGGAATATTTAGACGATTTCTATTTGGAGGTTCATTACGAAAATACAAAAGTGCAAAACGAAGCCATTCGGCGTGTGTTATCCGAAAGAGGTAAAACAGTTTATGCAACTGCTTTCATGTCAGGCGGTATTATCGTAGATAACGGCAATATTAAACTTATTGGAGATGTAAAGACTTTTAGCAAATAGCGTGGTGTAATTGTGTCAAAGGATAATTGGCATAAAACAGATTATGGCAAACAAAGAGTGTTATAAAAAAATGACAAAACGAGAAATGATAAACATAAATAATTTTTTCAATTTAGTTGCGGAAGATTTGCAGTTAGGCAAAGTGCTTGAAAATCCCGTTCAGGTAGCAGGCGGTTTTATGCACCGTATGTTTAAGATTGTTACCGAAAAAGGCAGTTACATAATTAAGCTTTTAAACCCAAACATTATGAAACGACCTACTGCAATGGACAACTACAAAATCGCTGATGATATTGAGAAAATATTACAGCAAAACAATATTCCTGCAGTTTATGCTTTGGAGTTCAAGAATAGAAAAATACAGGAATTAAACGGTCAATATTATTATATTTTTGAGTGGTATGACGGCAAGTCATTGAAAGACGGTGAAATTAAGTCAGCTCATTGCGAAAAGATAGGTGAAGTGTTGGCAAAAATTCATAATATTGATTTGAAAAATGAGCCTTTCGAGAAAGACGAAATGCACATTGATTGGGAAAAATACATTGAACTTGCCAAAGATATGAACTCAACGATTTGTGATTACATAAAAGATTATGCCAATTTTTTTAATTACAGCATGACGAAAGGCAACGAGGCTATAAAGAAATTACCTCCGGTCAAAGCAATTTGCCATAACGATATGGACAGCAAAAATGTAATTTGGATTGGTGATGAGTTTAAGCTGATTGATTTAGAATGTTTAGGATATTCAAATCCTTATCTCGAATTGTTTGAGCTCGCACTTTGCTGGTCAGGATATGAAGGATGTAATATAAATTTTAATTTGTTTAATACATTCATCAAGTCATATTTTGATAATACAAATCTTGATACAAATGTTGATTGGGAGGCTTTGTATTACAGTAACAATGGCAGGCTTGGCTGGCTTGAATACAACATCAAAAGAGCATTGATGCTTGAATGTGATAACGAGGAAGAACAACAACTGGGTATAAGTGAAGTCAAAAAAACTGTTGAGCATATCATGTACTACGATAAAGTTAAAGATGAAATTTTGAAGAATATTGCTGATTGTTGAGGTGATAAAAATGAATGATGAAGTTATTCTTGGCAATGTAATGGTTGATTGTGATGATGAAATAAAATTACAGAGATTTTATGGAGAACTGTTAGGCTGGGAAATGTGTGAATTGTTCGACAGACCTGCTGTTCGCAGTTCCAACGGCATAGTGTTTTTGTTTATTGAAGAGCCTGATTATGTGGCACCTGTTTGGCCGGAAGAAAAAGGCAAACAGCAAAAACAAATGCACTTTGATTTTCAGGTAGATGATGTGAATGTTGCCATTGAGAAAGCAATATCACTGGGAGCTACTAAAGCACCAAATCAGTATGGAGGAGAACATTTTACTACAATGTTTGATCCGGCAGGTCATCCGTTTTGTTTATGTAAAAAGTAAAATTTTGAAGAATTTAATAATTCAATAAGCTAAAAAATTTTAAGTTTTTGTGTTACTTTTTACATTTTTCGACATTTATATTATATAAGAGAAATAACTTCACTGAAAAGGAATATTTTTGTCGAAAAATGTGCAGTTTTGCATTTAGTATTGATGAGTTAATTATTAGCAGTTACAATTTGTTATCAATATGCATAAGGAGTTGAAATAAGTGTTAAGAAGTTTTTTGCCTGTTGGACAGGGTGCTTTTTATTTAGAACAATTTAATTCAAATGTTGATAGGGTTAATGTTGTTTATGATTGTGGCTCTCTAACAGATGTTAAGATAGTTCAAAAGGCAATCAGATCTAATTTTAGTAAAGATGAAGAAATAGAAATCGTATTTATTTCTCATGTTGATCAGGATCACATTAACGGATTAGAATATTTATTAAAATATTGCAATGTTAAGAAAATTGTGTTTCCATACACAAAAATAAAAGATAAAATCGCACTTACCATTGATTATTTTTGTAATAGTAACAATCCGTCGAATAATGATTTTATTTATAAGTTTATAAATAATCCTTATCTTGCATTACAGGATTTAGATTCGGAAGCAAGATTATACAGAATTGCAGAATTCAATGAAGACAACGAATCATATCGAATAATTGATTATGATAATGAACAAGTTGAGATAATCCGTTCCGGAACTAATCTTTTTGAGTATTTTATAAGCGATAAATTTCCATATAAAATCAAGTGGGAATATATTCCATTTAACTTTAGAGAAGATAAAAGAAAAGACCAATTTTTTGATGAGTTAGAAAATAATTTAAATAAGTTAGGTATACGATTGAAAGAAATGGGTGTTGATAATATTTTGAAATTGTGGATAAACCCAGATATACAAAACGCAATTAAAGAATCATACAAAAAAGTAAGAGGAAGTCTAAACACAAATTCTATGGTGCTTTTTTCAGGTATTAGGGATACTAATATAATTCAACGGCAAATAAATCTGTATAATAATTGTTTTTATTGTTGCTTACGCAGGTATGGAAACCGTTTTTGTTGTCGTAACAAAAAGAACGGATGTCTTTATACCGGAGATTATGAAGCAGGCGGGAAACAAAAATGGAGTGAACTAAAAAAAGCCTATTCAAAGTATTGGGATTATATTGGTTGCGTTCAAATACCACATCATGGCTCTTATAAAAATTATAATAAAGAGTTCGCTTTATTTGATGCTTATTTTATTATTTCGTCAGGTTTGAACAACAGATATCGTCATCCAAGTGGATCTGTTATTAAAAATCTACTTTTAAATAACAAATATCCACAAATTGTAACTGAACAACAAAGTAGCGAAGCGATTTTGAAAATTGATATATAAATGCAAATAGTGATTAATTTAATATCAAAAAATGGGGGTATTTTTTCGAATGAGCATTATTAAGTCTTTTTCTGTTGGTAATGGTGATACATTTTATATAAAACACGGAAATGATAGTTTTACTGTAATAGATTGCTGTTTAGATGAATCAAATATCGATGATATTATTGATGAAATAATTACCGAATCCAAAGATAAAAGTATTTTCAGATTTGTATCTACACATCCAGATGACGACCATATCAAAGGATTAAAACAGTTGGATGATAAAATCGGTATTATTAATTTTTATTGTGTAAAAAACGATGCAATTAAGGATGAAGAAACAGATGATTTTAGTCGATACTGCGAATTGCGTGATTCTGAAAAACATTTTTATCTCTATAAGGGATGTAGCCGTAAATGGTTAAATAAAGAAGACGACGAGCGTGGCAGTGCCGGAATTAGCATATTATGGCCTGATATTTCTAATGATGATTATAAAAATGCTTTAGAAAATGCGGAAAGCGGAAAAAGTCCCAATAACATTTCTCCTATTATAAGGTATTCATTGGAAAATGGTGTTACTGTATTATGGATGGGTGATATGGAAACAGATTTTATGGAAAAAATAAAAGATTATGTTGATTTTTCGGAGATTGATATTCTATTTGCACCGCACCATGGTAGAAAGAGCGGGAAAATTCCATCGGATGTTTTGACAAGTCTTTCTCCTAAAATTATCGTTGTCGGTGAAGCACCATCAAAAGATTTAGAGTATTATTCAAACTATAATACAATTACCCAAAATTCAGCTGGAGATATAACCTTTGAGTGTTTAGAAAAAAAGGTTAAGATATTTGTTAGCAATCCAAATTATTCTGTGGATTTTTTGACTAATGAGAAATCATATAATATTGGTTTAGGATATTACATTGGAACCTTAAATTTATAGGAGTACTTATGAAGGAAAAATTATCATTATATGAATACTTAAATTTTGTGCTTATAGGATTGATTTTTACAGGGTGTTGTGTTTTAGTTTTAAAAGATGACGAATGGGTTAAAACAATATTTAAGGAAATAAAATCACTTTCGTTAGGTATAGAAGTGGTTATTACTTTTATACTATTTGGATTGATTTATGAAATCGGATTTATTATTAATAGAATAGGCTCTATTGTAATTGAACCTATTTTCAAAAAATTTAAGATAATTCATTTTAAAAATGATTATAAATTATTTAATGAAAGAAAAAAACAATATCCGATTATGGAAGTATTATCACGGGAATTTGCATTGGCTAGAACTCAAATTTCTATGTTTTTTATTCTTTTGGTAGTCTCTTTGTTAAAACAACAATTTATATTATCTGGAGTGTTCTTTTTATTGGTACTTTTGTTTACTCTGTCAATGAGAAAGCATAGTAAAAAAATAGTGGATCTTATGAGCTGAAAACATCAGTCCTGATTATAGGACTGATGTTTTTGCAATATGGATTTATATTAATATTTGTGGTATAGTTTGATTAAATTTATGAGAAGAGGTAAAAAATATGCAATTAAAAGATTGGCTATCTATACTTATTCCTGCTGGTGTTACAATAATAGGCTTAATTGTAAATTATTTTGCGACTAAAAGTAATATAAAAAATGAAATCGCAAAACAACAGGGTTCAATTAAGTTAGAAAAATTACTGAAATGCCTTGAAGATTATCAGGAAACATATAGAGCTATTATGACAAGTTCAAAACTACCAGATAAGGAAAAGGAAAAAGTTATAAATAAACAAGCGTTGGCTTTTCGAAAAATAATGGATTATGTTTATTTGTATGGCAGTGAAAATGCTTGTAAAATTACATCTGCTTGGCAGCAATATAACTATATTGAAAGTCAAAGTTCTACAAATAAAATGATTCCGATTTGTTATGCTAATTTATTAAGCTCCCAAATTTGTTTGGATGTAACAGGAACTTGCAATAAACCTTCATATTACTATAAAATGAATTTGACTGATTATAATACTACAAAAGATAAAATTGAAAAGACGCATAATGATATCGTCAAATCTCTAAAACTTGATAATAGATTGATGTTTTGAGTAAAACAATAGAGTTGACAAATATATCGATGAGCGTTAATATGCGAGGAAGGTGATATATGTGAATGCAGTGATATATGCACGATATTCAAGTGACAATCAGCGTGAAGAAAGTATTGATGGGCAAATTCGTGAATGCAAGGAGTTTGCCGATAAGCTTTAAAGCAACGAAAACATTTTGATGTTTACAAAACTTAAAAAGGGCGGATTTGTAATTGATACCCCGTATGGCAATTATTCTCCTGACTGGGCAATAATCTGTCGCAAAGACGGTGTTGAAAAGCCTGAACTCGGCATTTATTTTATTGTTGAAACCAAAATCAACAAGGACCACGATGCTTTAACACAAGTTGAAGTTAATAAAATCAAATGCGGTCAGCTTCATTTCAAAGTTGTGTCTGATTTGGTGAAGTTTAATTGGGTTAAAAGCTACGAAGACTTCAAGGCAAAGTTCGGAGTAAAAAAACGAAGTGTGATTTGTTTTATTTTTATACTTTGATACATATATAGCCATTGTTCAAACCACCCGTTAAACGGGTGGTTACGATTATAAAATTTGGTTTAGGTATAAAATTAAATTTATTGTAACTATCCATACTATGTGATAAAATGTGTGTAAACGAGTGCAAATATGAAAGCTGCTTTTATAGCAAAACACAAGAGAATTTTTATGCAACGAAGCGAAAGAAAAATTTCCAAACCGCCGATGAAAAAATGCAGATTTTAGCGAAGATTTAATAAACGAGAGGAGTGATTTGGAGTTGTTAGGCTGGAGAATCAAAGATACAGAACCGTGTCCTTGTGGAAGTAATAAAGCATATAAAGAATGTTGTAAAAATACAACTGAGGCAACTCCTAATGCTTCAAAAAAACCACCTGAAGTTCAGGCTATGGAGAAAATGCGTGCATCTATGGAAAAATGCTGTTTATATCCTGACCAAACAAGCTGTAAAGGAAAAATTAAAGAAGCACATGCATTACAAAACAACAAAATCATTTCATTATTAGCAGGAAGTGAACATCATGTTTATATGTTAAATGCAAAAAAGAAACCAATTCTTGTCCCTCTTGAAAATGGAGAAGTGATACCTATAGTAAAAGTTAGTCGAACCAGTGCAAACGATGCGACAACTGAAACTTGTTTTTGCGATTTACATGATAATATTGCTTTTGCAGCAATTGAAAAAGGTGCGCCTGATTTTGATGACAGTGAAGAAATGAAATTTGTATATGCTTATAAGGCATTCATTTTTGAATATTATAAGCAAACAATGGGTATGAAAATATTTCGTCGATGCTACAAAACAAATCCAAAAGCATTTCAATCAAAAGAAAGTGTTGCAATATATAGAATGCTACAATTAAAAGAAAAAGAGTTTGAGCCGATAAAAAAGCATTTTGATTCGGAAATTCTTGCAGGTACGCATAGTGGTATTTTTACTTGTGTTGTGAAGATACCTGAACAGATTAAATTTGCTGATTATGCGTTTATTGCACCTTCATATGATATGAATGGATATCGAATAAGACATACAAAAAAGGGAGTAATGCATCGAATCGCACTTACAATTTTTCCTGAACAAGGAAAATCATGGCTTTTGATGAGTTGTCTGGAAGGCGAAAAGAAGATTTACGAGAAATTTTTTAAACAAATGCAAGAAGCATCAGTACAGAAACTGAAGTTTTATTTGAATATGGTGTTACCATTGTTTTCAGAAAATATGGTGCTAAGCCCTGATTTATGGAAGTCTTGGACGGAAGATATACAAGTTGCATACACTTATTATGCAAATTTAAATGGACCTGATGCCAAAAGAATGAAGATGTGTCTTGGCTTTGCATTAAAGAATGCAAATAGAGATAAAAGTGGTAGTGCTTATAATACATTGCCAAAAATAAATTTATTTCTATAGCATTTAAGGGTAATATAACGAAAGTATAGATAGTCTGAATTTATTGAGAGTTGAGGTTGAATTATGGCAGAAACCATTAGTGTTGAGAAATCATTTGAACTTCCAACAGATAAGGATTGGGAGTATCTTTATAATGAACTTATAAATAATATAAGAATTTCTGATGATATATTTCAAAAATATAAAGATAATATTTTGATGTATCCAAGGCTACAGGAATGTATTTTCGGATTTAATAATAAAATAGGTTCGCTATGTATTACATATGTTATGTGTAGACATTACTATGATTTGGGAATACCAGACGAACCGTGGTATGTTTCACCATCATTAGATGGGAAAAAATCTGTACAATATATGCCGAATTTTAAGCCGGAGCATCATATGAGATTATTTTGGTTTAATCATTTTGCTGCAAATTTATATGTGACAGCGTTTGGAGTTTGGGATAGTATTATTGAAATGCTAAATATTTTTTATGATATAAATGCAAAATCAGATTTAAGAAAAAGAAGCGAAGTTCTAAATTGGTTAAAGACAAATAAAAATGATGTTTTTATCGTGTTTGATGGACTAAAAAAAAATCCGATATACATAAAAGCTAACGGATATAGAACACAATTTGTTCATGGTATAGCACCGAGTGAAATATCTAATCAAAATACATATAAGAAAGATACTGAAGCAAAGATAGTTGATAGTGAAGAATCAATAAGGACAGGGAAGGCAGTCTACAAGACAGTAAAGCATGCAACGGTAATGTCAGTTGGAGTTGGGCAATATACGAATGTCAAAGATGTGTTAGAAATATTTGAAGAATTTGCAAAACTGACTGCTTCTAAAAAAGATGAAATATTAAATTTGCTTACAAACAATACTAAGGAGTAGTAGGTTATGGCAGAACTAAACTTAAAACAGATTGTAGACAATTAAATAGTATTTTGATTTTGACTGATTATCAGTGTTAATAACACAAAAGCGTTGAAGATTTGTTTTCTTCAACGCTTTTTCTCATGTGTATGTAGGCTTTTTGTTAATTTTATGTTTCAAATCTTAAAACAAAAGCTGAAGACCCATTGCGATAATCCACATATATGCACAGGTTTTCGGAATCATAAGCAAGCCAACCTTTGGCTTTGTTTTGCTGAACAATGTTACAGGGATGTAACAACCGAATGAAATGATGATTGCGGCAACCATTCTTGTCATATGGAGGTCGTTAGTGTTGCCTGAAATTGCGTAAAGGATGATTACGCCGATGCCTGTTACTGCGAAAACTGCGTTTCTGATAACAGAAAGTTTCATATTGCCTTCGTCTGAACACCAGTTGTTTTGCGGAAGAACGCAGATTACCATTCTGATGATTGCAGAAATCCAAATCATTGCTTCAACTGCAGCGGGTGCTGTCAATTCGGGAAATGTAAGCTTCCAGATATACAGCAAAACAATGTAGAATGCTGTCATTGTGATTGAGGAAACCTGCAAGCCGAGTCCGAGTTGCCTTTTGATTTTGTCGTTGCTTCCGTGAACTGCTCTGATAATTCTCGGAACAAGGTGGAATGCGTCACCGCCGCAAAGTGTCAATGTTAACACGCCGTACAATATGAACAAAGGATTGCCCTTTGAAAATGCGAAGAACAAAATACCTGCGATTAAGTCGAAAATCAAATATCCTGCGTCAAAAATTGCTTCCATAATATCCGGAACTTGCGGTTTGTATTTTTCGTTTGCCATAATTAAAACTCCTTTTTTTACTTCAAATAACTAACATTCACGGTGTTGTTCCTTTTTTAAACAATCTTCTGCGTTATTGCAGATTTTTTCAAAAACATTCTTGAATGTTGCGATTTCCTCGTCCGAAAATCCTTTGAGCACATCGTGGGCAAAACGCTTTTGCGTGTCGATACCCTCGTAAATTATGCTTTTTGCGCTTTCGGTAACAAAGATTTCTATGTGCTTTTTGTTGCTTTTGCTCTGCTTCTTTTCAATCAAGCCTTTGTTTTCAAGTGATTTGAGTGAGGTCGAAACATGAGATTTTGTTGATTTGCGAATTTTGACAATGTCTGCCGCCGTGTTGAATTCGGGGTTGCCGTGCAAAAACATCAGTATATCATATTCCATTTGGGTCAAATCATACTTTTCGCAAATCGAACTTGTGAGCGATTCGTAATAGCCGGTAATCGTTTTGTGCCTGTCCCAAAAATGCATATTGTCGCTCCTTGTCAATCGTTCTATTTAGAACCATTATAGTGCGCGATATATCGTTTGTCAATACATATATTTTTGCGATTTGTAAATCTGCATTTTGTGATTGTTGTTATTTGATTAAAAACAGACAGTCAAAATGGCAACGCCCAATACTAATTTATCATAATACTCGTATCGCCAGTTAGGGTTTAAAATCAATTACGGCGCAGCTTTAATGCTCTCATCATCGTAACTATTGCTAATTTCGTTTAAATTAGAATACTTATAAGGCATAACGTGTAGATCGATAACATTTTGATATGTTTTAGCAAAGGTTGTTTTACCGACATCAGAAAACCCCGCAATTATCACTTTTCATCACCTGCCGTTTCGATTTATATTATTTTTCTTCTTCAAGCAAACTTTCAGGCTCGTTTTTTATTCGACGCCAAGTTTGTAGTTCTTTCTCTGTCAGTGTTTTTTCAATGACAATTGGGATTGCCTGCTGATGCACTTTAATGAACAAGGTGTCATTCCACGTACATTTTCCACAAGTACGAGGACCTAATAATCCGAAAGAACCGATTTTCGGTGGGTAGTCCCAGCCGGCTTCAAAAGCTTCTTGTGCTGTGCAAAAAAGCTTAGTGCCACAGTTTTCACAATAGTGCCAAAACTCACGAGAATTCATACTTTCAAGCAATTCTAATCGTTGTTTTTCTTTATCTTCCTCTTTTTTTATTTGTTGTGCCTCTTCGCTGAGTTCTTTATGTGCTACATCAACAATTTCAGGTTTGGGAGCATCCATTCGAAGTCCGATATTGCCATCTATAACTTCATATATCTTATCAAACCCTTCGCTGGGGTTGGGAAAATCTATTTCTTTTGCAATAGATTTTAGTTGTTGGATAGAAGAATCTAATTTTCGTTCGTTTATATATGTATCCCAAGCAGATCGCTCGGACACATTACATAAACCTCAATGGAAATATTTTCAACTGCATTACGAATGGCATCTATGTACGCTATTCTACGCTTTGCCTTGTATAAAGTCTGCTCAACTACTACATCTTTACCTTCTTGCAACGTCTTAATAATGTCAACTAAAAGATTTTCGTTTGCCTTATATAAGCATTTAAATTCTTGTCCAAATGGGATGTGTTTACCGAACCCTGCTTCCTTATATGCAGCTTGTTGATAACCATATATATTCAATATTACCGTATTTTGATTGTCAGAAAAATGATTTTTGATAAAAGTTGTTTTTCCGGAAGCCGTAGCCCCTATAACGAAAGTAACTGTTCTATTCATAAATTTACTCCTTTCACTTGCTTGATATTTCATTTATAAAATCATCAATATGTTTCTGCCAAGAACAATAAATTTCAACGGGGCTTTCATATCGAGAAATGTATTTATTAAAAATTGGGAAATACGTTTATTTAATAAGCAAATGATTTCCGCAACCTGTATAAATGTGTTATTATGAGCTCTCGTATCAAACAAAATTAATTAAAATCAGCTATTTATCTCATTCTACTACAATTTTGTATACGGTTGCATTATTTACGCTTTTTTTCAATTTACCATTGGATTTATAAGATCTTCTCACTTGCGGAAAAGACTGTCCTAAATCAATCTGCTTTGAAAATTCTTTACCAATTTTTGCTCTAATTGTACTCGGTTTCCCATCAAAAGTCATTTCGATTGTTTTAAAAGTTTTTGACGCTGTAAGAAGATCAAATTCTCTACCAAAATTTTGAGGATCAGTTACAAAAGACTTTAATTCATCAAAAACCATTTTTGTCAGTTGTGATTCAGAATATTTATTCTTATTAACTAAACAAAAATGTTCGTTAAGCAAGTCCACTACAAGTGTACTAACACTGACTCCGAGATTCGATGCTTCACTTTTTAATCTTTGATCAAGTTCCTGAGTAGGATAAAACTGTATTCTTTTCATTTTTAATACCTCACAAATAAATTCTTAGAGCGGTTAACCCCACCGCTTAATTATAATATACATCAAATGAGCGGTGGAGTCAAGCACTTTTTGAAACAAAAACAGCACCAATGCTCAATTAAGCATCAGTGCCGTTTCACAAGACTTATATTTTTCAGTACAAAACGATATTTGAATTTTGTTTTGCGAGGTTTTGCATTTTTTCCGTATAGCCGTTAATACAAAAGAATACAAAGTATTCATTCCTGTTTTGCTTATTCCAATTTACTTTTTTCGCCTTTTCAAGCAAATCATAATATACATTAACATCAAGTGGCTTTTTGGTATATTTGCATTCGCCGAAGATGATGTTATTGGAATTGTCTGTTGCGACAATATCAATTTCTGTATCTTTTCTGTCCCACCACTTACCGATTTTTGTGGGAGTGAAACCGAAAGTGTTTTTGATAATCAACTCAGGGAGATATTGATTTTTGCAAATGTCCTCATACACATAAGCAACATGATTTTTTATAAAACCCTCTTTGATTTTATCAAGAACAAAATCTATGTGCTCGCTTTCAATGTATGATTTATAAGGATATACAAACTTAAACCAAAATCTTATATAGTTATCCTTGATTTTATAAAGCCCCATTTTGCTTTTTTCGGGCTTATCTTCAGTTATGGGAACAACTCTTTCTATAATATCAAGGTCAATTAAAACTTTTAAGTATTTCGGTAAATTTGTTGCCTTTATTTCCAACGCATTTGATATATCGCTTAACTGTTCGCAGCCACAGGCTATTGTTTTGATGATTGAATAATAACTTCCGACTTCTTGTACTTCATTTTTTAATAAAAATTCAGGCTCCTCATATAAGTAACTTTGAGAATTCAAAATAGAATTTTTTATGGCAGTATAGATGTCGTCGCTGCTCTCAAACATTTCTATATATTTTGGAACTCCGCCGGTAACGGAATACGCTTCGATTAAGAATTTTTCATCCGTGCTGTCAATGAATTCTTTGTAATACTTAAACGGAATTTGCTTTAATCTGATTTGCTTTGTTCTTCTTCCGTAAAGCGGACTGTCGTATGACAGGGTTTGGCTGTACATCATATTTATCAGCGAACCGCATAATATAAGCATAACATTATTATTTTTAAGCTTCGTGTCCCATATTTTTTGCAGCACGGAGATAAAACTCGGATTCGATTTGCCTATATATTGAAACTCGTCAATGATTATGAGCTTTTTATCGTTTGTATTATAATCTATTATTAAATCAAACAATTCTTCCCACGAAAGGCTTGCTTTTTTAACAAGCGGATTTGATGTGTATTCGCTTACAATTGATGAAAATGCTTCTCTGTTCATCTTTTCAGACTCTTCCGTTGCAAGAAATCTGATACATTTTTTATCTCTCGAAAACTCATTTAAGAGTTCTGTTTTTCCGATTCTTCTTCTGCCATAAAGCACAACGAAGGAAGATGAATTGCCGTTATATTCATTTTCAAGTGTTTCAAGTTCTTGAAATCTGTCAACAAATTTTTTCATTATATCCGACCTCCCGATATAGTATTTGTATCTCGTATATAATTATACCACAAAGTATAATTATTTCAAGTATAATTATCAAGTTATCGGGAGTGAAGTATACAGTGTTTTGTATATTTATTTTTCGGTTTCTGACAAGTCCATGCTTTTTTAAGCATGCCTGACGAAAGATATAACACGCATTACATATTATTACCTTTCAAAATTTGATTCCCAGTTCATTACATATTCTTTTTCGCCGGTCAATTCGTCCAACTGCTCACTTTGAATAATGAATCTTTCTCTTTGGTAAAACAATATTGCCCTGACATTTTTTTGATATACATTTAATTGTAATTTGGCTTTTTTATTTTTGATATAATCCAGTAATTTTTTACCTATGCCGTGAGACTGCATTTCGTCAGCGACAAAAACACCTTCAATATAATCATCTTTTAAACCTATAAAGCCTTGAATTTTGTTGTTATTTTCATACACATAGACTTCCGATTGAAGCAACATTTCTTTCACAAATTCATAATTACTTATCCAGTATTGTTCAGGAATAAAAAAATGTGCTTTAAGATTGGTATTTAACCATATATGAGAAACCTGATTTATATCTGTTTTCTGCAACTTTCTAATCATATCTGTCAATTCTCCATTTACTTTTTTGATTATACCACAAAGTATAATTATTTCAATTATAAAAGCGTTGAAGATTTTGCCTTTCTTCAACGCTTTTTCTAATGGGTATGTAGACCTTTTTTCGTTAATTTTATGTTTTTAATGTGTTTGACCGCCCTCTATACATATTTTTTAAGTCTCGAAAGTGGCTTAAATAGGGCGTTTTGAAAAATTTTAATGCAAAAAAACACCAACCTCTGAAGCAGCTTCCATCTTAAATCTGTTAAGAGCCTCTTTAGCTTCAGGAACTGTATTCTTTGCCATTGTAAAAACACCTCTCTTATCAAAAATTCGCAAAGCGTGCTGATATTTTGAATAAAATTTTCTTCAAAATATTTATCACATAATATCAAATCGCTCTTGCAAGTATAGTTTATGAAAAGTATACGCTTTTACAATTGAAAAATTTTTACAATTAAGATATGTTCAAATTAAAAACATTTTTTTGCAAATTTCTTTTCCGCAGGCAGTTTTAAATATTTTGTCATAAGCGTTTTGCACAGCAGATTTCGGAAGGCTTTCCTCAAACATATTAACAAGAAAGTCTGCTTCAACAAGTATTTGCCAATCTATGCTGTTTATATTGTCGTATGTGTGGTGATGGGCTATTAAGTATTGCACCCTTTGTGATGTTTCAATATTAAATCCTAATTTAGAAAGAAGATTTTCAGCCAATTTCGGGCCTTCTTTTTCCTGCAATTTGCCGCTGCAATTGCCGTATTTTTTTTCGCAGGTGTGGATTCCTATGTCGTGAGTGAGGGCAGCGGCTTCGATTATAAATAAAGTTTTATCATCAACCTTTTCGTTTTCTGCTATCAGCTTTGCGTAGCTGTGAACTTTGCAAAAATGCTGAATCCTTTTTGAATCTCCGCTGTATAAATCTATCATTGCCAAGTGTAGTTTGTTAATCATTTTTGTGCCTCTGTTTTGTTATCCTATTGTGATTTTTAATTTATGAATAATTTAAAGTTTGCTTTTATTATTTATCTATATCGTACTATATCATAGGCAAATAGTCAACGAAAAAGCAATTGTTCTTTATGCAGTGTGCCACTTTTGATTTTATTTTTGCATAAGTGCTTTGACTTTATGAATGAACGGTTAATTTTGCTTGGTATGAATTGTTTTTTTCACTAAAAAAGTTATAATTATTAACAACAAGGTTTGCCTGACTATGAACGGAAAATATTACGGCGGGGAAATGATGATGTTGCCGCTTATAACGAACGTGAAAAAATACAATGTAAAGGAAGTCTTGAAAATTGAAAAATAATAAATATTCAATAATAGTGAGCAGCCTGACAGGCAATACAAAAATGCTTGCCGATGCGATTTATGACGTATTACCAAAAGAAAATTGCGACTTTTATGGCAATGTAAAAACACAGATACCTCAATCCGAAATGCTTTATATCGGTTTTTGGACGGACAAGGGAAGTGCCGACTGTGATACGTTGAAACTTTTGCAAAGTCTGAAAAACAGAAAAGTATTTTTGTTTGGTACAGCAGGATTTGGCGGAAGCGATGAGTATTTCAAAAAAATTTTAACCCGGGTTAAGCAGTCTTTAGATTCGAGCAATGTTGTTGTGGGGGAATATATGTGCCAAGGCAAAATGCCTCAATCCGTACGAGAACGCTATGTTAAGATGAAAGAGCTAAACAATGCGCCTGCTAATCTTGATATGTTGATTGATAATTTTGACAGCGCATTATCTCACCCTGACGAAAAGGATAAAATTAAACTTAAAAATGCTGTTATTTCGCTTTAAACAAGCCGGAGAGGGGAGAACGGTATATGAAATTTGTGCTTGAATTGTCTTGGCTTTGGAAATCAATTGCAATAATTATTTTGGTTATAGCATTCTGTGAAATTTGCGCTTTATTGATTTGCAAGCTGATGAAACGAAAATTTAGTAAAAAAACTGCAATTATTATTGCTGTCGTTGCCACCGTCGCAACCGGTTTGGCAATTGTTTTGCTTTCACAAACGCCGAGTTTGATAAATTCAAATTTATTGTGTATATAAAAAGCTGTCTCGCAGTTGAAGCGAGACAGCTTTAGTTTTAGCCATTTGATTAAAGTAATAATGTTTTGTTTTATTCATCTATAGAAAATATTATAGATTTAAGGATAAATAATCCGTTTTCTTGCGCTTTTCTGTAATGATTATTAAAACTGCAAAAGCGATAACACCGGCTGCGCTGATATATGCCCCTTCTTTTAAATAAGGAGTATGATATTGAAGCTCTATTGTGTGTTTTCCTTTGTCTAAAGCAAGTGCGCTAAATGCTGTGTCAGCTTGCAAAAGCTCAGCTTTTTTGCCGTCGACCGTAGCACTCCAACCCTTGCTGTAAGGAATGGAAATGCAGAGCATTTTTGCTTTTTGCAAATCGATTGTGCCGGTTATTTTGTTTTTACTCATTTTGACATTTTGCATCGTGTCTGCTTTTAAGTCTGCAATCTGTTGTGATGCTTGGTCTATAGGCTGTTCAAAAACCTCGATGTCGGATAAGTCGTAAATTCCCGGTTTATCAAAGGTTATTTTAATACTGTTTTTTGCATTTTCGGTATAGCCAAGCCCAACAAGATATGTTTTAGCACCCGTGTAACGCACGTAAGAAGATGAATAGCAGGTGACAAAATCGGTTTTGTATTTCTTGCCGTCATCGGTTTTAAAGGAAAAACGCATTTTCATTTGAGACGGCAAAGTATGTTTTGATGTGTTTTTACCTATTTGCTTGTTGTCTAAATTACTCTTGCCCTCATCAATATTGCTGTAGTTATTCAATGTATAACGCAAATATGTTTCCTGATTTTTTTCACCTGAAAATTGAATTTTTATCTTGCCTTTATTGTTGTGAACGTATATTTTTTCTCCGTCTACAGATACGTTTTTACCGCCGATAACGGTATAAGGAACACTTTTGTATGTAAATGTCGGTGTGACCGTGTTCATACCGCTTGGAACATTGTCAAGCACAACGCCTTGAATTAACGCTTGCTGCTTTTCTAATGATGAAAGCTTGTCATAATCGGATTTTTTGATGACGTTATTTGTTGTGTAACCGAACGGTAATACGTTCTTATTTTGATAAACTTTTCCTTTTAACTTTTCAAAACCGTAGGGAATCGAAGTTTTCTCGCTTTTAACATAATATTTAACGTTTGTAACAGCATTCATTGCGACTGAATCGTTAAATCCTCTAAACATATATGCCGCATTGGCAGGCTGTTCTGTTTCGCTTACAAACTCGGCTAAATTTTTGTTTTCCATACTCCAATAAAACGAAGTACCGTTCATACCGACGTAAGTGCTTTCGTTGTAATGTATTTTTCCGCCGCTGTAGCGATAGAATGTATCGTCGCCTTTTGCCGCCTTTTTTACCTTGCTCGCCGCAGAACGCTTAATCTTATTGTTGACGGCACCGTAACTTACATATCTTGTAATATGGTTATTGCCGTGACTGCTGAAAAAATAAGCCGAATTGCCTGCAAATGAGGCAAATACAAGGATTACTGCTAAAACGGGAGCAATAAGCTTCTTTGTCGATTTATTTAAAATCATACAAACGATTACTATTAACAGCGCTGTTATGAGAGAAAAAATAATGTTGTGATTTATTTCATTCATCATCAATAAGGCGGCTAGGGAATATACTGCGATTGCTATGATTATACCTAAGCCTTTGCGAATATCTATTTTGCAAAGGTCTTGCCATGTTACTGCAACAATATATGCAATAATCATCCCGTAAGCCCAAACCCAGCGGTTAGCCATATATGAAAATCCGTTAAAAGCCCAGCCGAATGCAGGGATAAGAAGCATAGCCGTAGCGCCTAAAAAAATTAATCTTAATGGGCGCCAACTTTTGTTTTTAGTAAAGAATAAAACGCAAACGGCAGGAAGCGCAACAGCGTTATATCCAAGATGCGTAAGATATCCCGGATTTGTTTGACAGGTAATCATAGAAGCTAAGAAATTGCGATAATAATCCATACTGTATATCCAGGTATGAACATAACTCTCAGACGAACGTCCGTCGCCGATAAAGGCTAATATTACAGGTATAAGTATAATTGCACTTAAAATCACACCTAAAATTGCACTGCCTGTGATTTTAAATAAAACTCCAAAAGCCTCTTTGGCACGATGACGATATCTGCAAACAAGCAAAAACAGTGTATAAATTGCGGTGAATAAAGCAAGCATATAGAAAAAGTAAAAGTTACTTATAGCTGCTAAAAATACCGTAACAATAAAAAGATAAGGCCTTTTGCCTGCCGTAATTTGCTCTACACCGAGAAGCAGCAACGGCAAAAATATCATAGGAAGAGCAAAAAACGGGTGATGCGACACTATGAACATTCCAAATAAGGTAAACACATAAACAAGCGAGCCTACCGTTATGCTTGAAACGTGATTTTGCTTTTTAATAAAACAGAATGCACCGAAGCTAAGCCCCGCAAGATATAAACGAAACAGAGATAAAAGACTGTAAAGATATGCCGCATATTTGGCAGGACAGGCAATGCTTAACAAATCAAGCGGGTCGCCGATAGCATAAAAGTGAAGCGTGGTTAATATATCGCTTCCGAGTCCTATTGAAAAATCCCATTGCGGCAACACAAATTTATGAGTTTCAAACAGCGTTTCTAAAATTTCACGTCCGTATTTGCCGAAATATACAAAAGCGGCAAAGTGCTGCCTCCAGCCGTCGCTGTTAATAATTAATGTCTTTTTATTTATTATAAACCAAAAGTAACATAAAGCAGCACAAACTAAAAAAGCTGTACTGTAAAGTAAAAAGAATTTTTTGCCGTTTTTAATCGGTTTTTTTAAAGTTGATGTTTTATCGCTCATAATGTATTCCTTTTTAAGGCAATTTATTGAAATCTTGTTCTAATATAATTTTTTGCATAGTAATTATATCATATAGTTAATAGCATTACAATAAAAATTATACGCACATTTGTGAAAAAAGTCCTATATAAGCACGAGTGTCGGAGTTATCAATAATCTAATCTTTTTTTGGAATGATTATAAAAGAAATTTTATTTAATGTTGACTGTTTTTTATTGACATGTAAATATAAATATGCTAATCTAAATAATGACAAGGGGGTCTGCAAGGCAGACCCCTGATTTGCTATACGGAGGTATTCATAATGAAAAACTTAGGCTATTATAACGGTAAGTATGACGAAATTGAAAAAATGCAAATTCCGATGCTTGACAGAGTTTGCTGGTTTGGTGACGGTGTTTATGATGCAACATATGCTCATAATCATATTGTTTTTGATATGGATGCGCACCTTACAAGATTTTACAATTCCGCAAAACTTCTCGGTATGAACATTCCGATAGAGCGTGACGAGCTTGACAAATTGCTCAGAGAGCTTGTTAAAAAGGTCGATGACGGCGACCAATTTGTTTATATGCAGGTTACTCGTGGAAATGGGCTTCGTGGTCACATTTATCCTGAAAATATGCAGGGCAATTTGTGGATTACACTTACGCCTTGCCCTGTTGCGGATACATATAAGCCGATTGATGTTATTACGTATGAGGACAAAAGATTTTATTATTGCAATTGCAAAACACTTAATCTTATTCCGTCTTGCCTTGCCGCTACCGCTGCTGACAGAGCAGGTTGCCAGGAAGCAATTTTCCACAGAGGAAATATTGTTACGGAGTGCGCACACTCTAATGTGTCTATTTTTAAGGACGGTAAGGTTATTACTCACCAGCTTGACGATATGGTTCTTCCGGGAACAGCAAGGATAAGGCTTCTTGCTTTTGCGAAAAAGCTTGGATACGATGTTGAAGAAAGAGATTACACTCTTGATGAATTAATGTCGGCAGATGAAATTGTTGTTCATTCAACAGGTTCTTTCTGCATTCCGGTTAAAACCGTTGACGGCAAAAAGGTAGGCGGAAAAGCACCGGAAATGTTGAAAACAATTCAAGACGCTTTAGTTAAAGATTTTGAGGAGCAGTGCAAAGAATAATGAACAAAACCGAGCTTACCAAACTTAATGTCGGATACAATCTTGATTGGCTTATGAACCTTGACCCGAGAGGTTACGGCGTTTGCAGAATTCTCTATGACGGGGCAATCAAATATACAGGAAAGCCCTTGTCGCTCAATGGGGCAGAGGGGCTTGTGAAGAATATTAAAAAGGGCGAAAAGGTTTTTATTTTAACGGGATTTATTCTTCTCCCTTGGAATGAGGCTGAGACTGACGGAATTATCTCATCTACCGTTTTTGCCAGGTTTGTTATAAGGGCATTTGGTGCAAAGCCTGTTATGTTAGTGCCTGATCAATGTGAAAAGGCTATTAAGGCTATGAGTGAGGTTTTAGGTGTCGATATTACATATGATATTGACAATATACCCGATAACACCATTTGCATTGTTTCATTTACTAAGGATAAGAGCAAGGAAGAGGAACAAACGCAAGAAATTCTCTCTCACGGCTTGCCGTGCGCTGTTATTTCTAATGAAGCACCCGGCAGAAATAAAAACGGATATTATCATAATGCAGTAGGTGTAAACACAACCGATATTGAGGCAAAATATGATGTTCTTTTTAGGGAATGTCAAAGCAGAGGCATTTATAATCTATCTATCGGTGACCTTGGCAATGAGCTTGGTATGGGCACTATTGAAAAACATATAAGAAAATATATTCCTTACGCTGAAAAGGGCGGTTGCAAGGCAGGAACAGGCTTTGGTATTTTGGCAGATACGGCTGCCGACAACATTATTACAGCAACTGTAAGTGACTGGGGTATGAATGCTCTTATGGCATGCACGGCATTTCTTTTGAATGATTTAGACCTTTTTCATACCGAGAAAGAGGAAGCGGCAGTTATGGATGCTGCGGCAAAAGCGGGTATGCTTGATATGTACGGAGAAGCAAGGCCTTACATTGACGGAATTGGCAAAAATATTGTTTTGCCGATTATTTCACTTATGCGTGGGCTTATTGAATATCCTCACACGGTTGAGGACAAAACCGATAAATGGTTTGAAACAACAATTAAAAAAGGATATTTTAAATGATTTATTCATTTTTGCAAAACGGCGACAGCGCTGTTACCGTGCAATTTAAAAATGAAATAAGCGAAGAGGTTAACCGTCAGGTTACCGGTCTTTGCAACAGAATAGAAGCAAAGCATATTGACGGAATTGTTGAGCTTGTACCGACGTTTGCTTCGTTAACTGTTTTTTACGACTGCACAATCATCAACTCAAAGAAACTAAAAAAGAAAATTGAAGCGCTTATAAACGGCAAAGAGTGCGACGTTAAAAACAAAGCGAAGGTTTGGAATATACCTGTGTGCTATGATGACGAGTTTGCTTTGGATATGAAAAATGTGTGCAGCCATACAAATCTTGAAAGGGAAGAGGTTATCAAGCTTCACACATCAAAGCCTTACTTAATTTATATGTTGGGATTTTTACCCGGATTTGCCTATCTCGGCGGTATGGACGAAAGACTTTTTACTCCGAGATTAAAAACACCGAGGCTTGAAATTTTTGAAGGGGCTGTAGGAATCGGCGGAGAGCAAACAGGGATTTATCCTATTGCGTCACCGGGTGGCTGGCAATTGATTGGAAAAACGCCCGTAAAAGTTTTTGACAAATCAAAAAAGTCGCCTATATTGTATAAAGCCGGCGATTATATCAAATTTTTCAGCATAGATAAGGCAGAGTATCTTGAAATAGAAAAGCAGGTTGCAAACGGCACTTACACTCCTTCAGTCAGCGAGGTTGAATTATGATAGAAATTATTTCTGCGGGTATGCTTTCAACCATTCAAGACTTAGGCAGATTTTCAGTAATGAAAAACGGCTTTACTCAAAGCGGTGTAATGGATGCCTATTCAACAAAAATTGCAAACAAACTTTGCAAAAACGATGTTAACGCACCTGTTATTGAAATGACAATGCTCGGAATAACGGCTAAGTTTACAGATGAGCATATTTTTGCGATTTCAGGCGGAATTTTTGATATTTCGCTTAATAACAAGCCTATTAAAACAAATAAAGCGTACGTTGCAAAAAAAGGCGATATTTTAAGCATTAAGGGTGTTAAGCAAGGATTAAGATGTTATCTTGCGGTTGCGGGAGGCTTTGATGTTCCTTTATTTATGGGCAGTGCCTCAACAAATCTTAAAATAAATGTCGGCGGCTTTGAAGGAAGAAAGCTTAAAGCGGGCGATATTCTTAAAATCGGCAAAGCAGGCAAAATTAAAAATATCGAAAAGCGAGAACTTTCGGAAAATACTTATGATAAAATAATAAAAGCAAGGGTAGTATTAGGTCCGCAGGACGATATGTTTTGCAAAAATGATTTAGCACTGTTTTCAAAGCAACAGTACACCGTTACCTCTGACATTGACAGAATGGGTATAAGGCTTTGGGGAATTGCTTTGCGTGGCAAGGAAAAATTGGAAATAATTTCAGATGCAATTACCTTTGGCTCAATACAAATTACTAATTCGGGTATGCCGATTGTGCTTATGGCAGACCACCAAACAACTGGCGGATATGCAAAAATAGCAACAGTAATAAGTGCCGATTTGCCAAAGCTTGCACAGGCAAAACCGGGGGACAAAATCATCTTTGAGATTGTTGACGTTAATACTGCCGAAAAAATAGCAATTAAGCAAAAAAAGTATATTGATAAATTATTTTAGGAGTGCCTATGGATTATTCAAATATGTTGCCGCAGGAAGTAAAAAAACTTATCAGAAACGGCAAAATAAATTGCCAAACATCAGGTATGTGCAACGGCTATGCTCAGGCTAATCTTTGCATTTTGCCAAAGGATTATGCGTTTGACTTTTTACTGTTTTGTGTTCGAAATCCAAAGCCGTGCCCGATTTTGGAGGTCGGCGATATCGGCTCAAAGCGTTTTAAAACAATGGCGAGTGAGGGCGATGTATGTAAGGATTTTCCAAAATACAGAATTTGGAAAAACGGCGTTCTCGAAAAAGAGGTTACCGATATAACCGATTATTGGCGTGATGATTTTGTGTATTTTCTTATCGGTTGTTCTTTTAGCTTTGAAAGTGAATTATTAGAAGCTGACGTTCCTGTCAGGCATATTGAGGAAAACAAAAATGTGCCTATGTTTAATACGAATATCAAACTTCAACCGTCAGGTAAATTTCACGGGAATATGGTTGTATCAATGCGACCTATTCCAAACGATTTAGTTGTAAAAGCGGTTAATGTTACGGCATCTATGCCAAGAGTTCACGGTGCGCCGATACAAATAGGCAATCCCGAAGCAATAGGCATAAAGGATGTTACGAAGCCTGATTACGGCGACAGCGTAACAATAAACGAAGGGGAAGTGCCGGTGTTTTGGGCTTGCGGCGTTACACCGCAAAACGCAGTGATGCAAACAAAGCCTGAAATTGCCATAACACATTCACCGGGTCATATGTTTATAACCGATATAAAAAATGTCGACTTAAAATATTAGGTGATTATATGTATAAAATCAATTTGAATTGTGATTTAGGTGAGGGCGCTGCCTATGACGAACAAATTATTCCTTTAATTAACAGCGCTAATATTGCTTGCGGTTTTCACGCAGGTAATCACGATATGATGGAAGCTACTGCAAAGCTTTGTATTGATAATAATGTTGATATCGGTGCACATCCCGGTTATCCGGACAAGGAAAATTTCGGCAGAACAAATCTTTACGTAACTCCTAAACAGGTTTATGATTACACATTGGCTCAATTAGAGGCTTTAGGTAACGCTGTCGCAAGTAAAGGCAAAATAGTTCATATTAAACCGCACGGTGCAATGTATAATCAAGCGGCAAAAAATAAAGAACTGGCAGACGCAATAGTTGATGCAATTATTGATTACGATAAAGATTTAATTTTAATGGCGCTTTCAGGCTCTCAAATGATTAAGTCGGCGAAAGAAAAGAAAATTAAATATGCAAGCGAGGTTTTTGCTGACAGAGCATACGAGGCGGATGGCTCGCTTAGAGCAAGGTCACTTGAAAACTCGATGATAACAGACGAAAATTTGGCTGTTGAAAGGGTTATTAAAATGGTGCAAACAGGAAAAGTTGTTGCCTACACGGGCGAGGAAATTAATATTGAGGCGCACTCTGTTTGTGTTCACGGCGACAGCGAAAAAGCGCTTGTATTTGTTAAAAAGCTAAACGAGGCTTTTAGAAAAAATAATATAGAAACAGTAAGTTTAATCGAGGCGATAAAATAATGGACCATCGTACTTATTTAAAGATTGATTTGAATAAGCTTGAACATAATTATAACAGTGTACGCAATAAACTTCCAAAAGGCATTAAGCTGCTCGGCGTAATTAAAGCTAATGCATACGGTAACGGCGCTGTTGAGATAGGCAAATTTCTTGATGATAAGTGTGACTTTTTCGGAGTTGCATGCATTGAAGAAGCTATTGAACTTAAACAAGCGGGAATCAAAACACCGATATTGATTTTGGGAAGGGTATTTCCGTTTGATGTTGAAAAGGCTGTTAAATATGATATACGAATACCTATTTTTTCGTATGATGACGCAGTTACACTTTCAAACGAAGCAGTAAAGCAAAATAAAAATATGCCTTATCATTTTTGTATTGATACGGGAATGAGCAGAATAGGATTTCAAATCAACGAGGAAAGTGCTGATATTTGCAAGCGCATAACCGAGTTGCCTAACATTTTTGCAGAAGGTATGTTCTCTCATTTTGCAACCAGTGATGAAGCTGATTTGTCAAAAGCTGTTGAGCAGCGAAACAAGTATAAACAATTTTGCAAGATGCTAAGTGACAGAAAAATTGAAATACCTATTAAGCATCTGAACAACAGTGCCGGTATTATGAATTTTGACGAATATTTTGATATGTGCAGAATGGGTATTGTTACGTACGGTCTTTATCCGTCGGAGGAGGTTGATAAAAGCCTTCTTGATATTGAGCCGATAATGAGCTGGTACACAAAGATTTCTCATATTAAAGAGCTTGAACCCAAAAGGGAAATTTCATACGGCGGTACATTTATAACCGAGAAAACAACTAAAGTCGCAACAATTCCTATCGGCTATGCTGATGCTTTCCCTCGCTGTCTTTCTAACAAAGGCAAGGTTATTATTAACGGCAAATATGCAAAAATTCTCGGCAGAGTTTGTATGGACCAATTTATGGTGGATGTCAGCGATATTGATTGTAATATAAACGATGAAGTTGTTATAGTCGGCGCTCAAAACGGCGCTCACATTTCCATAGAAGAATTGTCAGACAGCGCATACTCTTTCAATTACGAACTTCCTTGCAGAATACCTGCTCGTGTTAACAGAGTTTATGTTTATAATGATGAAGTAGTTGAGGATGTAGGGCTTGTATAGCGAAAAAATGTATTGCTCTCATATTATTAACTTTACTTTGCTAAATAAAAAAGCTCCTGTCGGGGCGCACTACATAAAGAAGAATGTGGTTTTAACTTTCTGAGTTTTGCCCATTGCACTATTAAAAAATCCTGCTAATACGCAAGTATTAACAGGATTTTTTCAATCATAGCTATTATCTTCTTTATTTTATATTGGATATTCTTTGTTTATTACTAATAAAAATGCAGACACGAAAAAACCTATGGTAATAGGGTTAATTATTTGGAAAATATAGTCTATAATAATAACAAGTTTGTTGTATTTGTTTTTATGTAACATAACAAAATTAAATATTATAAAAAATATTGGAAATAAAAACAAATATACATCAAGAATTTCTGAAATGGAAAATGAAATTGTTAACATACTTGTAATAACTGAAATTATATTACTTTCTGTTAATATAGTTATATCTGTACGTTCTATCAAATATATAATTATCGATAATAAATGAAAAAGTAAAAGTGCAACAGAGAGATATATAGCAATTTTCTTTTGTGTACTAAACGAGTTAATATAGTCTTTAATGTTGTATTGATTTTTTTTATTCATCCTATTGCTTTGCCTTTTTCCTCTAATTTTATATTTCCAATTTTTGTTTCATAATAATAACTTGCAAAATTGTCATATTTTTTTCTTGTGAATTCAACTTCAGTATTTACTAATATTACATGCTTATTTTCAATGTTTTCGCATATAGACGAATATTTGTTAGGAATGTTTTCCAAGTTTAATTTCATAACAGTTTCTTTTGTATATTGCAAAATTATATACTACATCATTCAAATCGGTATCATCAACTGTAATTGCAGTTCCGTTTTTGTTATATAAAAGATACAAACAATCTTTATTGCGTACAAGTTCTAAAGTGCCGCCATACAAAATCGGCGTGAGAGTGCAGTTTGAAATTGTGGCATTATGATTAAGGGTCTGCACCAAATTGTCGTAACTGCTGTTAATATCTGTTGTACTATATTTAGAAATATTGAGATAAAGAATTTCAATTTTTTCATATCATTTAATCCATTTCATTATATTCCGATAACCAATAAATGAACTTATTCCTTTCTTTAGATATTTTGGATGCATCTGTTCCAATAACATATTGAATGTGCGAATTTGGAAGTTTTTGTTTAATCCTATCAAGCAAGTTGTTTTTATCTGTTTGTGACAGCGTATCAAAATAAGTTCTTTCAAGCATTAAAACTACATCATAATAAGTAAAACGATTAATACCACTATAAGTGTTTTTATCGTTTAGAAAATCTTTTATATTTTTTTCGTTAATTGTAATGTTACCGGCTATTCGGGCTTGATAATTTATAATATTTACTGAACTTAATTTAATTCCCACAATATTGTTATCTATATTTTGCTTAAACCATTTGGTAGCTACACTTTCTATTTCATCCAGTTGGTAATCATCATAATATTTACCGTCAATCCTATTAACAAAAAAAGATTTATCGTTATATTCAAGTTCCCACTTATAGGGCGACCAATATGTATTAAGCGGCAAAAAAGAGGTATCGTTTCCGGGCTTTTTCATTTCATAATCTAAAACAGTTATTTGATTATATGACATGTTATATTTATCTTGTAAATAGTTAATTGCACCTTTAGTCATAACTGTTTTTATGGCAAAATATCCACCAAATATAAAACCAAATACAAGAATAAAAACTATAAGAATAATTGTAATTGCTTTCTTTTTCTTTTTCATGTTACAATACCCCCTATATTACTACTATATCATAAAATTAATTAGAATAAAAGTACAAAGCGAATATCGTTAAAAGAGGTTTGCCCTAAATGTTAGGGCAAACCTCTTTTAAAGTTGTGTTTCATTCTTATCAAGTTTTTACTTAACAGCATTCAAAATAGCGACGCTAACAGGCGGTGCAGAACTTTCACTGTATTCACCCGGCGGTGCATATGGTCGATTTGTCAAGAGGATTAGCTCTCGAAATCACAAGCTCATATACCATTTTAATTTCGGTCATCTCTTTCATATCCTCACCACCTTTCGTTTTAGGTTGTGGTGATGTTAATTCTGTTTGAATTTGAATTCAAGTTATTTTTTTAACTGCAAGGGGTCTTGACAGAAAATTATGAATTTGCTAATATGAGAACGGAGAGAAAATTCAATAAAACTATGATGAACCTATATGCATTTTTATTTTGAGATGCGTATAGGTTTTTATTTTTGGAAACTGAACAAGCTATATTTTTTCCTGTATTCGGTGTTGATACGGATAGCAAAGCTATAGACACAGCACAAAATATTTTCAATAAAACCATTGTCCCCGTTAACATAAATGAAATTGCCAAACAAAGCGGTGTGCTCAACTGCATCAGTTGGGAAATTTAAAAGTAAATAATTTCACAACAATAAGCTGTGGGTGATAAATATCCCATAACTTATTGTATTATTATATTAAAAGTTGTAAAATAGATTTGAAGTGGAAAATATGGCAAACAAAAAAATCAGAACGATACAGGTAAATAGAATGCAGCTATGATAGCGATTACCTTAAGCAGTGTAAGGTTGGACAGCGAGTCGTTGCCCATAATAAACAATTAAGCACAACAAATAAACAAAGTTTCGCTGAATTAAAAATTGCTACCACAATTCAGAATTCACCTCAACTTATGTTTTATCGAAAGTATCATAGCTGCATTTTTAAAGGATATATTATGAGCGATTTTTCATTGACAGATATTTTTAATATGAGGGAAAAAGAAATATATTATGTTTCTAACCATATTTCCAAACATTACAAAAGGGTTGAAATACCAAAGAAAACTAAAGGTGTAAGAATACTATATATTCCAAGCAAAAAGCTTATGTATATGCAAAGAATAATTCTTAATGCGTTTTTGTCAGAATACAGAATATCAGAATGTGCAACTGCTTATCATAAAGGTTCAACTCTCGTTTCAAATGCTCAACCGCATAGGAATAAAAAATATGTTTTAAAACTTGACATTGAAGATTTTTTTGGAAGTATAACATATGGTCGTGTGTACAAAATGTTTTTTGAACATTTCCCTGTTAAGTATGCAAAGCTGTTTACCGAGCTTTGCTGTTATAATGATAAACTTGTTCAAGGTGCACCGACATCACCTGCCATTTCAAATATAATTATGCTTGATTTTGATAATCGGGTTGAAAGTTATTGCAAGGAAAACAATATTTCTTATACTCGCTATTGTGATGATATTACACTTTCAGCAGACTTTTCTTTGGACAGGACATATCACCGAATAAAAAAAGAACTGCAAAAAGCAGGATTCAAACTTAACAAAAGAAAAACTCATTTTGTAAAAAACACACATCAACAAAGAATTACAGGCGTTGTTGTAAACGAAAAAATACAAGTACCAATAGAATACAGAAAAAAGCTAAGACAAGAACTATATTATCTCTACAGATTCGGTGCAAACAATGTTATTTTGAAAAACAATTATACCGATTACATTTCCAATGGCAATACACTGGACGTAAAATATATCAATAGCCTTTTAGGCAGAATTAACTATGTTTTACAAATAGATCCTGATAATAATGAATTTGCAAAAGAAAAAGAAAAACTTTGTAGTTATGTACAACAAATCAAAACACAAAAAAATTTTTAAGAGTAAAATGATTATGACATTAAGTAAATCACAAGAAGACTTTTGGCGGTTTTAATGGTAATGCAAATATTAGTCGAATTACTTTCTGGTAAAAATATTGTTTACAGGAGGAGAAGATAATAGTGACAGCCAGCCAACATATATCATCAGATTTCTTTGTTAATATGATAAACTTTTTTATTGATTGCACAAGAACAAATACAACAATTTATATAGTAATAATATTTTTTCTGTTTATCTTCAATAGTTACAACACTTTTTTTATTATTTATCAAAAAAATAAAAAAAATCAAATCTAAGATTAAAAATGATTGCTTGTGAAATATTGATGCTGAATTGTTTTTGCATGCTATTAATAAATTTGTTATTTACTTGGCAAATTGCAATACCTTTATCGTTAATCACATTGCTTTTAATAAACAAAGAAAAAAATGTCCGTTATGAATTAGAAACAGAAAAACAATTATCTGAAAAAATATTAAAAAATAGAAGTTCCATTACCAATCCAATTTATATAAATTTTATTTTTTAGCACTAATTTCTATAACAATTTCAATAATTTGCCATGTTTCAATTAACTATTCAGGAGTTTGATTTTATGAAAAAAATAATTCTCTTAAAACATGATAGTTTAAATCATGATAGTAAAATATTAGGACTTTTTTATGCGGATGATATCGTTAATATCATTAAATATTATTCGCACTTACCCGGTTTTTCTTCAAATACAAGCGGATTTGATATATCCAAATCAATTTGTTCTAATAATAATTTTGTATTTTTACTGCAAATTTGGAATAAAAACAATGATGAAGAAGTTATATTAGAAGAACTCTTTGCAAATAAAGAAGCCGCTAATATACATTTAAAAAAATATTCAGATGAAAATGATATGAGCCAAAAATCATATCAAATTGAAAAATATGTAGTAAATCAAAAATATTGGATTGATGGATATATCACCTGTTAGCGTTCATTCTTAAAAAATGGTAACGGCGATATATCGCCGTTACCATATAAACATTTAAAACAATCAACAAAACAAATAATATATTACATGAAAAAACAAATTTTAGTTATGATTTCTATTATGGTTATAATTTGTTCATTTGTTGCTTGCTCAAATAACAACAGTAGCAATAATTCTGCTACTGTTACAAATAAATACGGTGGCATGTATACAAAAAATCAAGAGCCATCAACAAGTGATAAGGATAACACAACAAAAAATCATTCAAATATTACAGAAACTGTTACTCAAAAAGAATCATCTTCCAATATTCAAAACCATTCTTCTAAAAGAGAATCGGATAATATAACTTCATTTGAATCAGAAATTTCTAAAAATAATAATAACACAGAAACATTAGAAGCCACTTCAAAAAACAATGAAACAACTACAAAAAAAGCTCAAAGCACATCAAATACAAAATCCACTACCCAATCATTCACCGATGATAAAGGTTGGGTAAATAAATGGTATTAAAGAGGTTTAAATATGAAAAAAGAATCTTGCTGATGGCTACCTTTGCATTTTTGATGCATAAGTAATATAAAAGCCCGGAATGAAAAAAGTGAATGAAAAAAAGATGATTTTTTAATGAAAATCTGCGGCTTTTGCGATACCATCGCCGTGTTTGATCACGCAAGGCTGGTGGAAAGCGGCACACATACAGCGCTTTTGGCTGCCGACGGCCAATATGCAGCGCTGTGGAACGCGCAGGCAAAGTATTATGTGTAGCCTGCAGCAGCACAACAATGCCGCTCCCGGCGAAAACGAAAAAATGAAGGAAAAAGCAAAAAAAGCAGCGGTTTTATTGATATCCGTTCAAAAATGTGATTTGATATACACAGAGCGCTTTGGTATTGTAAAGACAGCCGGGGCGCGCACAAAACAGCTTCAGATTGCAAAATGACATTTTGCGACAATGTTATGCTTTTGACAGCAGGAGGAGATTTTTATGAATAGAAAGAATATAGGTATAGCTTTTGGCGCGCTTTGTGGTCTGGCAGCTTTAACTGCAACGGCAGCGGAAATATTCTATGATATCTCAATCAACACGAAATCGCCTATCCATATGAGCAAACTCAACAACTTGGTTCAAAAAGCCACGGATACTGCCGGCAATGAAGAGGAAGCAAGTGCAAAATACAGCGGTATGACAGGCACGCCGGAAATTAAAGAATGGTATGCTACACACGGAGAGGATGTGTATATTCTGTCTGATTCGCTGCGCCTGCACGGAAAACGGTTCAAAAATACCGGCACAAAATATGTTCTCGTATGCCACGGCTACACAAGCAAGGCCAAGCATATGGCCGGATTTGTTCATAAATTTTACACGCTTGGTTATAATGTTTTGGCAGTAGATGCAAGAGCCCACGGCGACAGCGAGGGAACAAAAATCGGTATGGGCTGGCCGGAGCGTGTGGATATTATAAAGTGGATAAACCTGATCCTTTCATGGGAGCCGAACGCCCGGATCGTTCTACACGGTGTATCCATGGGGGCGGCAACGGTTTTGATGGCGTCAGGTGAAGATTTACCCGGAAATGTGAAGGCTGTTATTGCAGATTGCGGCTACACGTCGGAATGGGATGAGTTCCAACGGGAGGCGGATGCCCTGCATATTCCGTGGTTCCCCGTGCTCAACGCCACATCGGTATTGTCAAAGATTCGTGACGGGTATGATTTTAAGCAGGCCAGCGCCCTTGCGCAGGTGAAAAAGAGCCGCATACCAACGCTGTTTATTCACGGCTCGTCGGATGAGCTTGTGCCGTACAGTATGCTGGGCGAATTGTATGCGGCTGCAGCCTGCGAAAAAGAGGAACTTACCGTAGAAGGCGCAGGCCATGCGCTCTCGTCTTCTGTTGCGCCCACGCTGTATTGGCGTACAGTCGAGGATTTTATCGCAAAGTATTTAGATAGGTAAGCTGAATTTATTTGCCATTTATGCGGAAATGTGTAAATATAAACGCCCGGGAGAAGCGGTTCGTTATGGAGGATGCGCCGGCGTTTGGCGCTAGGATCGTCGCCGATTTGACAGGTAAATAGGACTCTACGCAGCGGCGCACCAAACGGTGCGTCGCTTTTGCATCCTGTGTGCTAATGCTGTGTTGCAAAAGACGGTCGGGTGTGGCACACTTGTATTAGAATTCTATGCATTTTTGCAAAAAGGGGAGGGTGCCTGTGTACGAGAACAAGCACAGACCAATCACTGATGATGAACGCCGAATGATACTTGAAACCATACCAAAACACTATGCCGGAACAATGGTGCTTACAATGTTATGCTGCGGACTTAGACCGATAGAAATCCGAAGAATGAAGTGGGATTGGATAGATTTTGAAAACGCAATTCTAACAGTCGGCAAATCCAAAACGAAAGCAGGAACAGGACGAAAGATACCAATTCCGCCTGTACTTTTAGATGCATTAAAGGAACATAAAGCAAAAGAACTC
>ENA-UEPN01000092-UEPN01000092.1-human-gut-metagenome-genome-assembly--contig:-NODE-92-length-60284-cov-80.724600_pt1 | contig 60284 bp, 81 predicted proteins | sample MGYA00242897_ERZ507910 | MGnify/ENA primary metagenome ERZ507910 (study PRJEB26167, sample SAMN06115525) | human gut metagenome | host: Homo sapiens | place: China:Jiangxi | collected 2015-08-20...
CCAGATTTCATTGCAAGAGATCAGGGATGGGTAACCGAAGTAATGAATGGAGTACACCACACACCATTCTCAAGAATCAAGTCTACGTTTGCAGACCTGAGAGAGGACGAAGCCCGGGCAAGAGGTTATATCAAAGGTAAGCTCAAGAAGGAGGAAGTATTCTCATTACTGAAGAGAACAACCACTCCGCAGACAATCTACAAGAAGCAGAAGATTGACCGTGATGATGTTATCGATATTACAGATTTCGATGTAATCGTTTGGCTGAAAGCAGAAATGAGAATGATGCTGAACGAGGAAATTGCAAGAGCAGTCCTGGTTGGTGATGGACGTCTCACATCCAGCGATGATCACATCAAAGAGGACAACATTCGTCCTATCTGGAAAGATGCTGATCTCTACACAATCAAGTATCCTATTGCAATCACGAAAGAAACAACCGCAGCTGAGAAGGCTACAGCATTTATCGAGGGCTGCGTAAGAGCACGTATCGAGTACAAGGGTTCAGGTAATCCAAAACTGTTCGCTCCAGAGTCAATCATTACAGAGTGCTTACTGCTGAAGGATAAGAACGGACGTATCATTTACGACAACATTGAGAAGCTGGCTACAGCATGCCGTGTATCCAAGATTGTTTCTGTTCCTGTTATGGAAGGTCTCACACGTGTAGACAAGACTGACACACTGGCTCTTCAGGGTATCATTGTAAACCTGCAGGACTACAACATTGGTGCGGACAAGGGCGGCGCTATCAATATGTTCGACGATTTCGACATTGACTACAACGCTCAGAAGTACCTTATCGAGACACGTATCTCTGGAGCACTGATCAAACCATTATCAGCTATTGCTATCGAGACAAAGATTGCAACAGCAGACCTTAGTAAGGTAGCTGGTCAGAGCGGCAACTAATCAAAATGGGAGGAAATGATCGTGAATAGATGGTACGGCAAGATCGGCTTTGCTGAGCAAGTAGAAGTAGCTCAATCAGTTTGGACTGAGCAAATAACGGAACGTATCTATCGAGGAGATATTCTTCGTAATACGAGACGTCTTCAGGATTCGCAGCAGATCAATAGTAACATTTCAATCTCTAATCAGATAAGTGTTATCGGTGATGCCTATATACGCGATCATTTCGTTGATATGCGATGGGTTGAGTTTATGGGGGCTAAGTGGAAGGCAACAGAAATTGATGCTTCACAGTCCCCTAGACTTATTATAACATTGGGAGAGCTTTGGAATGAGGACGAGACTTGATTTCGATAGATATTTAAAAGATATTGTTGGGAAGGGCGCCAATGTATATTTCCAGCCACCTTCCAATGTATCCGGTGCTGGGCAAAAAGTTATAAAGAACATCAAATATCCGGCAGTAATATACTCTGTCGATGATTACAATATTCGATCAGCAGATAACAAGAATTATAGTATTGATAAAGAATACTCAGTAGAAGTGGTAACTAAAGACCCGGATAACACATTAGTCGATAAGATAGTGAAAATACCCACTGCAAGATTTAACAGATCTTACTTATCAGATGGACTGTATCATTCGGTCTTTGTAATTATATTTTAAAGGAGGAAAAACATGTCTAAATTAACATGGGACAAAACCGGAGAACGTAAGTACGAGACCGGTGTGGATCATGGCGTTATTTATCCAGTTGTTGATGGTGAATATGCCGCTGGTTCTGCATGGAACGGCCTCACTGCAGTTACAGAATCTCCATCCGGAGCAGAAGCATCTGCTGTATATGCTGATAACATGAAGTATCTTAGCCTTATGTCAGCAGAGGAGTTTGGAGCTACAATTGAAGCTTACACTTATCCAGAAGCATTCGAAAGATGCAATGGAACAGCTGAGATTAGCAAAGGAGTTACTATTGGTCAGCAGAATAGAGATACATTTGGTTTCTCTTATCGCACGTTGATTGGCAACGATGTCAAGAGCAATGATTATGGTTACAAGATTCACATCATTTACGGAGCTAAGGCTTCTCCATCAGAGAAAGGCTTCCAGTCAGTAAATGATTCTCCAGAGGCAATTTCATTCAGCTGGGAGCTTTCAACAACACCAGTTACAGTTGATGGCTTTAAGCCAACAGCGCACCTCGAGATCGATTCTACAAAGGTCGAAGCTACCAAGATGAAGAAGATCGAGGATGCTTTGTATGGAACAGAAGATACAGAAGCTAAATTGCTTCTTCCAGATGAGATCATTAAACTTTTAAAATAACTGACCCGTCACTGGACGTCTCTGCAACTCCTATTACAGGAGAAGACGACCTGTTGGGCAAGAAGGCAGCTGACCTTCAGTCCAATATCAAGGTAAATGAGAGTACTGGAGTAATTTCTGGTACTCTTAACTATGTGACGGGCTATACTGGATTCAGCAGTAAAGTCGACGAACAGAGTGGTAATTACATCGCTCTTGATATTGCTCCAAAGAGTGGTTTCCCTGAATCATTAACGGTTGAAGTTAAAAATGGAACATCTGGCCCATCTAAACTTCTCCAGTCTGATCATCAGGCAGTTCTTAAGATCAAGGACACTAATAAGCAGTCCATCTTGATTAAAGCAACTAACAAAGGCGCGACAGAAACAAAAGAATACTTACTTACAGGTGTAACACTTAAAACAGAATAAAGTTTTTCCTAGTCTGCTGAAATATGCAGACTGGGATTTTTAAGAATGAAAGGAGACTAAATTATGTTTATCAAAACTATTAATTACAAGGACTTTGACGGAAATGAGAGATCTGAAGATTTCTACTTCAATCTTACTCAGAGTGAAATTTTAAAATTGGAAACAAGCCTTAACGGGGGCTTAACATCATATATGAGCCTTATGGTGCAGAAACAGTCTCAGCCGGATATCATGAATCTTTTTGAGAAGATTATTGATGCATCTTACGGAATCAAATCTCTTGACGGCCGTACATTTACAAAGACTCCTGAAGCACTGGCAGAGTTCAAGGCTACTGCAGCATATGACAAGTTCTTTATGGAAATTTGTATGGATGAAGCAAAAGCTTCCGAGTTTCTGCTTAATATCATGCCTGACGAAGTAAATGACAAGATCAAGAAAGCAGCAGAATCTGGAGTCTATGACGATGCTACATTAAGCGATGCTCAGAGAAAGGCGATTTCAGCAGCAATGGCAGAAGTAGCAGGATCTGTAGCTGCTACAGATGACACTGTGAAAGAAGCAAACTAAGGAGATAATAATGCTCGAATTAATTCTTCCTGGATATGAGCCGTTTGATCAAGAAACTCAAACTTTTGGGAAGGTTGTAAAACCTACTAAGATTAAGCTCGAGCATTCCCTAATAGCAATTTCAAAATGGGAGCAAGTATGGCATAAACCATTATTGAAATCTATGGATGAGGGAACTCTAACCGACGAAGAGTTTCTTGATTATATGTACTGTATGATAGTTGGGTCTTTTGATAAGGTTGAGTTTTTTAAGCGACTTGATGATAGTTTACTTAAAAAAATAATTGACTATATCGATGACCCAGCTACAGCATCTAGGGTTTTTACAATTGGTGATGACGATAAAGGGAAACCGGAGACATTAACAAGCGAGCTAATATATGCTTACTTAGCTATGGCTAGAATACCATTTGATCCCTGTGAGAAATGGAATATTAGACGCGTTTTTATGCTCATAGAGTTGTACGCGGTAAAAACAAATCCTCCTAAGAAAATGACCAATGAAGAAATCCGTAGATGGCAAAAGAAAGAAAATGAACGAAGAAAAAAAGAATTACATACAAAGGGGTGATAATATGGCCAGAACACGAAAAGCGGCTGTTAACCTTATTAATTCTTGGGTTGGCAAAAACGAAAAAGATGGATCTTATAAATCCATTCTTGATATTTATAACAAACAGAAAACGAAACCAAGAGGTGTTACTATGAAGCCTGGAATGGCGTGGTGCGCTACAACTTGGTCTGCAGTAGCAATTGCCCTTGCATATACTGATATCATGCCAGTTGAGTGCAGCTGTTATTATCTTATTAAAAAGGCTCAGAAAATTGGTTGCTGGAAAGAGAATGATGGTTACATCCCTAAAATTGGAGATGCGTGTCTTTACGATTGGAATGATAACGGAGTTGGCGACAACAAAGGAACACCAAAGCATGTGGGAATGGTTACCTATGTTAACAGGAATGAAGGCTACTTTGTCGTAACAGAAGGTAATTATAAAGATTCTGTTAAGAAGAGGACAGTCAGCATCAATGGTAAATTCATAAGAGGATTTATCACACCGAAATACGATGTGGATCAGCCAAAGATTAGCACTAGCACTCATCGCCGTGTTGGTAAAGATATTAAAACAGTAGCAAGAGAAGTGATCGCTGGTCAATGGGGAGAAGATTACAAATCGAATCTTAAAGCAAAGCATTACAATGTTACAGCGGTTATAAAAGAAGTAAACGCAGTAATCAACACTCCGTGTGGTCTGGCTACTACTACATGTTCAGCAGCTTATGTGAGTGATTCTTATAAGAAGGCTTATAAAACTTCTAATAAAACACCTATGCGTATTGATGCCGGATGGAACAAAAAGCTAATGGTTGAGATTCCTGCTGGAAGAAAGGTTGAGTGCTACGGATATTTCAACAAGTACAAAAAGTCGGTATGGTTACTGTGCGTAGTAACTATTAAGGGAAAGAAGTATACAGGATTTGTAGAAATTTCTGAATTAGTGTAATAAAGGAGAATGACATGATCAGATGCAAACTTGAGGGCAATTTTAAAAAGCTCGATAATTATTTCGAAAAGCTTTTGGAAGGCGTTAACGTCGGTATATTAAATAAGTACGGACGTGAAGGCGTAGCCGCCCTCAAGGCTGCAACTCCGGTATCAACAGGAGTAACAGCTGCATCGTGGTATTATGAAATAGTGCGCGATAACGGATCTATAAGTTTAGTGTTTAAAAATTCTAATGTAGTGAACCATGTGAATATAGCTATTATTCTACAATATGGACATGGAACTAGAAATGGTGGATATGTTCAGGGGGTTGACTATATTAACCCGGCTTTAAAACCGGTATTTGATAGGCTAGCTAAAGATGCTTGGAAGGAGGTCACTGGATAATGGGTAAAGTTGTTGAAGACGACGTTGTTCGAATGCAATTTGAGAATGGACAATTCGAGAAAAAAATTCGTCAAAGTCAAAAATCTATAGAAGCTCTTAAGAAAAGCATCGACTTTAGTGAGTCTGGAAAGAGTCTTGCTAAATTTCAAAATGAGACTAAAAAGTTCAACATGGACGGAATGGGCAGAGCGGTAGAAGCAGTTCAAGTCAAATTCTCAGCTATGGATACCGTAGTTATGAGTGTGTTGAATCGACTTACAAATGCAGCTGTTGACGCAGGCAAAAAAATAGTATCGGCTTTAGCTTTTGATGGTATGTCCGATGGTTGGAACGAATATAAATTAAAGATGAACTCTATTCAGACAATTATTATGTCCACTGGAGAAAGTTTGTCTACGGTAAATAAGTATCTTGACGAACTTAATACGTACTCGGATAGAACTATTTATTCGTTCTCAGACATGACCGCAAATATTGGAAAATTTACGAATGCTGGTGTTGGGTTAAAAGACGCAGTTGCGGCAATCAAAGGTGTATCAAACGAAGCAGCAATTTCTGGTGCAAATGCAGAACAGGCGTCCCACGCAATGTATAACTTTGCTCAGGCATTATCGGCTGGATACGTAAAACTTATCGACTGGAAATCAATCGAAGTTGCGAATATGGCTACAATGGATTTCAAACAGAACTTGCTTGATACTGCCGTTGCTCTAGGTACAGTCGTCAAAAAAGGCGAGGACTATTATACAACAACTACGAATGCTAAAGGAGCTACATCCGACGCATTTAATGCTACAAAGAACTGGAATGATAACCTTCAGTATCAGTGGATGACTACCGATGTTCTTGTTCAGACGCTTAGCAAATATACCGATGAAACAACAGAACTTGGTCAAAAAGCATATGCTGCGGCTTCAGAATTTAAAGATGCTGGGCAGATGTTCGCAGCTTGGAAAGAAGCTATCGGTTCTGGATGGGAACATACATGGGAAACGATATTTGGTAACTTCGAAGAATCTAAAAAACTTTGGGGCTTCTTAGACAATATAATCGGTAACTACATCGTAAAAACATTTGCCGCTAAGAATGCTACTCTAGATGCTTGGAAGAAAATGGGTGGACGAAATTCTTTAATGCGTTCATTTGTTAATGTAATGGCAGCTGCGGTAGGAATATTAGATACCTTTAGAGTTGCTTATAGGGCTATATTCCCAGAAAAGAATGCAAAAGAAATAAAGAGTATAACTGATGCATTCGAAGTCTTTACTAAGAAACTGATAATGTCTAGAGATAAAGTCGATAAATTATATCGAACTTTAAAGGGTCTGTTTACAATTATAAAAATTGTTAAAAATGTTCTTGGCGTAGGACTTAAAATCTCTTTACAGATTATTTCTAAATTATTGGGAGTATCTGTAAATAGTGTACTTGATCTTACTGCAGTTCTCGGTGATGGAATCGTTCAATTTGACAAGTTTGCGAAGGTATCTGATGTAGTGGCCAAAGGCGTTAATCTGATATCATCAGCAATAGCGTTTTCAATCAAAAACATTGAGTATTTCGCAAAAGCGATATGGAATTGGAAAGGTACACAGGAAGTAATAAAACTGTTAGACGAATTAATAGTTAAAACACTGTGGCCAGATATAAAAGACTTTGGCGAAAATGCAGGAAAACTGATTGATGAGTTTATCGATCATTGTAAAGAAGTTGGGCATATAGATTTCAAAGCTTTACTCAGTACCATCCTTGGAATAGGAGCGGTTGCCAAAGAGAGTTTTGGTGGAGCAGGAGATTCGATAGATTCTTTTACTTCGAAATTATATTCTCTTAGGTCTAAGATAACAGGATATTTTAAAGGTTGGACCGATCAGGCAGACGGATTTAAGAAAACGATGATTGATACATTTAATGGTGTATTTTCTTTCGTTGAAGATAAATCTGGAAAGGTTAATACAGCTAACATCTTAACCATATTGTTAGGAGGGGTTTCTGTAAAGGCCCTTTATAATCTCTCCAAGTTATTATCAGTGCTTACCGACAGGTTCGGTGGTTTATTTGCCTTGCCAGCAGCGATTGGTAATAGTTTTATTAAGCTTATGAACCAGGGAGCTTTAACACTTAAAACCTGGCAAGACTCAATCAAAGCTGATATAGTTATTAAGATAGCGAAAGCAATCGCTATATTGGTTGGGTCTATAGCTTTACTTACCGTGCTACCTCAGGATCGTGTAGAAGGAGCTGTTGTTTTAATAGGTATATTAGGCACAGCATTAGCAGCATTTGCTTATACAATTGGTTCTATTTCTACAGAAAAGTTAGCAAAAGGATTTTCTGGTGTATCTACAATGGTCATTTCTATTGCTGGAAGCATTCTGCTAATGACGATAGCATTAGAAAAACTTCAAAATGTGACCATTAACAAGTCTATGGCTATTAACATTGGAGTAATTACTGGTTTAGTTGGGGTAATTACTATATGTTCTGGAGCATTAGCTAAATATACAATGGGCGCTGATTCCAAATTAGCAGCTGCTGGAGCTCTTCAAATTGTAGCATTAGCAGCTTCGTTACTACTTATGGTTAAAGCCATTAAACAATTGTCCGGGTACGATATAAATGATGCTGGAAGTACTATTGGGGCATTGGTATTAGCCGTTGGATCATTATCAGTACTTATGATTGCGGTTGGAAAAGCAAATTCTCTAGGTGGCACTAGAGGCGCTGTTACATTGCTGTCTTCTGTAGTGGCTATATACGGATTAGCAAAAGCGATGTCTAAAATTTCCAAAATGGACTTTAGTTCCATGAAAAAAGGATGGAAACAATTTGCAGTGGTATTTGGAACCATGATGCTGTTATTTAAAGCATCTGCTAAAGCCGGACCAAATGCTGCAAAAGCAGGGGTGCTCCTCCTTAGTTTTACAGTTAGTTTGCATGTTTTATTAAAAGCATTCGAAAAGCTTCAAAGGTACGACCTTAAGACGACTGCAAAATGCATAGCTGATCTGATAGCTTTAATGATTCCTATTGGTACTTTAATAAAAGCATCGGCTAAAGCTGGTCAATATGCTGCTAGAGCTGGTGTAATGATGGTAACAGTTGCTGGATCTATATTGATACTGACAGCGGCTATAGCTATACTGTCAGGCCTTGATCAATCAAAAATGGCCGGGGCAACTGCAGCTGTGGATTCCATAATCTTATGTATGTCCGCTATGATAAAAGCCGGAGATGTATCCATTGATGCTAAGAAGTCAGTAATAGTCGCTGCTTTGGTTGTTGGCGAAATAGCTGGTGTTATTGCTTTATTGGCCCAGCTAGATCCAACTGGAGTTATGGCTGGATCAGCAGCTATATCATTACTTTTAGGCGTGTTTACATTATGCTTAAAAGGATTCTCTGGAGTTGAAAAGGTTCGCGCTAGTGTTCTTTTAGCTGGTGCAGTTCTTTTGGAGATAGCTGGTGTTATTTGGTTAGTGGCTCAATTAGATTGGAAACGATCGTTGGCAGCCTCTGCAGGATTAAGCATGGTTCTGTTGTCTATATCAGCTTCTATGCTGATACTTCAAAATGTGCCTATTGCTGGAGCTATAAATGCGCTAGGAAGTTTCTCAATATTTGTTGCTGGACTCGCAGCAATTATAGCCGTACTAGGAGGTCTTAATAAGATACCTGGATTCCATGATTTCATGAATGGCGGAGTTCAGATAATGGAACTTCTAGGCGAAGGCTTAGGAAAATTAGTCGGCGGAATCATATCTGGCGTTGGCCAGGGAATCACCGACGGGTTGCCGCAAATAGCTACTAATTTGTCAGACTTTGCAAATAATCTGCAGCCATTTTTATCAACGATGGGCAATGTAAATCCAGAGATAGGCTCATCTATGTCTGTATTGGCAGGATGTATTGTCAAAATAGCTGGAGCTGAGATCGTGAATGCTATTTCTACATTTGTAAATCTTGGAAAAGATCCAATTCAGAAATTTGCTTATCAACTTCAGTACCTTGGTGCTGGTATGAAAGCATATGGTGATCAAGTAGCAAATGTTAATCCGTCAACAGTTAAAGGTACTGCTGTAGCTGCTAAAACGCTCGTAGAGTTGGCAAATGCTATACCAAGATCTGGAGGGTTAGCACAGCTATTAGCCGGGGCAAAGGATCTCGCTGATTTTGGATTATCTCTTATACCATTTGGAGCAGCATTCGCAATGTATGCTACGGAAGTCGCTAACATAAATCCTGGAGTAATCAAAGGAACATCTTCTGCGGCACAAACATTGACTGATTTAGCAAATGCTATACCAGCAGCTGGTGGATTAAAACAGCTATTAACTGGATCTAAAAGTTTAACTTTATTCGGTTTATCTCTTATACCGTTTGGAGCAGCATTTGCTACTTATTCTAGTCTAGTGGCCGGCGTTAATACAGAAACCGTAAAAGCAACATCTGCGGCCGCAATGACAATAACAGAATTTGCCAACTCCATTCCTAGTTTGGACGGCATGAAAGAATGGTTTGTTGGTGGCTCTGAAGATTTGGGAACTTTCGGTAAGAGTATGGTCTCATTTGGTAAATCATTTGCTAAATACTCTGACACTGTATCTAAAGTTGATACTGAATCGATAAAGGCAACGTCATCAGCAGCAATGACAATTACAAAATTAGCTGGAACAATACCGAGTTTGGATGGCATGAAAGAATGGTTTGTCGGGGGTTCTCAGGACTTAGGGACTTTCGGTAAGAGTATGGTCTCATTTGGTAAATCATTTGCTAAATACTCTAAAACAGTATCCGGAATCGATACCTCAACTATAACAGCTACATCGGCTGCTGCTACATCTGTTGCGAAGTTGAACGATGACCTTCCAGAAGCGACATCTGCTAAAAGCATACTCTTTGGTGGAAACAAGGAGAGCTTAAAGAAGTTCGGAAAGAACCTTGTATCATTTGGTGAGAGTTTTGTCAGCTTTTCAACTACAATAAAAGGAGCTGATACATCTAACGCAGGAACTATCGCTAAGCAATTGTCCGATTTCATCAATTCTCTGAACGGTGTTAAGGGTGGACTGGACAAGAAAGTCAAGGATATGAACAAAGCATTTAAGGCTTTGGGTAAGACTTCTCTAAAATCCGTACAGAATGGATTTGAATCAAAATCGGGGGACTTTGAAAAGGTTGGCTCTAAGGTTGTTGGGTGGATTTCCACTGGAATGAAAAATAACAGCGAAGATATGAAGTCTCCGTCATCAAGCGTAGCTAAGAAGTTCTTGAAATACGTCACTGATGCATTTAAATCGGATACAGATACTACCGATGGATTTAATTCAGTGGTAAATAGCGCTCTTAGTACCGCTAATAGCACATTCAAGGATTACAATTCAAAATTCAAAGATGCAGGTTCGTCATTAGCTAAGAATCTTGCTAGCGGCATGAGATCTAATTCTAAAGATTTTAGTACAGCTGGAGCTAACGCGGCTATAGGATTTATGAGCGGGGCGAAGAACAAGAGTTCGGATGTATACTCTACTGGCGTTTCCTTAGGAAATCAATTACTTAAGGGCATGAAGAGCAAGAAATCTCTTGACGAGCATTCCCCTTCCAAGAAAACCAATAAAGTTGGTGTTTATGCTGGAGAAGGTTTTGTTAAAGGTGTTAAATCAACAGCTGGAGACATTGAACTTGCAGGTATCGACGCTGGAAGAGGGGCTTTGCTAGGCGCAGGAAAAGGTATAAAGGATGGCGCTAAGAAAGCAGAAAAAGCAGTTAGCGGATACGTTAAGGGGATAAAGAAATCGATTAATAAATCAGTTGGAAATTCTGATGTCGACAAGATCATGAACACTGTAAATGGTATTCTTAATTCCGGTAACAGTACATTCTCTGATCAAATGGATAAAACGACAAAAGATATTATCAAAAATGCTAACAAAACTGGAGCTGGCGTAACTAGCGCATACGATGCAACTTCTAAGAAGATCGCAAGTAAGTCTAAAAAGAACAGTAAGAAAGCAAAGATAAAGATGACCAAAATCATTAAGGTCGCTTATCAGTTTGGAAAGACTTTCGATAAGGCTGTAAGCTCATTCAATAAAACTCCGTATGAGACGATTACTAAAATTTCTAAGAGTTTAGGAAAAGAGCTGCTTAAGACAACACCTAAGCTTAAGACACTTAGTAAAGCTACTAAAACTGCCGAAAAAACTATCAAGAATTTTGCTATTGCCCTGTATAAGGAATCAGATCAGTATAAAGAAGATACAAAGTCCGTTAAACAGCACGAAGCAGCTTTGAAGAAGCTTCTTAAAACACAGGATCGTTTGAAGAAGGGCCTTAGCGCATCAGGTAAGAAGCTTAATAAAAAGAATCTTAATTCAGCCATTAAGGAAAATAACACAGCAATCAAAAATGCTGTAAAACAGCTGAAAGAAGATCAGAAAAGCATACAATCTAACATTAACTCAACGTTCAAAGAATATAGAAACAACATCATTAATTCAATAAAAGAATATACTAAGTTTACGAATATTGCATTCGATAACTCTAGAAATATATTCTCAGAGTTCTCTGATTCTATGGACGACGAAATGAGTACTGTTCTTAAGAACATGGAAAGTCAGGTTGAAGGTTATCAGGAAATGAAAGATAATCTTGCGCAGGCGGCAAAGAAGGGACTTAGCAAGGGACTTATCGACACTCTTAAAGGTATGGGTGAGTCTGGTTATGCGTACATTAAGCTATTCGCTAATGCTTCGAAAGAAGAAATCGATAGAGCGAATACAGCTTATGCAGAAGCCAGTAAACAAAGCAAAGAAGACATTATTGCTTCTTATAAGAAAACCTATCAAGATGCTGTTAAATGGAAGAATTCCATAAAGAAGATGCTCAACCAAGGTTGGGATATTCGCCTTGTTCAGGAATTGGTTGATGAAGGACCTGGAAATCTTAGTAAAGTATTAGAGATGCTAACGTTTTCAGACGAGGAGCGTAAAGAAATCAACAATGTATACGTTAAGAATCTTAAACTTCAAAAGTCTGGAGCTAATGATATTATTAAGTCGTTTGCTTTAAAGAAGGAAAAAGAGGCAGCTAAGAAGAAGGCTAAGAAGAATGTAAAGAAAACTGCGAAAGAGGTTAAGAAGGACGTAAAAGAAATCCCTAATGCTGTTTCAGAAGCAGCCAAAGAAATGGAGAAGAATCTCAAGAAAATTAATAATGATTGGGATGATGCGAAGAAGAAAATCGAAGATACTGCTAAGTCTATGGCAGAATCTGTAAAGAGCAGCCTTGACAGTTTTACATCATTCGCAAACTTTGATATTTCAAGTTCTACGGATTACTTTACCAGATATGAAGAAGTCGTTAATGATCTTGGCAATGATACCATCATAGACCGTATGTGGTCTCAGGTTAATGCTGAAAAGAGAGTTATCGAAGGTATCGAGGAACTACGAAAGATGAATTTCGCAGATGGGCTCCTTGACTATCTTAAAAGTCTAGGAACACAAGCAATACCATATATCGAAGGATTCAGACTTGCTACGGCTGATCAGATTGAACGAACAAATGCAGTATTCAAAGAGAAGATGCAAATGACTAAAGATCAGATATTACAGCAGGCAAAAGATAATATGGAATCTGTTAAGAAATGGCGAGACGAAATTGTAGTGCTATCGAAAGATCTAGATCCTAGATTACTTCAAGAGTTAATCAACAAAGGATTAGATGGCGCAGATATTGTTGACGCGTATTTTCAAATGACGCCTGAAGAAAAGAAACAGATAAATCAGTATTACAAAGACACACTGTCTATGAACGAAGAAGTTTCTAAAGAAGTATCAGACTCATACAAAGAAGCAGGTTTAGGAGCTGTTAATTCTATGTATCAAGGAATGATTGATGCCGCTACCGGTAAAGCCACCTCTTCTAAGAAAGGATCATCTAGAAATCTAAAAGGGTCTGCAGCGACAAAGACAGTTAATGCAGTTGCTAAGTCATTTGGCGAAGCACTTAACACAAATACGTCATTTAAGTCTTCTGGCAAGAAAGCTGGAGGACAATTTAAAGCTGGAATTGACTCTACTGCAGACAGCGTTGCAAAGTCAGCAAAGAAATCTGCTAAGAACGCTTGCTCTACTTTCACGAATTACGTAGAGACAAACTTCAAGAAAGCTTTTAAATCTGCTGGAGAATCTATGGGTACGCGCTTTGCTATCGGACTCTCATCTTCATCAGTATTGTCAACTGTAGAAGCCTCTTGTAAAGCTGTAGTCAATAAAGCGTTGTCTGAATTTGGAAAAGGCAGTGGAAAAGCCGGATCAAAAGGAACTTCACTCGGTAATTCATTCGCTAACGGAATAAAAGGTGCAATACCTTCAGCTGTAAGTGCTGCTCAAGCTTTAGTAGATGCCGTAAACGCTGTATTATCGACGATAAGAATGCCTACGTTATCTGCTAATGTAAATACGTCAAATCTTTCAAGTATAGTATCCGGTACAGTGGCAACAGCAACAGGATCTTCTGCAGCTGGAACTAGCGCTGGTTTGGCAGCTTCTATAGCTAGTGGAATAGCCGGAAGTGTGTTTGGCAAAGGTAGCGGTCTTAGCAAAGCCTTAGCGGCTTTGCAGAACGGCGGAAGGGGTAAAACTGGTCGCGCTCTAAAAGGATCTAGTACCAATGTAACTAATAACTACACATTCAATCAGACAAACAATTCCCCTGTTGCATTATCTAATACAGAGATATATCGACAGACAAAGAATCAGTTTAGTCAGTTAAAGGGGGCTCTTAAATGATAAAGAAAGTAATTGTTACTAATTATTTAGGGGAATCCCTAGAAATGGAATTAGCTAGGCCTGAGGTTTCGGGTCTAGCTATAACAAACATCGACGGATTAGGGCCTGTAAAGGCCACGATCAATACTAGTGAGATAGCGACCGGCGATGGAGCATTATACAATAGTGCTAAGCTTGAAACTAGAAACATTGTTATGGATCTGGACTTTAGATTCGGAACGGACATCGAAACTATTAGGCATACTACATATAAGTATTTCCCTATCAAGAGATACGTCACGTTGACATTTGTAACGGATCAGAGATCTCTTGACGCTTTCGGTTACGTCGAGTCAAATGAACCTGCAATATTCCAGGAACACGAAGCAACTCAGATTTCCGTAATTTGTCCAGATCCATACTTTTATGCAACTAATGGAAAGACGCTTACATTATTTAGTGGCGTCAATCCTAAATTTGAATTTCCATTTGAAAACAACTCGTTAACTGAAAAGCTCATAAACTTCGGCGATATTGTGCATATGTACGAGAATATAGTAACGTACAAAGGAGATGCTTCGGTTGGAATAATAATAACGATTCATGCATTAGATACGGTAAAAGATATCGTAATCTATAATGCTAGAACTCGTGAAGTTATGAGGATAAATACTGACTTTATACAGACCTTAACTGGACAAGCATATGGTGCTGGAGATGATATTATCATTAACACTAAGCGAGGAGAAAAGTCAGTTACATTATTGAGAGCTGGACTGGCAACAAATATTCTAAACTGCCTAGGCAAAGGATCTAGTTGGTTTCAGCTGTCAAAAGGAGATAACATCTTCATTTACAATGCTACAGAAGGCGCAATGAGTATTCAGTTCAAGATTGAAAATGATACAATCTATGAAGGAGTATAATTTAAGGAGGTAAATAATGGAAGCTACAATATTAAACTCACGGTTTGAAAAAGTAGCCATCATTGACAGGTTCAAGTCCTTCATTTGGACTGATAGGTATCAAGAAAATGGGGACTTTGAACTATACCTCACTTTGGATATGGATGGGGTATTCCCTTATCTAGTCAACGATTACTATCTTCAAAATGATAGTTCAGTTCACATGATGATTATTCAGGGAATGCTTCTAGAAACAAATGCCACAGAAGGACCTACAATTAAAGTAATAGGTTATTCCCTTGAGAGCTTATTAAAGCGCAGAATAATCTGGGACAATACTACCCTGAGTGGCAATTTCCAAGATGGCGTACAGAAGCTAATAAATGACGCTATCATATCGCCGTCAAAATCAGAAAGAAAGATTTCTAACTTTGTATTCAAGAAGAGTACAGACAGCAGAATAACTTCTTTAACAATTGACGCTAAATATGAGCAACATGAAAACTTATACGAGGCAATAAACTCACTTTGTGTCGAGAAGCAAATTGGGTTTAAAATTACACTAAATGAAAATAAACAATTTGAGTTTGAGCTGTACAAAGGTATTGATAGATCTTATGCACAGCAATTAACTCCATATGTTGTATTTAGTCCGTCATTTGAAAACTTAAATAATACATCTTATCTTGACAGTAAAGAAGATTACGCGAATGTTGCGTTAACTGTTGGAGAGGATGGAGATACACAGACGTTATCGGGGAATCCGTTGAAGATTACTAAAGAGGTAACTAGGGACGGAGAATCCCAGGAACAATTAAGCGGAATGCATAGATGTGAGATATATGTTGACGCTGGGTCAATTACTTCTGAGGATGAGGACCATAAAATGAGTGACGCCGAACGACAGAAAGTGGTTGCACAAAAGGGTAAAGAGGCTCTAGCTGAGAAGCCACATACAATATCTATGGACGGAGACGTTGATCCTCATACTATGTTTGTGTATGGAAGAGATTTCAAAATGGGGGATATAGTACAGATAGAAAACGACTATGGTATTAAAGGGACGTCGACCGTGTCGGAATTTATCATGTCCCAAGATTCTAGTGGGGAAACTTCATACCCTACTTTTACAGACTTTGTAAGCGCCGATGATAACAGAATACCAGTCGGCTCTTAAAGAATAAGATAAGGGAGGAAAAATATGAGTTTTGCATCTGGATTTTTTAATTCCGTAGATCATGATAGATTATATGATGCTACAGACATTTCAAGATTATTTGATGGCTTAATTCGAGATGGAATATTTGCATCTATTGGCGACTGCATGGTCGTTAAGCAAAGTAACCAGATGAACGTAACAGTTGGAACTGGCCGAGCATGGTTCAATCATACTTGGAGTTACAACGATGCGCTTTACCCAGTGACGATTCCACCATCAGAGATTCTTATGGACCGAATTGACGCAATTGTTCTGGAGATCAACTCTGTTGAGGCCGTAAGAGCAAACAGTATTAAACTAATTAAAGGAACGCCATCTTCTACACCTACCAAGCCAGCACTGACCAATACTAAGGAAGTTCATCAGTATCCATTGGCTTACGTTAAGGTTGGCAAAGAGGTTACGTCCATTAGACAGGCTGATATCGAAAACTGTGTAGGGACGAGCGCTTGCCCATTTGTTACAGGTATCCTTGAGGTGATCAGCATTGAACAGCTTATTCCTCAATGGAAGGATATCTTGAACAGGTTTGTAGAGGAGAACACCGCAAATTTCAATACCTGGATGAATGGTGAGAAACAAAATTATCAGGCTTGGCTTACAGCGGCTAAGAAAGAGATTACCGATTGGGAAGCAACTTCAAAATCGGACTATCAGAAATGGTATGACAGTATTAAGAATGGCTATGACCAGTGGTTTGCTACAATTAAAGCCGCTTATGATGCTAACTGGTCAACATTCCAGCAGTGGGAAAAGGAATCTCAGGCCGAGTTCGATAAGTGGTTTGAAAATATAAAAAACAAACTCGAAGGCGATCTTGGTGCTAAACTTACTCTGGAAACAGAAAAGCTAGGCAAAGAAAAAGTATCTCTTATCGAGTCAACGAAAACAGATCTAACAGGTACTGTAGAAGCTCCGTTAATGTTAGGTAATGCTACTAGGAATTTATTAAAACCACCATTAGCAGCGCATAGTGGTTATGGGATAAAAATGACTAAAATCAATGATGGCACGCTGAAACTGAATGGCACTGCACGTGAAAACTATGTGTTTTATTTACAAGGTAATAGCTCGCAATCGGTCCCATTTGAAAATACTGTTGGGGGATGTAAGATGCTAGGTTGTCCTATAAATGGAAGCCAAGACACTTACCGAATTGACGTTTGTTATTATAATAGTTCCGAATTAAATTCGGAATTGAAAGCTGTAGCATCTGATATTGGAAATGGGGTAATTATAAATGATGCTTATCCTTATTTAAATTATCGGTTATATATTAATAAGGGAACAACAGTAACAAATCTTATATTTAAGCCAATGGTTACATCCGATCTCGAAGCCACAATAGATGATTTCGTTCCATATTCTGGATATGATATTAAGACAATCGGAAAGAATCTAATTCCATATCCGTATGTAAACGGTGATAGCCTTACTACGAATGGAATAACATTTATAGTAGATTCAAATGGCGTTATACATGCTTCCGGAACAGCAACTGCTACTGCGCACTATAAATTACTCTATGACTCGTTAATTCCTTGGCTTATTGCTGGCAACAAATACACAATGACCTTAACAGTAAAAAATGGCGATGCATCAGTATACATAGCAAATGTCAAAAATAATACAAACACTGATATAGCTGCCATACGTAGACTAATTAATGGCACAAAATCAACAACGTTCACTTTTACAAGGATCGAAGGCGCAAATGATACCATCGGCATATACATTAATTCCCCCACTACTGTAACGGACTGCCAAATCCAGGTTCAAATAGAAGAAGGAGAAACGGCTACAAGCGTAACTCCATACCAATCCTCTACTATGAAGATCACCGAAGATATAAAGTTTCCTAATTTCGATCTAAAATCATTCGATTCGGTTACTCATATAATCTCTCCAGGAAATGTTCAGTCATTCCACGCAGATGCTCCTAATGGTAAATATCTGTTAGAGTCAATCAAGAAATCAGCAGAGTCTGGAGGCGTTAGCTATGGGGTAAACGCTCCTACTAATCCTAAAGTTGGAGATTTATGGATTGACCCATCTAGTGGAAGTCTCATACAATATTGGACCGGAAGTAAATGGACTCCAACTAGAGCTTTAGATATATATGGTTCTGACGTTGTTAAATCAGATTCAAAGCCAAACGCCAAAAGGAGCACTTTATGGATTGACTCTGGTAATGGAAATGCTATGAAGCATGTTGCTGAAGATGGAACTGTAACCGAGCTATCGTCTGGTGGAACTTCTTACGGCGCTTCAGCCCCATCTAATACAAAGCTTCTATGGATTGATACGTCAGGTGTAGCTAGGTTTTACAATGGTTCTGCCTGGGTACCATTAGCAGCGACATGGGGATAATTCAAAATGGGGGGTAATATATAATGTATTTATCGGGATTCGATCATTTTGCAAAAGATAACGAAAAACGAAATGTAAAAAATCCCCTGGAGGAAAAATCAGATAAATCTTTTGAAAAGGAGGTTGAAGATAATGCCTAATTTTCTTACCGCGGCAGAGGTAAACTCTCTAAAAGCCAAGGTAAAAACGGAAATGCAGCGTAGAGCATACAATGGTTCTATGACTGGGTTCGCATCTGCATCGTACGACTTCTCCATAACTCCTACATCTGGAACCAAAGTCACCGCTGACCAAGGCAAAAAAGTAATCGAGCCTTTGTTGAATATTAAGGACCATGGCAATTTGAATACTGCCGATCTTAAGACAGGATCTAAGATTCCGTCATCGTTCAACAACGAGTTACTATCTTACACTGACACATTGTCTAAAGAGCCAATCGATGGGGCTACCTCTTCATGTCGTGGAGCATGCTCTGGACTATGTGTAGGGACGTGCGGTAATACATGTAGCGGCTGTAGTAGTTGCTCTGGTGGATGTACTGGATCTGGAGGATCTGGAGGAAGTGGATCTAGCGGATGTGGCGGATGTAGTGGTAATTGCGGTGGTGGGTGTAGTGAATGTTCCTCATGCTCTGGCACATGTACAATTGGATGTAGTGGATGTACTGGTAGCTGTGACGGATGTAGCAATGGGTGCGGTGGATGCAATGGGTGCAGTGGATCATGCCAGAGTTGTTCTGGGTGCGCTGGATGTGGAGGATCTTGTTCTAGTTCATGTTCAGCAAGTGGTAAAGGTTCGTCATGCGCAACATGCTATAGTTGCACGGGGTGTGCTAGCTCATGCTCATCATGTTCATCATGTGGAGGATGTAGTGGTTGTAGCGGTTGCGGATCAACTTGTTCCTCATGCGATGGCGCATGCTCTGGAAGCTGTAGTTTATTATGTAGTGGTTGTAGTGGGTGTTCGGCCAGCTGTGAATCGTCATGTACAACTGGATGTCAAGGTTGTAGTGGATGTTCTGGAGGCTGTAGTGGATGTTCAGGATGTGGTTCTGGATGTTACGGCTCATGTACTGGCAATTGTGATGGTTGTAGTAATGAATGCAGTGGACAATGTAAAAACGCATGCGCTACCACATGTTCAGCAACGTGTACTGGAACCTGTCAAGCTCAAGCGTTCGGTGCGGTAGTCTCAGGATAATAGATCCTATGGAGTACTATTCAAAATAACAGGAATATAAAACGGATTAAAAGAAAAGGAGTTAACAAATATGAAACACTTTACATTAGAACTTAACAAGGAAACAGCTGACTATTTACAGAGACTTGCATACGAGGTTATGACTAGAAAAGACGTTGTAGCTCATATGCTTGAGTCGGCGAAAGATGATACGGATGCTTCAGTGCTGGACTCAGTACCATTTAAGCATTATCACAAACTACTTGAAGAGGCTGAATGTTCCTACGACATTGCTAAAGCTGAGTTAGAAAAGTCTTTACAGCCTCGTGTTCTGGAACATGAAGGAAAAGATGTTAAATACAGATGGGCAGTAACAGACTTTTCAGAGCACCTCGTACACATTACCGTATTAGAGGGCTAAGCCTATGAAGAAGTTCGAACAGTTTCAGGATATGATCGGAAGGTTGTATCCTGAGACAATTATTACAAATAATGCATCTGACAGAAGAACTTTATCTCGTACCGTGACCTTTCAAGTAACAGACGAGTGCAATTTATGCTGTACTTACTGCTATCAGATAAACAAAGGTAAGAGAAAAATGAAATTCGAAGATGCAAAGAAACTCATTGATATGCTTCTTACTGGAGATGAACGCCTCGGTAACTACATCGACGCCTCTACATCACCTGGTATTATCATTGAGTTTATTGGCGGAGAGCCTTTCTTATGCGTGGATCTTATTGATCAGATTTGCACGTATTTCTATGATAAGGCTATCGAGTTGATGCACCCATGGGCAACAAAATTTTGTATTTCGATTTGCTCAAATGGTGTATTATATTTTGAGCCTAAGGTTCAGAAGTTCCTGAACAAATGGCGGCATAATCTCTCTTTCTCAATTACCATCGATGGAAATAAGGCTCTGCATGATGCTTGTAGAGTCTTTCCAGATGGTACTGGGTCTTATGATGTGGCAGTAGCTGGAGCTCGTGATTGGATATCAAGAGGATACTATATGGGCTCTAAGATCACCATAGCGCCAGGTAATGTGCAGCATCTATTTTCGGCGATTAAGCATATGGTAGAACTTGGATACAAAGATATCAATGCGAACGTCGTTTATGAAAAGGGATGGACATTGGAGCATGCAAAAATCTATTATGAGCAGCTCAAAATGTTAGCCGATTATTGGCTTGAAAATGACTTAGCCGACGACCATTTCATAGCATTATTCGAGAATGACTTCTTCAAACCAAAGGAAGAAACGGATGTCGAAAACTGGTGTGGAGGAACTGGCTTCATGCTGGCGATGGACCCAGACGGATGGCTTTATCCATGTATAAGATATATGGAGAGCAGTCTAGGAACATCTCGAGAGCCTCTTAGAATTGGCCACGTAAATTTCGGGATTGCACAGAGAACATGCGACAAGCAATGCGTCGAATGTCTGAATAAGATCGACAGAAGAACAGAGTCTAGTGACGAATGCTTCTATTGCCCTATAGCCGAGGGTTGCAGTTGGTGCTCTGCGTACAACTACCAAGAAAATGGAACTCCAGATTCTCGTTGTACTTATATTTGCGATATGCACAAGACTCGATCTCTTGCAAATGCATACTTCTGGAATAAGTGGTATCGTAAGAAACATTGGAAACAGAGGTTCAAAATATACTGCCCGGACGAATGGGCCATTCCTATTATCGGAGAGGAAGAACTTAATATGCTTAAAGAATTAAGTAAGGAGGATCAAAATGAAACTTAAATTCGGAAACGGAACGACAGTTGATATTCGCAAATTTACAAGAGAGTATGCTCAGAATCAATCAGGTAGAACTTATCTGAACATTACTTCAACATATGAATCTCCAGCAGTGTTTGACAGGATCGCTTCTACGGCTCGTAATGCCGACAATATCTCTCATATGGAGATTACAGACGACAATGAAAATGTCACTACATTCGACGGGTTCAAACTGGACAATGTTATTGAGATCCATGATGGGTTGTCTAATGATGTCACAATCAGAGCCTACAAGAACGATCCAATTGTTACATCCGAATCGGAGGCTACCAGTGAGTCTTTGACATAAATCAAAATGGTTTAAGGAGGTGATTCCATTGCAGTAATTTTTTATCGTCCAAGCGACATTAAAAGAAAATTTAATAATATCCATAGACTTTTACTCGTTTGTGTCTAGGGATAAGAACATTTCAATCAAAATAAGAAAGGAGCTGTTTTGCTATGGATTATACACCAAATATCAATACCCAGGGAATGCGACAGCCTATGGGTCCTGTAGACCAACCAAATTGGAATGGAGGACCAAGGTTAAATCATAATCCCCAAGTTATGAACAACCGGGCCGTAGGGCAGCCTAATCTGTCAAATGCAATGGCGAACCAACAACCAATTATTCCAATCAGAGGAAGGATTGTAACTTCAGAACAGGACATTGTACCTGCAGAAATACCGATGGATGGTAGCATTTGCCTGTTTATGACAGAAGATTGTAAGAGCATCATCGCCAAACAGTGGAACAGTAATGGTGTTCTGCAAAGTCTTATCTATTCTCCAAGTTCGAATGAGCAGGCTCAATCAGAGTGTCAAAATGGTGATAGCACCGGAGAATTAAAAGCTCAACTTGACAGGATAGAAAACATGCTCAAGAGGCAAAATCATCAAAATAAGTCGCGATTCAAGGAGGACAAAAAGAATGATAAGTCAATGCATTCAGCAAATGGCGATGAAGATTCTAAAGGAGAATCCTAATATTGCCAATAACCCAAATGCTCAAAGTATGATTAATGTTATTCAATCTGGCGATGAGAAAAGGGGACAGGAGATTGCAGAGAACATTTGTAAGTCTATGGGTGTAAGTAAAGAAGATGCTATTAGACAAGCAGAACAGTTCTTTCATGTAAAATAAGGAGGAAGTAATTATGTTTAATATGGGTAGTGCACCAAGTCTTGCAGATATTGCTGCGGGGACTACGATCGTATAACCGTAACTAATAATGGTACTGCGGACGTAACTGTCGCTGCTAACAGCGCTTTTATTGTTCGTAGACTTGCCTAAGGAGGTGTCGTCAAAATGGAAAAGATGAAAGATCTCTGTTCTATTAAGGCAACTCTTGTAGACTCCGTAAAAGAACAGCTTTCTCATGGAATCGAATGCGTGGATGCTCATGAAATGGGAGAAGTTGTTGACATGATCAAAGACATTTACGAAGCCGAGAACTACTGCATGCAGTCGAAATATTACAAGTCGATTGTGGAAGCTATGGGTGATGGATCTTATGGTTACAACCCAAATCGTTATGCTTCTAGTGGTAGATACGCTTCAACTGGGCATGGAACTAGATATGGATATATGCCATATTTAGAAGGTGAAGACTACATTATGCAGCAGTATCTCACTGGAGATCCAACAGAGTTTGCAGATCAAATGAAACTTCGTTACGGTTACATTGATCAAAATGAACCAAAAATGATGAACAAGCCAGTTAGCACTTATGGCGCTGCGTATGATTCTTGGTCTGATGCAAGAAAACATTATACGAAAACTGGATCATCAGAAGATAAAGAGAGAATGGAACAGCATGGAGAAGAACATGTCGAGAAGGCCATTATTTCTATGCGTGACATTTGGAGCGAAGCCAGCCCTGAATTGAAACGCAGAATGAAAACCGAACTTTCTACATTAGTAGACAGCATGAGTATCTAAAGAGAACTGCGATTATGGACAGATTCTCAATGAATGGATATTTATGGAGGATAAAGTTCGTAAACCCAAATGACAAAATGCTTATGGATAGGACTGGAAAAATGACATTAGCCACCACAGACCCAAACCTTGCAACTATTTTCATGTCGAGGAGCTTATCTGGTGCACTCCTTATGAAAGTTCTTATCCATGAGCTAGGTCATTGTGCTCTTGTTAGTTACAGTTTGCTAGACGATATTCATAAGGTTGTAAAGCCAGAATATTGGATATGGGCTGAAGAATGGGTCTGCAACTTTATAGCCGATTATGGAACTAAGATATTTTCAATAGCTTATTCTGTATTAGGTAATGACGCATGGATGTTTATTCCTTATGAACTTGATAGAGTAATCGCATAAGGAGGAAATTATGGAAAGCATCGTATCGATAATTATTACTGTGTTGTGCTCGGTTATTGCATCCTCGGGATTCTGGGCTTGGCTCCAGAAAAAAGATGACAAAAAATCATTACAAAGTCAGATGCTCATTGGACTGGCCCATGACCGCATTGTAGCGTTAGGAATGACATACATTGAACGCGGATGGATCACCAAAGATGAATATGAGAATCTGAGCGACTATCTTTACGAACCATACAAAGCACTAGGCGGGAATGGCTCAGCAAAGAGGGTTATGGAGGGAGTCAACCGTCTCAAAATATTTACCGTACCGCCAATATCAGAAGGAGAAAGTCAAAATGAAGTTAACAAATAAACAGTATGATATTCTTAAATGGATTGCATTGATTGCCTTACCAGCGATTGGTACTCTGTATTTCACACTTGCTACTATCTGGGGACTTCCGTATGGAGACCAGGTCGTAGGAACTATTACTGCAGTGGATACTTTTCTTGGTGCCCTGCTCGGTATTAGCACTAGCCAGCATAACAAACGCAAAGCTGCTTCGGCAAAAAGGCAGTAGTATGCATATATGTCCCTAGACTTTCTATGCGAGGGTCTAGGGACGTTTCATTATCGCTGGATATTCATGGAGTGTTTCTTTTTCGCTAAAATTTCACTGAGTATAATGAGAACTAATAATTATATTTAGGGAGGAATTTAAAATGGATAAAAATGTTATATCAAATTATGATCAAAGAGAATGATGTTAACGACTATATCTTGGGACGGATATCCGGAATACTCGATTGGTGTGGATACACTGAAGGTAAAATACAATCAGCAGATGTATTATTCAGCAATGGAGAATGGGTATTGAATTGCAAGATGTATTATGGAACATATCTCCAAATAAGAAAGTATATAACGGAATGTTATCCGGGCATCGAAATTGAATACTTCAAAATTATTGATGGTCAAAGAGTAGAGGCCTAATTCAAGGCCTCTTTCTTTTCGCAAAAATCTCACGTCATATAATGAGAGATAAACCATTATATTTAAGGAGGTAACTATTATGGCACAAACATATTCGGAATGGATGAAATCGGATGAATATAAGGATTGGGTCCGGAAACGGAACAGGATAAATAAATTCGTCTATACACCAATAAGAATTGTTTTATTCCCAATAGCATTACTCATTAGAGTTTATAGATGGGTATATCACTACGATGATTGAGGCTATCAAGGCCTCTTTCTTTTGCCTCGCATTTAATTCTATTAGTATAATGAGAGATATACTAAACAAAATTATGGAGGTACATAGATATGAAAAAATTATTAGATACATTCAAAGATGGAAGATGGTTAATTATGATATTCCCAGTAGCAGTACTTGTAATTGCAGTATTGACTATGACAGGAATCATGAATCCAATAGCATCATTTGGATGCGGAATTATTGCATATTTAGTAGCAATAGGGTTTAGTTATGATGACGAGGATGAGGCTTAATCAAGGCCTCTTTCTTTTCGCGATATATTCATGGGTTATAATGAAGATTATATTTAGGAGGTAACTAATATGAAAAGAAAGATTGAACGAGCATTTGCACTGTTGGCAGCTTTGAGCTTTGTATGTGCACCAACATTACTAATGATAATCGGATTCTGGATGATCTACAATGTAGGTCTCTATATCGGATTAGCACTTAGCATAGTTGGATATGGTGCATGCGTATGGGAGTATGGCCAACTGCAGATGTGGTATGATTCTAGAAAATCAAAGAAGAAAACTAAATAGGTCTAGGGACGCGGGCGATTCAAAGCCCGTTCCTTTTTTTCGCTATAATTTCATGTACTATAATGAGAATTATTGCATTAAGGAGGACACTATTATGAAGAAAACAAAACCTGCTAAATATCTTAAATGGATAATTGGAGACAAAGTTACTTTAAGTAAAATTCAGCATATGTACGAAAATCTTAATCCAGTATTACTGGAGCATAAAGATTATGTATCAGGTGGATTTATAAGTAATGGAGATTATAAATTGATATTTAAGGTAGAGATTAGCGTATGGAATGAAATTGTAAACAGATTAGGCTTAAAATGTAATAAAGATTTTAAACGAAAAAGAGAATGGAGGATCGCTTAATTGCGGTTCTCTTTCTTTTTTTCGCAAGATATTCATATCATTATATAGGAGGTGACTAGTATGTTTAGATTCTTTATACGCACAAAGAAGAAATCAGATCCCATACTGGAGATGTTAAGAGAGGAGAATGAAAGACTTGACAAGATCCTTATCGAAAGGCAAAAAGAAACTGCCAAAGTAGAAGAGGAAATAGCCAAGGCTGAAAATGCTCTTAGAGCACTCGGGTATACAGATAAGGATTTAAAAAGACTTGTGCAGAAAGGAAAAATGAAAGTCATTAAGAATGAGGATGAGGACTAATACAGGTCCTCTCTTCTTTCGCAAAATATACGTGGTGTATAATGAAAGGAGTGATTTATATGAGTAGCATTATTACAGATGAACAGAAAGCTATTATTGTCAAATTAGCTGGTGATGTGAATAGTGACGAGTATAACGCTATGACAAAATTCGGTGGTCAGATGTACCATGACGGAATTATTGCAGGCGCTGCATTCGCTATGATCGGAGTCGGTGTTGGTGTTGGAGTAGTAGCTTACACTATCATCAAAAAGAAACTCAAAGAAAAACGCTAATTCAAAATGATTGGTCTAGAGAAATCTAGGCCTTTCTTCTTTCGCAAGATATTCTTCTCCTATTATAGGAAGAAAGGAGGAGCTAAAGATGAAAGAATTCTTAGCAAATATAGTAAAGGTATTTATTACATTAGCTATTCTTGGACCAGTAATTGCACTGGTAGGAATTGGGCTTGGATTAGGAGCTTTACTATTTTAACTAGGATGGGCTAATGGAAACATTGGCTCTTTCTTTTTCTCGCAAAAATTACATATGTTATAATGAGAACTATTATCATAAGGAGGTAATTACAATGAAAGGATTATTAAAGAAACAGATTACTTATGGAGGATGGATCAAAATGACATTGATAGGAACAGGTATCTCAATGATCATTATGGTTATTGAATTCATTTGTATGGGTATCATCAGTAACCCGTTTAAAAAGAAAACCAAGAAAGATAATAATGAGGATTAAAGTCTAAAGGCTATGGAAACATGGCCTTTAAGCTTTTTAAGAAAGGAGTCAAAATGACATTAAAAGAATTTTTAGAAAACAACAAGGAAGAACTTATATATGATTTCGTAAATAATGAATTGAAGAAAACCTTAGCGCGATCAAAAGAATTGAATAAGAAAATGAAAGCATTACCTGACAAAAATTCAGTCGAAGGATTAAACATTCTTGTTGAAGCTGAACACTTAGCAGGAAAAATTGAAGGTATTAACCTTGTCATGGAAGAACTCGAGCGCCTCGCATAAATCTCATGTGCTATAATGAGATGAAAGGAGGAATGTATGATGATTACATTATTGATTTTAGGAGCTATTTTATTAGGAGTGATAGTAGTTGGAGTATTACTGCTTTTAGCAGGAGGTATTTCATTACTGCTGTCTTTCGGAGATGTTATAGTAGCTGGTTTAATAATTTATGCTATTATCAGACACATTTGGAAAAAGCATCACAAAAAATAGGAGGGGCCTTCACGGGCTTCTCCTTTTATATTTTTTAATTAAAGGAGGATTTAAAAATGGTAGTAAAGTATCTTGAGGATTTTGCAGGACTGGATGGTAATTTCTACGAGAGTAAGGTGGCATCAGAGTGTAATTCTATTCGGTTAGTTCCGAACTGTGGAGGCATGTTGTCTGCTGTATTCTTATATCGGGACAATAATCAGAGCATGATTATTCCATTCTCGGCAAAGGATATCGACAAGAAAATGGTGTATCTGGATAGTAATATATTTGATATTCATGTTGCATCTGGCATTGTCGACTTATCTGGATTCAAAGCTGTAAAGATGTCAAAATACATCGAACTGTATTCTGTAATGAAGACGATTGGCAAGAGTCCGCTGATTGCTGGGAAGTTGCCGAAGGACACTCCAGTAGATACCAGGAACATCTCAAAAGATATTCGCCATGCAATTGAGTTTAATGATGACAGCTTTAATCAGTTATTCAAAGCTATGAAGGAGGAATCATAATGTTTAAGACATGTATAAGCGTAGCTGCTGTAGGAAAGGCACCAGAAATTGTAAAAAAAGTGATCGACGATATTGGATGGCCGATATCTACAATTATTATTGAGCCGGGGCGCGTAAGCTTTTATGTATGTTACAAATGGTACCAGCATTACAGAATATGTGCATTTAAAATGGCGGTGAAAAAATGTGAAGAACATAGTAAATATTACTATAAATCCGATATTTATGGGAAGCGATTTATGCAGGGGACAAAATTTTCTTCAGAAGAATTCAAAAAGGCATACGAAAGATTCGCCTATGAAGTCGTTCGAAGAAATCCTTATGGAAGAAATGTCGAAACTATAGCAAACGAAGACGGCGACACAATAGGATGTAAGATCAGTCTGTACAATTGTTTAAGGAGGGGATCAAAATGAATATTATTCTGTGTATTATATTAGTAACTGTTGCGTACTGTGTAGGTGTGCATGTTGGCCAGAGAGCACTGAAATCCACTTGCCCTGGAATCATCAAAATGGCTAGGGACGAGGAGGACAACAACGCATATTACTGCGCCCTGGAGGTTAAAGATAAAGATTCTCTCAAGGAAATGTATGAGTCAGATACTGTAACCTTCGAAGTGCGACGTATGCCAGAAACGCAAATAAAACAAGGCTTATAATGAGAACTTGTTGTAAATTAGAAAGGAGTTTAAAATGGCAAGAGAAGAAGGAACTACAGACTTAAGAGAAGTGTTGGAACAGACAATTATCGAGGAGGACAATAAACTCTTTGATGAGAAAATCGGAGACGAGCGAAACGCTATTGCCGGAAACTTGGTCGATTTCTACAAATTGAAGTTAGAGGAGGATAAACTCAAACAGGAGTACGATCTCAAAACGAAAGAGATCCTTAGTAAAGAACGCTTATCTGAAAAAGAGATGAGCCACAAAGAACGGGAGCTTGACATTAGAGAACGTGAACTGTTACAGTCCAAAACTAACTCAAAGTTAGAAATGATCAAGTCTGGCTTGACGCTGGCAGCTTGGACTGGATTGAGCATCGGGGTTATGGTTTTTGAAGGTAACGGAGGCGCAATACTCAGTAAGGCATTTCCTGGGATCTTCCCAAAGACAAAGATCTAAGAACAAAAAGCTAAGGCTAGAGGCTATGGAAACATGGCCTTTAAGCTTTTCTAGAAAGGAGAGAAGAGGTTGAAAAAAGAAAATAAATTATTCATAATCTTTATCATAATATTTGTATCACTTCTGGTATGGGCGCAATATGAATACAAACAGCAGCAAGAAGAAACCAACCGAATCGTAAAAGAGCTGCAGAAAAAGACTGCTCAATTAGAAAATACTTACATGGCACCGTATCACTTTGAACCGGCTGTTAGTGTGGAAGAAAACGACACACCAGTTGTAAGCTATCCTATCGGCGAAACAAAATCAGTTCCGGATCAAAATGGATTCTTCTCATACATGGATGCAGATTGTATTACGAGTGTAGGGACGGACCAGCACGAAATGAAATCAAAATATCGACTCGATTCATCTGGTATTTGGACGTACGACGGGCGATGGTGTATTGCCGTAGGATCATACTATACTACTAAGGTTGGACAATACATTGATATTGTGCTTAAGAATGGTACAACAATAACAGGTATACTTGCTGACTGTAAAGCAGACAAAGATACCGATTCTACAAGACGTCAAAATGCCAATGGATCGATTGTAGAATTCGTAGTAAACGAGTCAAGCTTATCATCGGAAGTTAAGAAACATGGTAGTTGTGCATACGCTTACCCGCAATGGCAAAGTGAAGTAGACCACATTGATATTTATTAGGAGTTAGTTATTATGGATACATTCTTATTAGCATGTTTGACCGCGTTTATAGTCATGATAGTATGCGATAGACATGATCACAAGTAAATTATAAGGAGTTAAATATGACAGTAGAAAAAATCATAGAAACCAATAAGTTATTAGTAATGATTGACTTTGCTAACAGAGAGGCAGAGAAAATCTTGGTACGAGCAAAAGAATTAAACAAGGAAGCAGAATCATTACCAGATGAAGAATCAGCAGAAGGACTGAAAATTATTAAGGAAACAGAACGTTTAACAGGTAGGCTTGAAGGCATACACATCATGATGAATGAACTCAACCGTCTCGCAACTAAATCATAGTATATAATAGGAGGTGATAAAATGAGCAAAGAAACTTTGTTAAAGATTGGACAGATCGGATGCACAGCGATAGCAGGATTCTTAGGAATCTGTTTAACACAGATGCATATCGATAAAGCAGTCGATGAAAGAGTAAAAGCTATAGAGTCAACCGACTCAAAAGAGGATGAGGACTAATTCAGGTCCTCTCTTCTTTCGCAACAAAATCATGTATTATAATGAGAACTTATTGTTTAACACGAAAGGAGTATTAAAATGAAAGAAGAAACTAAACAGAAGTTGAACGGGGTAAAGGAGTTTGTGCACGATCATAAAGATCAGATTGTAGCAGTAGCATGGTTTGCTGGCTGTTATCTGATTGGTAATCGTATTGGACATGGCATTGCAAATGGCATGGAATCGATGTACCATAAAGGATTCGACCAGGGGATGAATTGCTGTTACAACCTGATGATCAATGAGAATGTAAAGAACCCTGAAGTCCTCAAAGCATTAGTGGATTTCAACATTAAACATTGTGAGAATCATTAAGTGATCGGCTAGAGGCTATGGAAACATGGCCTTTAAGCTTTTCTAGAAAGGAGTCAAAATGAACACTGAACAGGTGGGATATTTTATTAAAAGAAACATGCCTACTATCTTGTCTATAGGTGCGGCTATAGGCGTAGTCGTATCTAATGTGCTTACTAATAAGGCATCTATAAAGGCGACACTTAAGATCGATGAGGTCGAGAAAAAGAAGCATAGAGAGCTTACGTTTATTGAAGAAGTAAAGGTTGTAGCTCCGATTTATGCTCCGTCTATTGTAGTTGGCGCTGCTACAATAGGGTGCATCTTTGGATCAAACTTCTTAAATAAGAAACAGCTCGCTGCATTAGCAGGTGCTATGAGTCTTTTACAGGCTAACTTTAAGAGATATAGAGAAGAGGTAGTACACGAGGTAGGCAAAGAAAAAGAAGGAGATATTTGGAAGGCAAGCAGAACACCAATAACGAAAACAGTATCTGAGCAGGAATCAAAATTCGTAGATACTACTGGATTGATATTCTTCATTGACAGCCTGACAGACCAAGGATTCTATGCCGATAAAGCAACAGTAGAATCTGCTATACTAAAACTAAATAGGAAATTAGTCATGAATCCGAATCAGACAGTGACTTTGAATCAGTTTAGATATGATCTTGATTTGAATCCGACATGTTTTGGAGACATCGTTGGTTGGTCTAAGATTGATATGGATGAAAACGATAAGACTGACGAATGGATTGATATTCAGTTAGTACCGTTTGAAAATAGCGAAGGATATTATATAAGATATCTCGACTTACCGCATGGATTATTTATGGCAACAAAAACAGAGAAACGAGAAGCCAAAGGCTGGTTCAAAGATTTAGAGTATCAGTCAAGCATGATATAAGAAAGGAGAAAACAAAATGAGCTTTTTAAACAACTTAATTAAAGAGGCAAACAAAATACCAGTAGTTGCCGATAAGAATGCTCCAATGCTTCTTATGATTGCTGGAATCGGGGGGCTGGCTGCTACAGTAATAAGTGCGGTCAAAGCTACACCATTAGCAATCGACAAAATGGATGACGAGATTGCGAACAGATATGAGAGAGGAGAGATTGAATACGAGGAACTCCCAATGTCTGTAGCAAAATCCGATATGGCTTATAGATTTGAAGAACTTGGACCTAAGCAGATTGTAAAGTCTTGCTGGAAGTGTTATGTCCCTACAGTAATTTTAGGAGCATTAAGCATCTCAGCATTCGTCGGATCATACAAGATTAGCACGGCTAGACTTACTGCCATGACGGCAATGTATGAGTTTACAGCGAACGCGTACGACAGATACCGTAGAAACGTAGCCAAGGTATCACCAAAGACCGATGTTAAAGCTACCAAAGCTGCTAGAGACGAAAAGGTAAAGGAAATCACAGAAGATAAGTTCGAAGGTGTTCCTGACGGAAAAGAAGTTTGTATTGATCTGTTCACTGGCAATATATTCTACTCAACAAGAAATGATGTATTGCAGGCTGTTAGCAGGATCAAGGATCGATTCCTCTCTGGAGAAATGTTTATATCTCTAAATGAATTCTACGACGAAGTAGATGCAACTCACGTTGAAGTTGGTGATGACGTAGGATGGACTCCTGATACTTATCTGGATGTTCAGTTCGACTCGACGTTACGAAACGGGAAGCCATGCCTGACTGTTGGATATTTTGCAAACCCAAGATTTGATTATCGTGAGATAATGTAGGCTCGCAAAAAAATCATATTCTATAATGAGAGATATACAAAAAATTTTAAGGAGGACAAAATTATGTCAGAATTACAGAATGAGAACACAGAGGTTATGGTATCAGAGGACGTTGTTTCTACGACACCTGTAACTGAGGAGACTAAAGACGATTCATTAGGTACACTTGGAATTGGCTTAATTGCTCTGGCAGCTGTCGGAACTTATACGCTGGGTAAAGCAGCAATTAAGGGAGGCATGAAGCTGGTCGAGAAAGCTAAGGAAAAGAAAGCCGACCTGAAGAGACTGAAGGATTCGAAGGACGCAGATTATCGTGAAGCAGAGGATGAAGATCCAGAGCTGGATGATGATTGTGACGAAGAAGACACAAAAAAGTAAGCATTAAAAGGTTTGGAATCTTGGGTCTGGGATCATGGAAACATGTCTTAGACTTTTTGTTTTAGAAAGGAGTCAAAATGGAAAGACTTGAAAGTAACTCAATCACAACTGGCGCTAAGGCTACAAAGAGAAAGCCTACTAAAGCTGAAGAGCGTCAGAAGATTGAAAAAGTAGTAAAGAACAGGGTAACAACTCAGAAAAAATCCCTGAGTCAGAAATTCGGAGAGACGTTCTTAAGCGATGAATCAGGAGGTGTTGGATCATATATCTTCAATGATGTGCTTATTCCAGCATTAAAAGATACATTTGTCGATATGGTTGAAGGTGCTATTAATATGGCATTCTACGGTGATACCAGACGCAGATCACGTGGACGTAGCAACATTAGTCGTACAAGTATCGAGAGAATACCATACGATGATAGATTCGACAGCCGCAGTAGACGTAGATCGGCTCCTCGAGGTAGGGCTAGATACGAAATGGATAATCTTATATTCGATAGCAGAGCAGATGCAGACACATTACTGGATACTTTGACTGAGTATCTTGACAAGTACGATTCAGTATCAGTCGGTGATGTATTCGAATCACTTGATATTCCTACGCAGGCAAACGACTTCTGTTACGGATGGTATGAGCTTGGCGGAGCACATATCAGAAAGTCTAGAAATGGCGGATACGTATTAGAGATGCCAAGATTGGAGGAGCTTGACTGATGATTAATGTTATAAAGCTTGGAGACACGACGATTGGCGAGTGTGAAAACTGTGGCTGTAGATTCGCTTATGGTGAAGAGAGCATTCAGAACTATAATCTTTATGCTGGAAATGAGTTAAAAGCAGTTATATCTTATATCAATTGTCCACGTTGCGGCAAGCAGCACAAAGTAAACAAGGAGGAATAGAAAATGTCAAACAATGTAAATCATCCAGAGCATTATCAGAATATTGCAGGTGTTGAAGCTATTGATATTCTGAATGATGTAGTCAAGGATCTGCCAGGGACGCAGGCAGCGTTATTATGGAACGCGTTAAAGTATCAGTTAAGATTCCAGAATAAAAATGGTGTTGAGGATCTGAAGAAAGCTAGGAATTATCTTAAATACCTGATAGACAATATGGAGTCAGCTCATGGTACAGACAATAAAGAGATTCTGTGGGAGACATGGTTTTCCAATGAGTACGGCAACATGACAATCTTCTCAAAAACCAAGGAGCCTAATGGCAGACCATCAAGGTTAACTTTCGATACTAAGGATGCTGCAGAAGAATTCGAGAGTGTGTTTTACAATATGCTTAGCGAAGGATATGACGAATTCTCGATTACAGATGTTTCTTTAGAGATGAAGTTCAAGACTGCAAAGGGTAACAATTGGAATAAATGGGATGACATGGTTAACTGGAAAGAAGTGCATGACAGCTTCACAATCAAACCAGTAGGCGACAAATACGAACTGATCTTTAATTACAAACATTCTGATTCAAAGACAACAAAGAACATCAAGACCGATCATGGTCCATGTGTTATCTATGAGTCCAAAATCTCAGGACACGCAGAAGTGTATTATTCAATGCATATGTATGCCGGGACATGTACGTCCATTGCATTCACGAGCGACTTGTGTAGAGATATGTTCATTGCAGGATTCTTTAATAAGCTTGGAAAAAAGATGTTTTCGATTCGTGATGTTCTGTCGGACACAAATTTTGTTGTTCCTAACGATGCAGATACTTTTAACATCAGACTTCCATGGAAGGATCTCTTTAGCAGGTTTATACTTCGTACTGAAGACGACAAGTATATCCTGGATTTAGTCTACAAAGAAGACGCGATGAAAAGCTTGGAATCGTCTGAAAGCATGAAACCAGAAAATAATCAGCACATTGTATACAAGTCTACAGTTTATGGAAGTGCAGATATTTACTATTCAAAAGAGCTTCTTGCTGGAACATGTACAAGGATTCTGTTTGATGACAAAGATGGTAGACAGACATTTATGATAAAGTTCTTTAGACATCTTAGGCACTGCAAAAACGGATTTTCCATTCAAGATGTAATGCTGGACAATACATACCGGTTTCATAAAGAGGATACTGAGTTTTGTATCTATGTGCCATGGAATGAAATCTTTGCCGGTTTCAGAATGTATGAAGAAGCTGGTAAGTATGTCTTAGAATTTGTTTATGAAAACGACAATTCCGAGCCATTGTTAGACGAAGAATGGTATGCATATTTCTAAAATAAGGAGGAAATTAAAATGAAAGTATTAGACACAGCAGTAACAAGTTTATCAACAGTAGTAGGTCATACTAAGGCCTGGACCAAAATGAACTCTCCGGAGATCATGTTATTTGCAGGTATTGGAGCAGGTATTGGAGCTCTGATCATGACACAGCGAGCTACTCTTAAAGTAGAAACAGTAAAGAGTAAGGAGGAAGCAACAAAGCAGAAGATTGCAGAAAAAGCAGCAATGTATGAAGAAGATCCGGAATCTCTTGATAGACCTTACACGAGAGATGATGCTGCCAATGATATGGTTCTCTTGAAGAGTAAGACAACATTAGAGTACATTAAGCTCTATGCAGGACCTGTAATTCTTGAAGCAGTATCTATTGGTCTTATTCTTGGATCTCATCACATTATGAAGCAGCGTCAGGCAGCATTAGCAGCATCTTGTGCAGCAATCGCTAAGGCTTACCAGACATACCGTCAAAATGTAATCAACAAGTACGGTGAAGAAGTTGACAAGGAAATGCTGTACGGTTCAGAGAAGAAGGCAGTCAAGAAGACTGAGACAGACCCAGAGACAGGTGAGAAAAAGAAAGTAACTGAAGAGCAGGAGATTATCAGAAACTTCGGCGGCTCACCGTACGCACGACTCTTCACAAAAGAGAACTCTACTGAATGGTTCAATGACAATCCGCAGAATGAATTTATGCTCGCTCAGCGTGAGAAGGAAGCAGATACCCGGTTAAAATGTGAAGGTATCCTGACACTGAATGACGTATACCGTATGATCGGCTTAAAGCCTACTGATATCGGCCTGACTCACGGATGGAAGTATCGTAGTCAGAAAGATCCAGAGTATGGTAAGTATGACAACAATGTAACTTTCCTGACCAAGTGGGTTATGCTCCCGAACGAGGAGACTGGTGAAAATGAGAGAGTATTACTGATCGATTTCAATTGTGATGGTTGCATCTACGGAGAAGTATCACCGAGATGAATCGATGAACAAATAATGTTTAGAGACGGTGTATTAGATTACCCTTGGCAGCAGTGGTGCTACTAAGGGCGGTCTAGGACCGTAGGAAGGAGTCAAAATGAATAGAACAAATCGTAAAATAACAGGTATAGCAACTGCTTCGATTAACATTGCTACGGCATATAATCATTATCCAGACGCAGACTGTATTGTTGTTAGTCATGATGATATGGATGCTGCTATTGATTATTTCCAGGATCATGCGGTTTATGAATACAACACAAGTCTGACTATGGATGGCCAGCTCAAGTTCAAAGGAAAACCAGTTATATCCTACATTGGAAGACCTACTGGATACTTTGACACTGACAATCCAAAAATGACAGCTGAGCAGATTAAACAGATGCTAGACAAAATTTATGGCGCTGGTTCGTTTAGCAACTCAGGATACAAGTTTAGGAACGGAGACAAAAATGTATAGATGTGATGGATGCGGTGAGGAATGCGATCCAAATGAACTCACAGAGTTAGAATGGTTTCAAGGTATACCAGCACGAAGTCTGTGCAGTAAATGCCTGGCAAATCTGTTTGTAAGAAAGGAGAAGAAAAATGAAAAAGATTTACTTAAAGTGTAACTTAGCCATGTGCAAAAGAGATGCTGTTAGCGCAGTGCTCAAAAGATTTAAGATACTTATTAGTAGCACCGATGGTGTTTTATCTGGCAACATGATATGGAACAAAATGTTTCACGGCTTGAATATTGAGGCTGAATTAGAGATCTTAGAGGCTTTCGGTATTCATGATTTAGGGGACAAAATATATGGTATCAAATCAGTAGACTTATATAAAGATCCTAGAAACGATCACTTACTATTCCAGTTCAATGTTGAAAACGAAGGAGACTTCGACGCCGACGTAGAGTTAGAAGCTGAAGCATTTGCAAAAATCTATGCAAAACTGAATTCACTTCAGGAACAGACAGGTGTCAAAATAGCTGCTACTATCACAACTGATGGCATAAACATTGAGTCTTCTAAGGGCCATCTTGTATACCGTATCATGATACCGAAATTCGAGCTCGATGAAGCAGTAGACATCACAATGGTAATAGATAATACGCTTAATGATGGATTAAAGGAGGAGTCAAAATGAAAGAAGTTTGTTTAAGAACTGACTTAGTAATATATAGAAAAACTTCTGTTGCTGTGCTGGTGGACAGACTGAATGAGCTTGTAAAAAGCAACTATGGAGTTTTAACGGGCAATATGATATGGTTTGAGCTCTTAGATCGTTTGGGAATCGATGCAGAAAAAGAAATCCTGGAAATATTCGGAATCAAAGATTTAAAGTCTAAGATCTATGGCATCAACGATGTAGGGTTATACAAGGAACCTGAGAGTATGAGCCTGTTCTTGATGTTCAAACTCGATGAGGATCAAAAAGAATGCGGCACAAGAAATGTAGCCAAGCATTTAGTAGAGATCTACAATTACATCAAAACAATTAAGTCTGAGTCTGTCCCGATAGCAGAGGTTGACGTCACGACCAACAGTGCTGAAATTAACTTCTCTAAAGATGATAGTGTAGAGCATGACATAGTAACAAATATGTTTGATTCTGTTGCTGCCGTCTATAAAGATCTAAATTCTATTAAATCAGAAACAGGCGTCGAATTAGAGGTTTATATGACAGCCGTAGGAATTCATTTCGAATCCAGCAAAAATAACTTGGTCTTCAGCATCTCTGTAACAAAGAGCGATCTTGAAAAGGCTAAAGATACTGCTACACCAATACAGAAAACGATTGATATTGCTATAAAGAAAGTAATCAATTAAAAAGGGGGGTACTTCTATGTGCGACAAAAAGAGAAAAATGAGAAATTGGACCGTAACCGAACGTGACTTAGCCATCTTTAAACGTTGGCGGAATGGTGATAGTGTTCGTATGATAGCAATGGATGAATATGTCTCTACACAGCGAATATACGAGATAATCACTAAGGTACGATTATTTCGTGGCGAAGAGGTCTATAAAGATCCGTATGATCTTAGATACCTTCAGTCAATTACTCCTAGAACTAGAAAATTTTTAGTTAAAAGAGGAGCTAAAAATATTAAAGAGCTGTCTGGATGGGTCAAGTATAACAGGCTAACAAGCATACCGGGCATCGGGGACACCATTGAAAGAAAAATACTTGTTCAGCTTGATGACTTCATGCGCCAGAGACGTGAAGAAGAGCAGAATAAGAAATCAGAATAAAAATAGGAGGAATTAAAATGAAGAAAATTACTAAAGGATTATATTTGTTACTTGCAGTTGCTATTTGCTTAGGTATGGTTCAACCAGTAAATGCCAAAACTAAATACACTAAGGATGAAAAGAATTTAGCTTACACAATAGCTGTCTTCCAGAATAATGAACTGTGGGACCCAGACTCATTCAAAATAAGAAAAATTAGTAGTGTTAAATATACACTTAGCAAGGATAATTTCGATGTATATGCAGCATTGGGAATTCTTGATGACTACAAGACAATTACTTGGAAGGTTGATTATGCAGCTTCTAATGCTTACGGGGCAATAGTTCATGGCACTATGTATGTTACTTCTACATGGTGTTATTGCAGCGAGGATGACATTGATTTTGAAGATTATACTAACAAAACGAATTATGCAAAAAGCAGAAAAAGTAAGTCGTTTATTAAGAAAATCAAGAAACTTACGTCAAAATACTATAAAGAATTTTAAGGGGATCTAGGTATGATTGGATTTTGTAAATGTGATATTTGTGGAAAAGTGTATCACCAAGATGAGAACAAGAACTATGATGGAATCATGATTTGGTATACTGATCAAGAGACTGGCACTACTATGCATGGAAACCGAAAGTATGATATTATTGAACCGAATGGAGAAACAATGAAAGGATCTCCAGAGATGATGGATGTATGTCCTGCCTGCTTTGGACGGTTCTGTGACTGGATTAAATCATTTAAGGAGGAGAACAAATAATGAGAGGAATTTGTAAATGCGATTTATGTGGAAATGTATACAGTGAAAAAGAGAACCCTGTATACGATGGAATCACTGTCTGGTGGAAAAACAAGGCTGGAGAAAACAAGTTTCCGGCGTCAACTTCCCAGTTAAGCACACAGAGTGGTGATAAGCTTACTGATATGCCAGCAGTTATAGATCTTTGTCCGAATTGCTTTGAGCGATTCTACAACTGGATAAAAATGTCTAGGGATGAAAACTTTCCAATGAACAAACCCGAATAACTCGCAGAAAAAACACATGTTATAATGAGAAGAGATGCGTAATAGCACAATAGCAGTGCACTGGTATTCCCTATACCAGAGATGCGGGTTCATATCCCGTTTGCATCTCCTTTCATTTTTCAAAAATAGGAGGAATTAAAATGAAGAGAATTATCGATTGGTTTAGAAAAACAGCTATCATGCGCAAACTGTTTAACGATGGTGGAGATTGGGATGGTGACTTAGTTACATACAAGCACCACAAGTATTATGTCAATATCCAGACAGGGACGGTGATGAGAATTGAATAGTATGATCATCCTTGTAAGAGGCTTAAACATACTCATTTTGTGTGGGTTTGTTGCCGTCGGAATTATGAATCCGTTAAAACAGATTTTTAAAAAACATGATGTTGGACTGGCTATTACATTAGCTTTCCTTATCTTCGTGTTCATATATTCAGGAGTATCATGGTTTATTCCGGTTAACTAGGGAGGTCAAAATGAGTAGTTTATTTATATTTTTCAGAACTATAAGCATTATGCTTTTAGTCTTAGGAATGATTGCAGGTGTTGTGCACACCGTGAAGTACATTTACAAACACCATGACATTGATCTGATTTCAGAGCTTGTGATTATTGTGCTCGGATTGTGTATAGTTTTGTCGTGGTCAGTCAAATTAAACTAGGGAGGTCAAAATGAGATGTAAGAAATGTAACTCTGCAGATGTTAAAGACTGGGCGTTCATTCTGTATGGAGTAAAAGGACATATGATACATTGTGTACACTGTGGAAGTGAGTATTTTGTATCAAATGACGAGATGGCTAGGGATCTTAAGGAGGAAAAAGAAGTTAGAATTTTAGGTATAGATTTAAGTTTAAAGGAGTGTCAAAATGATTAGTGCAAAAGAGGCTTACGATATAAGCTTTGTGAATGACGTGTGCAAAGAGTATCTTGAGTCAATTGAGAAGGATATTGTAAAAGCCGCTAAAGCTGGTAAGTACCATGTCTCAATCGAACTTGCGGAGCGTGGACTGGCTGTGTCTGAGGATGATAACAGGAAGATCACGATGGCTATAATCGGGTATTTAAGAAGTTTAGGATACTATGCAACTATTTACAGGATTGAGCGTCATGCTTCATTACTGGTATCTTGGGTTAAACTGGTAGAACAGGAGGAAAAATAAATGAGTGGAAAAGTAATATTAAGTTTTATATTAGGAGCTGCTGGTGGTGCTACAGCGATGTATTTTGGCATGAAAAAGGCCTGTGAGACCTACATTGACAACGAAATTAACCAGTTTAAGGCTGATTATGATGCTGCGCACAAGGAAAAAGCCGAAAAAAAGAGTGAAGATCTGAAGGAAATGGAGGAAAACCTGGCAAATGATGCTGAAAAAGCCCTGAAAAAGTACGCTTCAGCGACAGAAAAGAGCATTTCTAGCGTAGATACAGGCAAAGATGAGGCTGATAGAAAGGTTGAAAGGATCAATTATGCCAAGATCCGTACTCCAGACATCGAGAAAATCGACGAAATCGATGTAGAAAAGAGTGTTGAAGCTGCTATTGGGCCTGTAATTATCGATCCTAGTGACTACATGGAAGATGATGGTCTTAAGAGAGTTGTATGGAACTACTTACCTAAGGAGGGTAAGGTCTACTCAGAAGATGGTACTGAAGAGATTATGGACGGTATTGAGCTTCTTGGTGAAGAGAACTTAGGATCATTCGGTGAATTCGAAGTCGATACCCTGTACGTAAAGAATGCTCGTGAAGGAGTCAAAATCGACTGTATCCAGTACGAGGACATGACTTATGATGAATTCTTAGAGGAGGTCACATTATGATAAAAGAATATTATCCAGACACATTACATAGTGTCTACAGGTATGAAAAAGCTATAAAAGAGGCTGAAAAACAGTCTAGAAAGGAAAAAAATGACAAAAATCGACAAAAATAGGGTCAAAATGGACTATTTCGAGTGGCTTTTAAGCAAAATCGCCGTTGATCCAGCGAAAAATGAGCACATCCAGGGGTTCAAATGGCTTTTTTCAACCGACTTCGAATGGTCCCATAAACTTGACGCTAACCGGGCTGCAGACGGTGTCGATCTTCGTTCTACGTTCGCATATGAGTGTGGCTATAGCTATCCAGAAGTCAGAAAAGCATTGCTTGATAAGCAGTGTTCATGGCTTGAAATGATGGTTGGCTTAGCCATTCGTTGCGAAGATTCCATTATGGGAAGCGATGAATTTGGAGACCGTACGCCGCATTGGTTTAACGTTATGATCGACTCGCTTGGTCTCTATCTGGACTGCTCAGAAGACGATGAAGATATCCTAAAAAAATGCGCTGCACGTAAGTATGAGCAAGATGGAGAAGGCGGCTTATGGTGGGTCAAAGGAACTAAAAAGAACTTGAGACGTATGCAGATCTGGGATCAGATGTGCGAGTACCTCAATGCAAATTATAAGGAGGAGATCCATTTATGATAGTTAAGAAAAGTTGCAACAACAGATTAACGGACAAGGAGCTCGAGAAAATTAAGGTGGAGAAGTGTGTAGAAAGTCTCTTCACTCGTGACGAATGTCGTAGCGCAGTGTTGAATGCTGCTAGATATTTAGAGAAGAATGGACCAGCTGGTGTGTTCTCAGATTCAGCTATTGACGTGGTTGATGCTATTGCTTTTGCGTTCGCTGCAGGTGAATTAGATTGGGTTAAAGATTTAGGGAGGGAAGAAGAATGACAAAGAAAAAATTTATGGGATTCAGTTCAGCGGCTCAGCACGACATGGTTTTGGAGGCCTTGGTACGTGTTACGCAGAACCTTGAGACAATGGAGAAAGAATCAGGGAAGCCGTTCGAGGGTACTTCCAAACAGCGTAGGAATGACATCAAGCTGCTGACTATTCTGGCGGAAGCATTTGGTAAAAATGAGCTTGTATGGAAGAAGAAGCCTGCAGTAACTGTAGATGCCGGTAAATATATGCCAGATAAGAAGATAGCTGTAGTTGGTGTAGGGATGGAACGATATAACGAGAAGTCTATGGCGGAGCTCTTAGGGTCTAGGGATGAAGATAGAATCGAAGGAAAGGTACTTTTTCAGCGGTGCTCGGGGAACGTTGCTGATGGTCTTAAGAAGATTATTGATGACAAAAATAAGATCGAAAATGCTCAGCAGAAAGCTGGAAAATTTATGAGTTGCGAAGAAAAATAAAGAAAGTTGAGGTAAATATGATGGGAAATACGAAGAAATTTATTCCTAATATGGATAAATCTGAGATGTTTATATGTCAATACAATCCTTCCGATGGCGCTAGTCCTAGCTACTTTACTGTTGCCAAAGAGAAAATTGAGGGCGGCAAAAGTGCTGGATTGCGAGCTGTAGCATGTTGGAAAGGTGATCAGGCAGATAAAATGCACGATATCGTCGTAAATAATAAGGCGATTTAGATAGAAAATAAAGAAAGTTGAGGTAAATATTATGGCGAATACGCAGAACAATGAGGACTATGTTAGTAAGGTTTTACCTAATTCAGAGGGTGGAAAACTGCTGATTTTGCAGTATAATCCGTCTGATGGGAAGCAGGAAAGCTGGCTATCGGTCGCTGGAGAATGTGCCAAAAATGACCAAAAAGGGAAATTGCAACTGATTTCAGTGGTTAGAGGGGCTTCTGCTGACCAATTATATGCCTTTTTAACGGGTGAAAACGCAAAATAAATTTGACCAGTGAATTTCAAAAATTGGTGAAAAAGTGGCTTTTTAGGGGTATTTTAAGCCCTTATTGGCCAAAAACCCATTTTTTATATAGTTTAAAAAACTTTTTAGAAAAGTATGAAAATATATAAAAGTTTTTGAAAGCACATTTTTGTGCCCAAATGGTCAGGAAAGGGAAAAGTATGAATTTTGTAACAATTAAGAGTTCATATGTCAAGTCTAGGGATGCAACGGTCATTCACCCGACGTTCGCTGTTTCTAAAGAAGTCGATAATTTGTTATGCAAAGGTAAGTCGTTCTATGCTATCTGGGATGAAAAGAATAACAGATGGTCTACTGATGAATATGATGTTATTGATTATGTGGATCGTTTAGTTGATGAAACGTTTGAAAAGGTTTGCAAAACTACAACCAGCAAAATTGAAAAGGACTATTTAAGGGACTTTGATAATGGACGCTGGGAAAAGTACAAGAAGTATTGCCAGCTTAGCCCATCGTCTCCAATACAGTTAGATTCTGATATTACATTCCTAAACCAGAAGACAAGCAAAGAGGACTATCGTTCCAAGACCTTACCATATGACATCAAAGAAGGTAAGATACCAGGCTATGAGAAAATCATCTCAACACTGTACGACTCGGAAGAACGGCGAAAGATCGAGTGGGCCATTGGATCAGTAATATCTGGCGACTCTAAAAAGATTCAGAAGTTCTTAGTATTCTATGGCGAAGCTGGAACCGGTAAGTCAACAATCCTTAATATTATCCAAATGCTGTTTGATGGATATTGCGGAACATTTAATGCTAAAGACTTAGCCAACTCGTCAAAATCGTTTGCAACAGCAGCGTTCAAAGATAATCCGCTGGTAATGATACAGCACGACGGTGACTTAAGTAGAATTGAAGATAACACCCTTCTTAATTCTATAATTGCTCATGAGGAAATTGGCATTTCTGAAAAATATAAAGCAGAGTATCCAATGCGAGTTAACAGTATGCTGTTTATGGGAACGAACCGACCAGTCAAAATCACTGATGCAAAGTCGGGTATTATTAGACGTCTTATAGATGTCAAGCCAACTGGCGAGTTACTTGATCCAGATACTTATCAGGAATGCATGGGGCAGGTTCAGTATGAACTTGGAGCTATAGCTAATCATTGTCTGAAAGTATATAAGAAATATGGTAAGCATTATTATGATGGATATAAGCCATTAGACATGATGTTTAAAACCGATGTATTCTTCAACTTTGTCGAGAGCTGCTATCCGTTCTTTGAACAGGATAATGGTACAACATTAAAAGCAGCATATAGTCTCTACAAAGAGTACTGTGACAATACTGGACTTCCAAATAAGATGCCTATGTATAAGTTTAGGGAAGACTTAAAGGATTACTTTGAAGAATTTCTTGACAGAGCAACATTGGATGATGGAACAAGAGTTAGAAGCTATTACAAAGGCTTCAAGAAAGATAAGTTCACTGAAAAAGAGCTTACACCAGATAAGGCCAAAGAGTCATGGCTTAAAATGGATAGCACTAAATCGATTCTAGACGAAGCGTGCAAGAACTGTCCGGCTCAATATGCGAAAGGCGATGCGCCATCAAAAGCGTGGGATCGAGTTGGAACCACTCTTAAAGATCTGGACACTAGCAAGTTACATTATGTTAGAGTTCCAGAGAACTTGATTGTGATTGACTTTGATCTAAAAGATGCCGATGGCAATAAGTCTAAAGAACTGAATTTAAAGGCGGCGTCAAAATGGCCGCCTACATATGCTGAGTTCTCAAAGAGTGGTGCAGGAGTTCATCTGCATTACTATTACAGTGGTGACCCGAAGCAACTTGATAATGTATATAGCGACAATATCGAAATCAAAGTTTATAGTGGCAAAGGAGCATTGCGAAGAATTGTAACAGCTTGCAACACCTTAGCTATTGCTACTATATCTTCGGGATTACCTTTAAAGAAAAGGAGTGACAATATGATAGACTTTAAAGTAGTTGCTAGCGAGAAGATGATTCGAGCATTGATTAAAAAGAATCTTCGGAAAGAAAGTCATCCTGGAACTAAGCCAAGTGTTGACTTCATTAAAAAGATTCTGGATGACGCGTACGAATCTGGAGAGCACTACGACGTAACAGACATGCGTAACGATATAGTGGCATTCGCAGCATCAAGTACAAATCATGCAGACTATTGTCTTGAGCAGGTTGGAAAGATTCGTTATTGTTCAGATGATGTTGCTGGAGCAGACTCTCCAAAGGATGATAGAATCGCATTCTTTGATATTGAGGTGTTTCCAAACTTATTACTCGTTAACTGGAAGTACAGAGGTGAACCCGGGCCTTGTACAAGAATGATCAATCCGTCACCAATCGAGGTAGAAGAGTTCCTCAAAATGAAACTTGTTGGATTCAACTGTCGAAGATATGATAACCACATTCTGTATGCAAGAATGATGGGTTATTCATTGGAAGCTTTATTCCAGCTCTCACAAGATATTATTGCTAAGAGTCCGAATGCTTTCTTCGGATCAGCATACAATTTAAGCTACACAGATGTTTATGACTTCTGTGCTAAGAAACAGAGCTTAAAGAAGTGGGAAATCGAATTAGGTATTCATCATCAGGAATGGGCTTTACCTTGGGATCAGCCTGTACCAGAAGAGCTGTGGCCTAAGGTTGCAGAATACTGTGACAACGATGTCATTGCAACAGAAGCAACATTTGAAGCTAACATTGCAGACTTTGAAGCAAGATGTGTATTGGCTGAGATTGCTGGTGGATGTCCAAACGACACTAACAACATGTTGTCTGGTAAACTGATCTTTGGTAAAGACAAGAACCCACAGCGAGAATTCATATACACCGATCTTTCTACAGGTATCTCTGTCGACATGGACGGCAATGAAACATACAACGAAATGAATAAGTTTGAAGGCTATGTATATGATCACGGTGTATCGACTTATCGAGGAATCAAGCTCAACGAAGGCGGATTAGTAATTGCTGATCCTGGAATGTACAGAAATGTCAAAACATTTGATATAGCATCAATGCATCCCCATTCAGTAATTGCACTCAATCTGTTTGGTAAGAAGTATACCGCTAGATTTAAGGATTTGGTTGATGCTCGTATTGCAATTAAGCATCGTGACATCGAAGCACTGAAAACTCTGTTTGGCGGAGCATTTGCTAGATTTGTGAATGTTGCTAATGAAGAACTGGATAAGTTAGCCAAGGCGTTGAAAATTGTTATCAATTCTGTATATGGATTAACTTCAGCTCATTTCACTAATCTATTTAAGGATGAAAGAAACATTGATAATATTGTTGCTAAGCGTGGATCACTCTTTATGGCAACACTTAAGGGTGAAGTTGAGAAACTTGGGGCTCACGTAGTTCACATCAAAACAGATTCTATCAAGATTGATAATCCAACTCCAGAAGTTGAGCAGTTTATTTATGACTTTGGAAAGAAATATGGATATACATTTGAGATCGAAGCTGAGTACGAGAAGATCTGCTTAGTTAACAATGCGGTCTACATTGCATATGAGAAAGGTGAAGGATGGACAGCAACTGGAACTCAGTTTGCAGTGCCATATGTAAAGAAGAAACTCTTCACTCACGAGAAGATTGAATTTGATGACTTGTGCCAGACAATTGCAGTTATCAATGGTGGTGAACTGGATCTTGACTTCAATGAGAATCTCGCTGAAGGAGAACATGACTACAAGTTCGTTGGTAAAGTAGGAAGATTCTGTCCTGTTAAAGAAGGATGCGGCGGTGCTCAGTTGTTCCGCATGAAAGACGACAAATACTTCGCTCCGTCTGGAACAAAGGGATATCGTTGGTTAGAATCAGAAGATGTATTAATAAACAATATTCAGGATGAGATCGATATGTCTTACTATGACAAACTTGCTGATGAAGCAATTGAGACAATTTCTGAATTTACTGACTTTGAAAAATTTGCAATTGATGAACATGCCGAAATGGCAGCATAGAAAGGAAGGTCTATCATGGCAAACGTAAACAACATTAATATTGAAGGTGCACTTATTATTTGGAAGAACTTCTCAGGAGAAAGAGACAAATACAATCCTGGTAAAAGAGGATTCAGTGTTGTAATCGATGATCCGGTAATGGCTGATGAATTAAGCAATGAGGGATGGAACGTCAAAGAACGTCCTCTTCCTGAAGGGGCGGATTCCTCAGAACAGGAATGGACGCTCCCTGTAAAGCTTAACATGAACAGATACACTCAGGTATGGCTTATTGTTGGTAATCATAAAAACTTACTGGATGAGAACACAGTAGCGCAGCTCGATGTCGTTGACATTGTAAATTGTGATATTTCAATTCGCCCTTACGAATGGGAGATGTCTGGTCGTTCCGGAATTACAGCATATGTAGATTCCATGTATGTTACAATTCGTGAGAACAAGTTCGCCGAAAAATACGCTGATTTAGATTAGTATGGGATTAAAGCTGAAACCGCACCAAAGAAGTGCAATAAAGAAAATGCATAACGGCTGTATACTTTGTGGTGGTACAGGGTCTGGTAAATCTATTACCGGACTCGCGTACTACTTCATTCGAAATGGTGGAACCGTTGAACCAATGACTAAAATGGTTAATCCAAAAGATTTATATATTATAACAACTGCCAAAAAGAGAGATAGCGGTGAATGGATTGGGGACATGAGTTGGTTTCACTTAACACCAGACGATAAAACAAAAATCTACGATCATAAAGTTGTTATTGATTCGTGGAACAATATTAAGAAGTATGTAGATGTTAAAAACAGCTTCTTTATTTTTGACGAACAACGAGTAGTTGGCTATGGCGCTTGGACTAAAGCATTCCTAAAGATTGCAAAGTCCAATGAATGGATATTGCTGTCGGCAACTCCTGGCGATAATTTTATGGATTACATGCCAGTGTTTATTGCCAATGGATTCTACAAGAACAAAAGTGAATTCACAGCAGAGCATTGTGTATATTCGAGATTCAGTAAGTTTCCGCAGATTGAAAGAATCATTGGAACTGAAAGATTAAACAGATTGAGACGAAGAGTCTTAGTAGACATGCCATATCAAAATCCAGCAGTTCAACATCACGAAGATGTTTGGTGCTCATTTGATAAAGAAGCTTATAAGAATCTTATGAAAGACAGGTGGGATTATGAGAAGAACGAACCAATAGAAAACATTAGTGAGTTATGTTACAAGCTAAGAAAGATTTGCTATGCTGATGAAAGTAGAGCTGAAGCATTGCGAAACATTTTCGAAGAACATAACAAACTTATCGTATTCTACAATTTCGATTATGAATTGGAAATAATAAAAAACATAGGCTTCGGCGAAGATGTAGCAATCGCTGAACTGAATGGACACAGGCATGATCTAGAACCATTCGATCATTCAAAATGGATTTACCTTGTTCAATACAATGCTGGGTCGGAAGCATGGAATTGTATAAAGACCGATACGATGGTCTTCTATTCTCAGAACTACTCATATAAAATGATGAAGCAGGCTAGCGGAAGAATCGACAGACTTACAACTCCATACAAAGAACTTAAGTACTTTCATTTGAAATGCAGAAGTCCAATTGAACTTCGTATCACTAGAGCTCTAGCTCAGAAAAAGAATTTCAATGAGTCTGCTTTCATAAAATAGCCTCGCGAAAAAAACATAGCTTATTATAGGGGAGAGAGACGAATCTGCCTCTTTTCCTTTTGCTCATCTTTTCGTGGGGCTCTTTTTATTGATTAAAGTTCTGCAACTGTATAAAATAAATTCTGCCATTACGTTTACCTCCGGCCCTACGAAAGGAGAATAATGAATAAAGAAAACAAAATTCAGTCCGATATAATTTCGGAATTAAAAGAGTTATTTCCAGATTCTATTATTTTAAAGAACGACCCTAATTATAAACAGGGCATTCCTGATTTGGTTTTGTTAGCAAAAGAAGGATGGGCGTTACTTGAAGTAAAAAGAGATGCCGACGCTAGTCACAGACCTAATCAGGATTACTATGTAAACAAGGCAAATGAAATGGGCCAATACGGAAGTTTCATTTACCCTCAAAACAAAAAGGAGATATATAATGGAATTCAGGAAGCATTCGCAAGTAAAAGAAGGAGATCACGCATATCTCGGAGCTAGCAAGTATCATTGGATAAACTATGATGCTGAGAAACTTGAAAACACATACCGAAGATTTCTGAAAGCTCAGCAAGGAACTGAGTTACATGAGTTTGCAGCAAAATGTATTAAGCTTCGGCAAAGATTGCCAAGATCACCGTTAACACTCAACATGCATGTCAATGATGCAATTGGGTACAGAATGACACCAGAGCAGGTGTTATATTATTCTGAGAATTGTTTTGGTACAGCTGATGCAATTAAGTTTGCTAAAGACTATCTCAGAATCCATGATTTAAAGACAGGCGATATTCCTGCTCACATGCAGCAGTTGGAAATCTACACTGCACTGTTCTGCTTAGAGTATGGAATCAAACCAGGCGATATTGGAATTGAATTGAGAATCTATCAAAATAACGAGATTCTTAAAGAGACTCCAACACCTGAAATTATATTACCTATCATGGACAAGATTAAATCGTTTGATAAGATCATTGTATCAGTCAAGAAAGAGGAGGGCATTGAATGAGCTACTTAGCACATTATGGTACTCCTCGACATTCGGGGAGATACCCATGGGGTTCTGGCGACAACCCGTATCAGCATAATGCAGAGTTCTTGAAAACCGTTCAGGAAATGAAAGCTCGTGGCAAGAGTGAGAAAGAGATTGCTGCATTCATGGGCATGAAGACAACTGAGTTTAGAAATAAACAGTCGATTTATGTCAATGCCGAAAAGGTCGATCGAATCAACAGAGCTATGAAATTAAAAGAGCATGGATACTCTAATGTAAAAATAGCCGAACTTATGTTCAATTCAACATCGAAAGAATCAACAGTTCGATCGTTATTGAACCAAGGTGAAAAGCTTAAGAAAGACGCATGCATCAATGCAGCTGAAACCTTAGCTAAGAAAGTTGGAACCAAGAACTTCATCGATGTTGGTACTGGAGTCGAAAGAGAGATGGGAATCACCAAAACAAGATTGGATGTTTCTCTTCAGATCTTAAAAGAAGCCGGATATGTAGTGCATTCTGTAAGAGTTCCACAGATCAATCAAAAAGGGCAGTATACAACTACTAAAGTTCTTTGCCCTCCAGGAACTGAATGGAAAGATGTTCAGCAGCATACTGATAAGATCCAGCCAGTAAACAAGTATTCCAATGATGGCGGAACTACTTTCTGGGCTCCAGAATACCCTACAAGTATCTCATCAAGTCGAGTTGCTGTAAGATATGGTGACAAAGGTGGTCTGGAGAAAGATGGAGTTATCGAACTTCGAAGAGGCGTTAAGGATCTCGACCTTGGCGATTCACATTACGCACAGGTAAGAATCGCTGTTGATGGTACTCACTATCTGAAAGGTATGGCAATCTATTCAGACGACATGCCAAAAGGCGTTGATGTAATATTCAATACCAACAAGACAAGTGATGTACCAAAAATGGATGTCTTCAAGAAAATGAAAGACGATCCGGATAATCCGTTTGGAGCAACAATTAAAGCAAATGGTCAGTACCATTACAAAGATAAGGATGGTAATGAGAAGTTAGGAGCTATCAACAAGCTGAAAGAGGAAGGCGATTGGGATCATTATTCTAAGAACCTTGCTTCTCAGTTCCTGTCAAAACAGCAGCTCCCATTGATCAAAAAGCAGCTTAAGCAATCGATTGACAATCGCCAGGATGAGCTTGATAAGATACTCAAAATGACAAACCCGGTTGTTAAACGGAAGTTGTTAGCAGACTTTGCTGAGGGTTGCGACAGCCAGGCAGTAGATCTTAAAGCAGCAGCGCTTCCAAGGCAAAGCTCTAAAGTAATATTACCTGTTTCTTCTCTGAAAGATAACGAGATATATGCACCATCATATAAGAATGGAGAAACAGTATGTCTTGTTCGTTATCCGCATGGTGGTACATTCGAGATCCCAGAGCTTAAAGTAAACAATAAGAATCCACAAGGAAAGTCAATGTTAGGCAATGCAATCGATGCTGTTGGTATTAACTCTAAGGTTGCAGAAAGATTATCAGGAGCTGACTTTGATGGTGACACAGCAGTTGTCATTCCGTCTAACTCACCAAGATCAAAAGTTAAGATAACTACTTCTGATATTAGTGCTTATGTTGGCTTAAAGGATTTCGATCCTAAAATTGCATACCGTGGAATTGAAGGAGTTACAGCAAAACTTCCAGAGAAACGTAAAGGATTGGAAATGGGCAAGATCTCCAACCTTATTACTGATATGACATTGAAAGGAGCAAAGCCTGAGGAAATTGCAAGAGCAGTACGTCACTCAATGGTTGTAATCGATGCTCCTAAACATGGCTTGGACTATAAGCGGTCCTTTGAAGAGAACCGTATAGCCGAGCTAAAAAGAAAGTACCAGGGCGCCAGTGATGCTGGTGCATCCACACTCCTATCCCGGTCTAAGTCAGTAGCCTATGTTCCTGAAGCAAAACAGATTCGTTTAAAGGACATTGATCCTAAGACTGGTGAAGTACATCCGGAGCTTACGGGGCGTACCTATACGGACTGGAAAAGAAATAAGGACGGGACATGGGAATCAAGAGGAGAAAAACTGGCTACCACAAAAACAACAAAGATGGCAGCTACTACGGATGCCCGTACCTTGTTATCTAAAGATCCGAATCCAAAAGAGGTTGCATATGCCGACTATGCCAACTCCCTTAAGTCTATGGCTAACATAGCTAGAAAGAACATGGTTGCAACTAAGAACATCGAAATGAATGCTAAAGCTAAAGAAGTGTATTCAACTGAAGTTGCAAGTCTTAATGCTAAGCTCAATAGGGCGCTACAAAACGCGCCAAAAGAAAGACAGGCGCAGATATTAGCTAATAAGACATTAAAGAAGAAGCAGGAAGCCAATCCTGATTGGACACCAGATGAAATCAAACGAGCTGGTCAGCAGGCTTTAACAGCAGCTAGAGCAAAGGTTGGTGCATCTAAGTCTAATGTTCAGGTCGACATATCTGAAAGAGAATGGCAAGCAATTCAAGCTGGTGCAATCAGTACATCAAAACTTGAGCAAATACTTAACAATGCCGATTCGGACAAGGTTAAGCAATTCGCTTCACCTAGAAAAGCTGTTACAGTTAATGCTTCACAAGTTTCACGAATCAAGTCTATGCTTAACTTCGGCTATACACAAGCTGAAGTCGCTGAAGCAACTGGACTTTCTGTATCAACTATCAATAAATATTTATAGGAAAGGAGAATTAGGGAATGAGCAATGCAGAAGATGGATCACTTAAGTTAGCAACGCAAAGTCCTGCTGATCGTAATGATACATTACATATATGGATCACAACAGTGGATAACCCTTTTGATCCTTTTGTTGATTTCGACAATTGGTACAGGTTTGACGAGTCAAAAGGCTATTGCACTTCAGGATACTTAGCTAGATACTTTGATACTGACACATCAGATATGAGCGATGCTGAGTACGAAGAGCGTTTGGCTATTGCCATCAACAAGATTCTCAATAATGATTTCATGGGCCAATACTTTAGAGTAACTCGTGTAAACGGAGAAACAAAACCAAAGATCCATAGCAACAAGTAAACAAAACCAAAAATCCATAGAAACAAGTAAACAAAAGCTGAGATTTGAATGTTTTTAGAGCTTTCACAAACACGAAGACTCTAAATAGCGTTCGAGTGTCTCAGCTAGCACCCGGAGGGGGGTCGTCAAAATAGCACCCCCTCTGTCATCGCCGGCCTCCTTAAAAATTCTCCGGGGGTCAAAATCCTGTCAAAATGGATTTTAGATTGACAGCTTTACGCCCTCTCTATAAGGGATCTTGGTCTTCTTTTGTCGCACATAGAAGGACCCTCTTTCAGTTGAAGACTCCTTTCAGGGTTATTAAAACATACCTAGATCTCTTATAGAGAGTACGTAAAGTATTCGACGTCTCGGCAAAAGATATTAGAAAGGAGACGAAAGTATATGGGAAGAAGAGCAGCGACAGCCACTTCCGCAAAGAAGCGTTCAAGGGTTCCTATGACTCCTGAAGACAGGGAACAGTACTTGATCAATCTCTCACTCGATGCTGCTGAAAAGCAGTTACGTGAAGGCACAGCCTCATCACAGGTCATTACACATTTCTTAAAACTCGGTTCTTCAAGAGAGCAGCTGGAACAGGACAAGCTCAGAGAAGAAACCAAGCAGACTAAAGCCAAAATCGATTCGTTGGAAGCTTCTGCTAAGAGCGAAGAGAGGTATGCTGCAGCAATTGAAGCAATGCGTAGATACCAGGGTATCGAAGATGAGTAGATCAAGTCTTATGTCACGATCGTATATGGAAATGATCAAGTATCTTACGTTTGAAGAACGACTGCAATATTTAATGCTGTCAGGTTCAGTTGGGTACGAGACATTCGGCTATGATCGATGGGTTAATCAGGCATTATATTCATCGAGCGAATGGAGAGAGTTTCGGCATAGAGTAATTGTCAGAGATGGCGGTTGTGATTTAGGTGTTGAAGGATACGAGATAGAGAACCGACCGTTGATACATCACATAAATCCAATTACCAAAGAGATGGTTCTCAACCGAGACCCAATGATATTCGACATGAACAACGTTGTGACGACAACCCATCAAACGCATAATGCAATACACTACGGACACGATACAAATATTCGTAGTGGGCCTGTTATAAGGAGACCAAACGACACATGCCCTTGGAAACATTGAGGAGGAATTCAATGGAACAGAGCATTCTTAAAACTATCAAGCAGCTTGTTGGATGTCCTGATGACTTCGAGCAGTTTGACTTGGATTTAACGATTCACATCAATTCAGCATTTGCAACCCTTACTCATTTGGGAGTTGGACCAAAAGAAGGATACAGAATTACAGGGGTAGACAATGCCTGGAGCGAATTTGAAGAGGATACCCAAAAGTTAAGTTTGATAAAAGATTACGTGTACATTAAAACTCGTCTGTTATTTGATCCGCCGACAAGTGGTTCGTTAATGGACAGTTTGAAAGAGCAACTTAAGGAAATGGAATGGAGATTGTACATGCTTTACTATCCTATTTCAGAAGATGACGAGAAAGGAAAGAGCGACGATGACTAATTACTCAGCGGATGACGTTCGAGATTTCTTAGTCGATAATCAAGAACTCTTAAACGACCATCTGGAACACTACGGATTGCCAAGACGATCCGGAAGATATAAATGGGGATCTGGGAAAGATCCGTATCAAAGTCTTGGATCATCGGCTAAAGCTGGTGAGAAGTTTATAAAAAGCTTTTCTAAAAAGAGTGGGGCTGAAAAACAAAATGATAAACGAAGAGAAAGAACAAAAGCAGTCCAGCTTGAGAAAAAGAAACAAAAAAACAAATACCGAAATGAAAAAGCATATGTAAAAACTTTATCTGATGAAGAGCTCAGACGAATAAATACTAGAGATAGTATGGAAGCTACATATCTTAAAAATCATCCACAAAAACAGCCGTTGCCAAAGAAGTTGGTTGACAAAGCTATGAAGGACATCATTGTTCCTGCAGTTACAGAAGTTGTGAAGGAGCAAGGAAAAGTTTATATCAAAGCTAAACTCAATGCTGCCGCTCAGAAGATGATTAACGAAGCTGTCAAAGCTGAAACAAAGAATGCAAAGAAAAAGAAGTAGGTGATGTAAAATGCTAAGCAATACGGCAACGCCTAGGTACTACGGGGAGTTCCGAGATAAAGTTCTGGATGGCGAGATCCCTGTCAACAGGGAGATCTCTATGGAGATGAACCGTATTGATTGGCTAATAGCTAACCCAGGTGTATACTATGATGACAATGCCGTAGAAGGATGGATTGCTTTCTGTGAAACCGAAATGGTATTGACAGATGGATCAGATTTGAAACTGCTTGATACCTTTAAACTTTGGGGAGAGCAATTATTCGGTTGGTTCTATTATATCGAGAAGTCTGTATATGAGCCAAGCCCTTCTGGTCGAGGAGGACACTTTGTAAGAAAATCCATCAAAAAGCGCCTAGTCAATAAACAGTATCTTATTATTTCTCGAAGTAATGCAAAATCATTATATGAAAGTTTAGTGCAAGCGTATTTCCTGACTGTCGATACATCAACGACACATCAGATTACAGTGGCTCCGACAATGAAGCAGGCTGAAGAGGTTACAAGTGCAATTAGCACTGCTATAGCCAGAGCTAGAGGGCCAATGTTCCAGTTTCTAACTGAAGGTTCTATACAGAACACTACAGGTTCCAAAGCGAACCGTGTAAAGCTTGCAACTACCAAAAAAGGTATACAGAACTTTCTTACTGAATCGATACTCGAGATTAAACCACTGAGCATTAACAAACTTCAGGGATTACGAGTAAAAGTAGCCACAGTCGATGAATGGCTTTCTGGTGAATTAAGGGAAGATCCAATTGGTGCAATCGAGCAGGGTGCAGCCAAAATAGATGGATATATAATCTTAGCAGTAAGTTCGGAAGGTACCGTCCGTAATGGATGTGGAGATGCCATCAAAATGGAACTGATGGACATTCTCAAAGGTGAATACCAGAACTGGCATACTAGCATTTGGTATTACAGGCTTGATAGCGTAGAGGAAGTCGGAGACCCAGACATGTGGCCTAAGGCTAATCCTAACCTTCCAATCACAGTAAGCTATGAGACAATCCAGCTAGATGTTGAACGAGCTGAGAAAGCACCTGCCACAAGAAATGACATCTTGGCAAAACGTTTCGGAATTCCTATGGAGGGATATACATATTTCTTCTCCTATGAAGAAACACTTCCGCATCATCGTAGAAGCTTTTGGAAAATGCAGTGTTCGATGGGAGCAGACCTTTCCCAAGGTGATGACTTCTGTGCATTTACATTCTTATTCCCATTGCGAAATGGAATGTTTGGCGTTAAAGTTAGAAGTTACATAACTACACTTACACTTAGTAAGTTGAACTTAGCAATGAGACAAAAGTACCAAGAGTTTATCGATGAAGGCACTCTTATTGTTATGGAAGGAAGTATCATCAATGTGCAAGACGTATATGAAGATCTAGACAAATTCATAATAGATTCACAATACGATGTTTGCTCGTTAGGATACGATCCGTATAACGCCAAAGAGTTTATTGAAAGATGGGCTCAGGAGAATGGATCATTTGGTATTGAGAAAGTTCCGCAGGGTGTTAGAACTGAAACAGTTCCTCTCGGAGAAATTAAGAAACTATCAGAAATGAGAATGTTGATATTCGACGAATCTTTGATGAGTTTCTGTATGGGCCATTGTATAACGTTGGAAGATACAAACGGAAACAGAAAGCTGTACAAGAAACGTTACGAAGACAAAATCGATAATGTATCAGCATTGATGGATGCATTTGTTGCTTATAAAGTAAACAAAGACGCATTTGAATAGGAGTAATGGCTATGTACGTAAAAGTAAAGAATGAGGATGGAACAATATCACTAGTTCATTCGGACTTAGATGGAGACCATCTTGAGCATTACGGTTTGCCAAGAAGATCTGGTCGTTATAAGTATGGATCAGGAAAAGAACCGTATCAGCATTCCGGAAGAAGAGCGTCACACCTCGAATCAAAATCCAATCGGCTTGCCTCTCAGATGAAGAAACAAAACTCTGCGAAGACAAAATCTCGTATCTCGAATTATGAACGAAAAGCTTCGGAAACTATGGTTAAACGAGTTAAGTTCAAAGAAAAAGAAGAGGCAAAACGTATTAAGCGTGATCATGCTCTTACGGATATAGGATACACTGGTAATCTTCAAAAAGCTGAACGAGCTAGAAAGAAAGCAAATCGTTATGGAAAGAAAGCAGCTAAGTATACCAAGAAAGCCGAATCTATCAAACGGCGAACAACAAAAACTGCAGAAAAGAAGAAAGCAGTGGATACTGAGTTAGCTTCCATACGTGGAAAGCAATACGTTCAAAAACTTAGAAAGAAACAGAAAGGATGGTAATATGAGCGATTCCGTATATTATAAAGCCACAGACGAGGATGGTAACACTGTTCTCAAGCATAGCTGGAAAAAGCACAAATACTTGTACATCAAAAATGGTAAGTACGTTTATCCAGAAGATGTAAAAAAATCATCTGCGCCATATAAAGGTCCGACATCTGCAATGCGTGCACAGAAGGCTCAGAAGCATTATGCTTTTAAAGATAAGCAGGTTAGTGAAACTGGCACACCTACTTCTTGGGTAAAGCAGGGACCTGTTCAGCAGAAAAAGCATGTAGAAATGGAACGGCGTAAGAAAGCTAACCTTTACAAGGGACCTACTGATGCAATCCAGGCACAGAAGGCTCAGCATGAAAAGGATTTTCAAAAACGTGTAAGAGCAATGAATGCACATACCGTAGCTAAGAAAAATGCCGATATGCTTAAGAAAAAACAGGATAGGCAGATGAAGCAAATTGCAGCTAACGTCAAAAAGCAGAATGCCCCATCGACGAAAGTCAAGAAAGCTGCTAAGTTTGCTACAAAAGTAGCTACTAGGGATGCTGCAGCCAAAATGGCAGCTACAAAATATCTTGTAAGTAAGGCAGCCAAGTCACCTACAGCAAATGCCACAAGAGCAAAAGCAAGATCAGTAGTTTCTAAAGGCGAGTATAAGATTACCCGAGCTGGACAGAAACTTGCTAGAGATGTTAAGAAGACTGGTGCTTACAAGACAGCCAGAAAAGTTACGTCAACTGCTAGAAACCGTGCGGTTACTTCTGCAGAAGTTCGTAATAAAGCAAACTCAGTTAAATCAAAAGCAGAGTATAAGCTGAGTAGAGCTGGTCAGAAGCTGAGTAATGATGCTAGACCATACATTTCATCGGCTAAGAAGAAATACAACAGCGTTTCTAAAGATGTCAATAAGGCATACAAGTCAGCAAAGAAGAAAATTAACAGTGTTTCTAGAGATGCTAATAAAGCATACAAAGCAGCAAAGAAGAAAGTTAGAAAAGCACGTAACACTTTCAACAGAGCAAAGAGAGCTGGAAAGGCTTATCTGAATTACCTTACTAAATAAGGAGATAGCATATGGGTTTTATTAACAGATTAAAGCATAGCTGGAATGCATTTATGAATAAAGATCCGACACCATATTCGTATGGAACTGGTCTTGGTGCAGTTAGCTATGATAATCCATCTCGTCCTAGACTGACGATGGGAAACGAACGATCGATTATTACAACAATATACAATAAGATGTCAACAGACGTTGCTGCAGTCGATATAGAGCATGTTATGTTGGATGATAATAAAAGGTTTACGGATAATGTGGAAGATGGGCTTAACTATTGTCTTACAACAGAAGCTAATATCGATCAGACATCTCGTGCATTTAAACAGGATATTGTACTGAAACTTCTTGACGAAGGATGTGTGGCTATAGTTCCTGTCGATACGACTATGGACCCTGTACATGGAAACGTTTATGATATTCAATCGATGCGTACAGCTAAGATAATCAATTGGTATCCTCGCGCTGTCAGAGTGCGAATATACAATGATCATACTGGACAATTCGAGGAACTCGATCTACCAAAGAAAACAGTAGCGATAGTTGAGAATCCATTTTATGCAATCATGAATGAACAGAATTCGACAGCTCATCGACTTAAACGGAAACTGTCGATTCTCGATTTCATAGATGATCGAAGTGGTTCTGACAAACTTGATTTGATTATTCAGTTACCGTACACAATTAGGTCTGAAGCAAGAAAAGCTCAGGCTAGAGAACGTCGTAAAGAGCTTACTGAACAATTGGCAAGCTCTGAATATGGAGTCGCTTACATAGACTCAACCGAGCATGTCACTCAGCTTAATCGTTCGATTGAAAACAATCTGCTTAAACAGGTTGAGTACTTCACCAATTTGTTATTCTCTCAGTTAGGAATGACAATGGAGATTCTTAATGGTACAGCAGACGAGAATACGATGAACAATTATTACAATCGTATAATCGAACCGATACTCGCTGCGGTTGTTGATGAAATGAACAGAAAGTTCTTAACAAAGACAGCACGCACACAAGGGCATGCCATTAAATATTTCAGGGACCCATTCAAACTGGTATCTACTACAAATCTTGCAGAGCTTGCTGACAAGTTCACAAGAAACTGTATCATGACATCCAATGAGTTCCGTCAAGTAATTGGTTTAAGGCCAGTAGATGATCCGAAGGCAGACATGTTGACGAACAACAATATTTCAGCGTCTAATGCTGAATTGGATCAGATGTATAATACAGATTCTGCTGACGAGGAAACAGAAGAACAATAAGTAAAGGAGGAATTCAAAATGGGAGCTAAACGCTCAAAGTATGCTGATTGCGACTTTAAGGGCTGGGCTACAAAGTTTGGTATTCTTTGCGCTGATGGAAGGATTATTCAGCATGGTGCTTTCGATGATATCGACGGTGCTAAAGTTCCGTTAGTGTATAACCACGATCACAGCAGCATTGACAGTGTGCTTGGGCATGCTTATATGGAATGCAAAAAAGATGGTGTTTACGCATATGGATATTTCAACGAGTCTGATAATGGCCAAATTGCGAAGGACGCTGTCCAGCACGGCGATATGGATTCGCTTAGTATTTGGGCAAATCATCTTCAGCAGCGTGGGCCGTATGTCCAGCACGGCGAGATCAAGGAACTTAGTCTTGTTCTTGCAGGAGCAAATCCAGGCGCATATATTGAAGATGTTGCCTTAGCGCATGGTGATACAATCGACAATGATGATTATGAGGCGTATATTTACTCAGGAGAGTATCTTGAACTTATGCACTCTAATGAGGAAGGAGAAGACGAAGTGGCTAACAAGAGTATTCAGGATGTCGTCGATACGATGACACCAGAACAGCAAGATGCTTTCTACGCAGCTGTAGGAAGCGCATTAGCGGAAGACCCTAGCGCTCTCGAAAACGATGATTACGAGGACGAAGAGCATGAAGACGAGGATGACGAGGACGTCGAAGATCCTGACGAAGAGGATGACGAGGACGTCGACATCGAAGATCCTGACGAAGAGGATGACGATTCCGAAGAATATGAAGAGGAGGATGACGACATGGGTGCAATCGCACATAACTTATTCGAAGGCAACAATACAGACAACAGAGACGTTCTGTCCCACAGCGAAATGCAGGAGATTATCGAGGACGGTAAGAGATATGGTTCTATGAAAGAATCATTCCTTGCTCATGGTATTACAAATATTGAGTACCTGTTCCCGGATGCCAAAAATTTAAACACACC
>ENA-UEPN01000094-UEPN01000094.1-human-gut-metagenome-genome-assembly--contig:-NODE-94-length-58605-cov-5.217434_pt1 | contig 58605 bp, 93 predicted proteins | sample MGYA00242897_ERZ507910 | MGnify/ENA primary metagenome ERZ507910 (study PRJEB26167, sample SAMN06115525) | human gut metagenome | host: Homo sapiens | place: China:Jiangxi | collected 2015-08-20...
ATTTGATTATAACACATTCTCATGTTAATGTCAACACATTCTTATGTTTTTTATTATCACTAGGTTGGAAGATTTCCGGTAAACTTTTTTATAGCTTTACGAATTGTATATTCTTGTTAGTGCCTTACGAATTATCGAAAAATACACTTCAGACAACTGCCATTAAAGTAAACTAATTTGTTTACAAAAGCACTATCAAATAACGTAAATTTACGTTAGAATGCGTAAAAATCAGAAATATCTGATACAAATTATACAAATTGGGCTGTTGACAACTATATACCAAGCGTCTATAATCTAAGACAGCAGAACACACGATGAATCAGCCAGCAACGGCAGATTTATCCTTTGTGGCATAAAAAATAGGCCATCAGCACCACCGACCAAAGTTGCACTGATGACCTATTCCACCACAAAACAGAAGCTGCGCAACCAAGGGCGCAGTCTCGGTTTCTGTCAATTATTATAGCAGAAGCAGATCGCTTCTGCAATAGAAAGGAGCAAAAACATGAACTTTCCTACAACAACCGAAGAATTTCTGAAAACCTTCGCACACGGAAAAGAACCGACCAGCGAGGACAGGGAGTACGCAGAAGCGCTGGGTAAGCTGTCCGAACTGAACTACCGGGCAGGGTACGAAGCCGGAGCAGCCAATCAGAACGGAAAAATCTGATGCCCGCACTAGTGAACACAATATATGGGGTGTATTTTCTTGACATCCTAATATTTTGCGGTTACACTTATTGCACAGCAAAACGAAAGGGGGTGAATGTGTATGAGTAGTCCTTATGCAGAGCGTTACGGTCACACCGTTACCATCAGCGTGACGGAGCGGCAGTTTGCAAGCTTGCAGGAATACTGCATCAAGAACCGGGTGTCCATCTCTGCTGCGTTCCGTGAAGCATTCTTTACGCTGCATCCGATGGATTCTACCAATGAAAACGAAAAATGATACGCTCGCTCAGGTCGGCAAACTTTAGCGAACGTATCATCAAAACCACTGGAACAAGCTGTTCCAGCCTTATTATAGCAGGAATTGGCTTGTTCCGCAAGAACCATAGGAGTTTTTATGGAACAAAAGGTTAAATATGCTATCAATCTTATCAGCGAAAACGGACAGGTTGTCGTTTCCAGCCGTGAAGTAGCAGAACATTTCGGCAAGGAACACAAGCACGTTCTGGATGCCGTCAAGAATCTCGTGGCCGAAAATTCGGCCACCAAATCCATGTTCTACGAAACCACGTTTGAAAATCGTGGCAAACAGTACCCGATGTACCTCATGAACCGGGATGGATTCAGTTTACTCACGTTTGGCTTTACTGGCAAGGAAGCCCTTGAATGGAAGCTGAAGTATATTGACGCTTTCAATCAGATGGAGCAGAAGCTCACCAACCCGGAGCCTGAATCGACAGAGATGCTGTTGAGCCGCGCCCTGATTGCCGCTAACAGTGTTATCGACACGGAGCGCAAGAAAGTAAAGACTTTGGAAGCGGAAAACGCCAAGATGAAGCCCGATTCTGACTACGCAAAGGCTATGCTGCTCTCTGATGAAAGCCTGACTACCACGCAGATTGCCATGAACTACGGCATGAGTGCACGAAAGCTAAACCAGATTCTTAGAAGGCTTGGCATCCAACATACTGTGAACAAACAGTGGATCCCTTATCAGAAGTATCTTGGCAACGGATACGTTGTCGGGCACCCGATCGAGCTGCCGAACGGCAAAACGAAAGAGGTCACCCGCTGGACGAGAGCCGGTCAGAAGTTCATTTACAGCAAGCTTAAAGAAGCAGGCTATCTGCCTGTTGGCGAGCAAATCAGAATGGAGACGTGCTGATGGACTACTCGGAAGAAATGTTTCGGCTACAAGCTGAGAATGAAGAGCACAAAGCCGTTTTAGAAAAAAGCCATGAAATCCTTAATCAGGCATTAGAAATCATCATGCCAGAGGATAAGCGGTCAAGGGAAGTTGTAAGTGTAGCGCTAGCAACGTCCGTACAGCATTTTTGCGAGGACAGCTATTCAATGGGATACAATGATTGTTTGCTCGACATTCTCATGGAAAAGGAAGAAGTCAGCGCTCCTATCATGTTCCCAACACTTAAATCGTAAATAGCCCATAAGAAAAGCCAGTGGTTAGAGAGAATCTAGCCGCTGGCTTTTTTTCGTTTAGATTAACCCGCTGCGAACGAAGCGGAGAGCATAAATTCAAGGTAAGCGAAGATAATAAGCATTACAACTATAAGCACAACTTTTCCAGCACTTATATATTTTCTGTTTTTGCCACCACATTCAGGACAGGTCTTGGCTGTTTTAGAAATCATGTGACCGCAGTGTTCGCAAGGAATCAAATCGCTCTTAGGCGTTTTGTTTTCCATTATGTTCTCCTTATTCATCCACAAGGTCTACGTACTTGACTTCGATGCGAGGGAGTTCATCAGTGGTGCTGGTCAATGCTCTGGTGATTTTCTCAAGCCCGGTAAACTCACCATAGACGTTGATAATGTCATCTTCCAGAATCTTCACGGAATCGCCACCACGCTTATCCAGCATATAATACTCGTCATCGGCATAAAAGCCATATCCGCTGTTGTCCGTGTAAGTTCTCCATGCTTTTTCGCTGCCGGAGAAGTTTGCGTCAATAATCTGCGAGACCTTTACCTTGACTGCAATCTTAGTACCTTCATACTTTTCAGGATAGCGGCACAGCTCCTTATAGTCCACAATCTGGCACTCAGCCTTGTAATCATCCTCGCTGATTTCAGGCGCAACAGATGCAACGGAAGAAGCGGTCGATGCACTTGCCTTGCTAGACGTAGCGTCTTTGTAGCCCTCTTCAAAGCCCTTCTTACCGCTATCGCTAGAGCCGCCAATAGCAGACAAGACAATCAAAACAATGATAGCGATAAACCACCAGCGCTTGTAGATGGGCGGCTTGTTCTTACCGCCACACTGAGGGCAGACCTTTGCACTTGCGGCAATCTCTGCGCCACAGTGCTTGCACGTTGTCATTTTACTTTTAGCCATTGTAGATTCCTCCCTTTCAAGGCTTGTAAGGAAAGTATAGCACAGAACGTAGACCCTTTGTAGGGGTCTTTTTGTTTTTTGCGCGGAATTTTTTGGAACTTTGAGGTAGGGGGTGGTGTTTTTTGAGCCTTTTTTATTTTTTCGGTGGTGACGGGACTGACCACCCCCACCCGGGCCTCCGGCCCCATTCCCCCCAGGTGGAGGCCCCGGCCCCAGCGCACCCGGAACGACTGCGCAGCACAGGCAACAGGGCAGACCGTGCCAAAATACAAGGACAAACCGCCCATGCCTGGCAGGTCGGGACTGTGCAGGACGCTGGAGGGCGTGGAGTGTGTACGAAACTGAGCAGATTTGTACACACTCAAACATGAACGATTTTCAACACAAGAATGTGTGCAAAACCATTGACATCAACACAAGAACGTGTTACTATATAGACAACACAAGAACGTGTTACACCACCACCAAAACAGGAGGACAAAAACCATGAAAACCACATTAAAAGATATTCGCCGCTATGTTACCACCAACGCCGCAACCGGCTTGACCAAAAAGAGCTTTTCGGAGATTGACGCAATCCGCGTTGAGGAATGCGGGTTTGAGACCATCGCATACAGCACCGGCATTTATGGGGTTACGGGCGTTCTGGTAAAGGGTAACACGTCCGGTAAACTGTATGCCGTCACCGCCCGCACGTCTGCGCTGTTTCAGGTCATGTAATAGGAGGTAACACAATATGATTACTCTTGACTTTTCCCAGTGGGCCGCCCTCTGGTACGTTGGTGGCATGATCAGCGGGGCATTGGTTATGATTGCATTTCTTAACAGCTAAGGAGGGATAATAATGGAAATCAATGGGTGGTATTCCGGTTGTCTTGTCCAGGCGTTTCCCTGGATTGACGGCGAATGCATTTATGTGAATGTCAGGTGCTTTTTGCCTGGTCAATCAATCAGCCAGGCACCCGCCTGGGATCGGTCAGTTTTCGTCTTGGATGATGAACCAGGGCGAACCATTGTATATAAGTATACAGATAGCCTGGTTAACGCAATATCGTCTGGGAAAATCCCGGACAAGGCACGCATAACTTTTGAAAATTCAAGGTTTTTCGTTTGATGGAGAACTAAAAAATGACATACACGGCAAATAAAAAGGCATACGGCCTATTGGAATCCCTTGCATATTGGATGGCTGAAATTTCCTATTGCAGAGAAAAAGATCCGGACGACATCGGATTTTTGGATAAGGCAGACAAAACAATTCATTTTTTGTTTGGCCAGCTTGACCGGGCGGGCGTCCCATTTTGGGCGCAAAACTCAGCGCTTGCGATCGGTGAAAATTGGAGAGAATACGAGCGGCGAAACCTCAGCGTATTATTTAAGAATAAAGGAATTTTGGAGAACTGAAAAATGTCTAATTTTGAAAAAAGAGTAAACGAGTATAGGGAAAACAAGCGGCTCATTGAAGAGCTTGAAGCAATGAACGAGAGCATTAAAGCGGACATTATTACCATGATGCAAGGTGCACCGGAGATGGCACAGGGAACGGCAAAGGCTATCTATAAGGACGTTCAGAGCGTCCGGCTCGATAGCAAGCTGCTCAAGACGCTGCACCCGGATGTATACGCAGAGTGCAGCAGCAAAACCACCTACAAGCGTTTTAGCGTGGTATAAGGGGGTGCAAGCTGTGATATTATCCGCGCTTCTGTTTTTCTTCTGGTTTTTTTCGGCGCTGTTTAAAGCGAGCAAATGACCAGATCGGACACTTTAGCGGGGCTGCACCGTAAAGCAACCCCGCCCCATTACCCAAAAGGGCAAAAATATTTTTGCAAGTCCTGTTTTTGGGGCCTGTGATATGATATACTGTAAAAAAGGGCAAAAAGCCCAGAAAGCGAGTGTCATTATGAAAACCTATACAGAGCACGAAATCAACGGCCTTAGCATTTATGTGGATGACGAAACCGGAAAAGTACATCACGCCGTAAATTGGGATAGCGCAAATCAGACAACGCTTTATCCATACGCCTATAACACCCGCTCCCGTGTGTGGGATAATGTCAGCGGGGATTATACGTTAGCAGGACTGAAACGCACAAAACGCTTGATTGAATGGCACTAATAAAATTCTCAGCCCCGCCCACGTGGCGGGGTTTTTTCTTTTGCCTTGCATCTGCTGAGGGTGCAGGGCTTTTATTTTGCCCTTATACAATACATCCCCATACAAGCGTTTACAGCGCGTTTTGTGTTGTCCATGCAAGTTATACCGTCCACGCAGCAAAACGGCATACAGAGCTTTACAGGGGTCTTTCCGGCTATTTGCCGCATTCTAACGCCGCAGATACCAGACCGACACAAGCGGCTATAATACCGCCTGCGCCACACTGGAGCACATCACAGCGCCGCAACACCTCCAGCGCATACCAGATACTAGATACCACGTCGGACGCTGTACAGGTCAGCACAGCCGCCCCATTATAATAATGTATATAAGGGTGCAGGGGTGCGTCCTGTTATAGATCCATGCCAGGCGGTGCAGCAGGCCGCAAACCATGCCAGCCCGGCGATGTGCCGATACTTCCCACGCCTGGCATTATGTTTTTTCCCTGGCACGGCGGCGCGGAACCCTTAATGGCTACCGCCGTATCTCTTTTCGGGCTTTCGCCCGATAGCTAATAGAGGTCAGCAATAGTCGCAGCGTTCCAGCTGAAATAGTCGTAACAACTTCTGGAATAGTCGTAGCTAATGGTCGTGGCTTCTCCCGGCGGATAGTCGTAGAATAGTCGTAAAGTCGTCAGATGACAAGTATTCAAAAGTCCTATATATAGTATAGTAACGAGCTGTCCGCTGATAGTCGCAGAGCAATAGTCTTAACATTTTCTTGCGAATTATCGCCAAATAGTCGTGTATTTTTTGTGTGAAATAGTCGTTCGCCTTTTAGAGAAAGAGAGATGCAATAGTCGCTAAGCCATCCGACCACCAAAAAATCAATATGTGTCAAGACACCTATCAATTTTAATCCCCATTGCATTACCTCAAAATCTTTAATAATCGTACTTATTATAATAGTCGCAGATAATTACTCAATCTTTTTAACTATTATTTCGCTGGAATAGTCGTATCATCCGATTCGGTCTGTTCCTGCTCGATTTAATTCCCAGTAACGCACTATAGTATTCAGCTCAATTCATAGCGTTCTGCTAGGAATAGTATATGCAACATTTATACATATCCAACCGACTACAAAATGAAGTCAATTCTCCATGTGAAATAGTCGTAGACTATCCACCAGTCCGAACCTCACGCTAGTTCTTGCCTACGGTCTGCTCTGCTGGCTAACGGTATAGCTTTTGGAGATAGAGGGTTGTAGGGAGAAAGAACCTTTACAGGCGATTGAACTCTAATTCACTGTACTGTTGCTTCTCTTGCTCTCTGTCAATCCACATATCAGCAAAAGCCTTCCAGTTTGTTATAGGCTTTCCGGTCCTGGTCATCCAACCTGTTTCATCATAGTAGTTCATGAACCTGCTGGCAAGCCTATTCTCACATCCGGCATCCAAAAAATACTCGCTCACATCCTCGAAGTCCGACGTTCTGGCGTTCCCATCGGGCGGGTCGCCCGCTTTCTTAATAACTTTTTTTCTTTTCTTTTCTTCTATATTAAGGAGGTGAACGATTGTTCCCCTCACAGGTGAAGCATCGTTCCCCTCAGAGGTGAATGATTGTTCACCTCCCTTTTCGCTCCTTGACGATTCTTTCGGCACTTTGACGTATATCTTATCGGGCTTGTTCTTGCCTTCACGCTTGCGCTCGATCAACCCGGCTTCTTCCAGCTCTTTCAGAGACTTCTTGACCCATCGTTCTGTGAATCCAGTATCGGCAGCAAGGTCTTTGATGGGATACACGATGTATACTCGCCCTAGTTGGTCAGCAAACTTTCCGCTTCTGCTTGCCCTCTGTGACGACCTTGCACGATTGAACAGGTAAATGTAAACAATTTTCTCTGTTGGGCTAACGCCAATAGTCGAGAGGAATCGAGGGTAGACCATGTACCCATTGACCTTTGTATCGGCTGTCATGTACTGCATTTTTTCCTCCTACAATAGTAGTAGACCTCTACAATGCGCTCACAGCCCCGTAGAGCCGTGCCAGAGCCGTTTTCCGTGTTCAGTCGATAAGTTTGCCGTCTGACCGCTAAAAGCGTTTGTAGGGCTTCTGTGCGCGTATATGCAAAAGGCTGCCATTGCTGACAGCCCATGTGCTCAATCCATCCAAGTGTACTCTTGGAATCGTTGAATCTGCTTGTTAAACGTAATGGGAAGGTCGCCTATCTCGCCTTCCTTGTTCTTGCTTAGTCGGAACAGGTACTTGTCGGGGTTATCGCCGGACAGAAGGATAATTGCATCTGCGTCCTGTTCAATCTGTCCGCTCTCTCGCAAGTCGGAGTTAGTAGGCGTTGCTCCGGGCTTGGATGGGTTTCGATTAAGCTGTGCCAGTGCCACCACAACAATGCCTGTGGTCTGTGCCAGTTCGTGCAGGGCAATGGATATAGCTGTAATGGCGGCATATCTGTCTTTTGCGCTTGTTTCGTGGATGAGTTGAAGATAGTCTACGAAGATGACCTGAGCCTTTTTACGAAGAGCCTGAGCCTTCATCCACGCCACGTTCTTTCCGGCAGCGGAGCGGATATATAGGGGCATCTTCATGTTCTTTGCCTGTCCGTCAATCTCATTCAAGCTGACCGCCTTATTTTTCACCGTGTCCAGAGGGCAGTATATTTGATTGGCCATCAGACGTGCGCCCAGCTTACGTTTGCTGGTTTCTAAGCTGAAATAGTACACGGTATAGTCCTGCTTTGCCATGCTTGCTGCTATTTGCAGAGACAGGGCTGTCTTGCCCGCAGACGGTCTGCCACCGATGATGATGAAATCACCCGGTGAGATGTGCAGCGCTTCATCCAGACGCTCTAGGCCTGTCTTGATATACACAGGCTTCTCGTCCATGTGAAGCACATAGTCGTTCAGCACATCCTCGTATGTCCACGCATCTTCTTCCTCAGCTTTCAGGCTCATTGCTTCGCCCATCTTCTGGTAAATGTCTGATAGATCAGAATAATCGGTAAGCTCGCTGGTCATCTGAAATGCCAGGCCTTGCACACGAGTGAGTGCAGCCTGTTCTCTGATAAGCTGTGCCCAACGCTGCATCTGCTCCCTGTCAATTCGTACACACTCTGATTCACAGGTTTGTACACACGCCAAGAGCGTCTGCGCTACGTCTGGATGCTGCGTGTTTATCTCAACTATATCTATCTTACCCCTAGCCGTCCAATAGCCCTTAACAGCCGCAAAAGCGTCTCTCAGCTCAGGTCTGAACAAGTCAAGTTCAAGGTCTGGTATGATTTCATCCACAACGCCCGGCTTGCAGAGCATCAGCGCACCGATAAACACCGTTTGAACGTCCATTGTCATAGTCTATGAAACTCCATCTCCGTACTTTGCTCGTACTGGTCATCCTGTTTCAATGCGTAAATGTCCTGCCATCCAGCATAGATGCTCTGGTCAAGGATAGCTTTCCAGTCATGCCGATCAAACTTTTCCAGCTTGTTGCAGAGCATCTGCTTTGCCCGGTCTGTCATAGGCTTTTTGATTCTTGTACGCATCTGTGCGAACTCTCGCAAGGATTCCAGCAGGGCTTTATCGCCATGAGCAAAGTCTGAGAAGATGTCAGGTTTCTTTTTGACTGCACTCTCCGGCAGGGTCTTGACGTTCATTTGACCGTCAATTGATACAATTGGCTCATTGTCATCTGACTTTGAACTCATAGATGAGCTGACTTTCATCTCATTTATGACATGAGGATGAGATGACTTTCGTGTAGACCATCCTTTTGACGCAATATCGCTTCTTTTTGATTCTTCATCGAGCAGATGTTTAATCAAAATGAAACAAGATTCTGCTTTTTTTGAGTTCAAAGTTGCGTCTTTTTCTTCAAAAACGTATGCACAGATTGCATCGTAGAGTTCCAACTTCTCTTTACTTTTGAGTGTGGAGATGGCTTCAAAATAATATTTTTGGAATGTAAAGCTGTCTCGTTTTTTGTCCATACTCAATCCTCTTTGTAGCGTTTGTTCCATGCTTCGATGGCTTTTTCCTTGCCAAATGTTGCAGAAGTGCTCACCCCGCATTTTCCGCAGACTACCCAACTAGCCATGTCAACATTGAGTGGATGAATCACTTTTACAGTCGGCGGTTCCGCACCGCAGAACGGGCATCTCTTAAGTTCTGTCATTTTCTGAACCCCTCTCTCGTTCTCGTGATTCGCTTATGCGCCTTTACAGGTCTTGTGCCTTTGCCGTACGCTGGTCGGATATGTTTTGCTTTAATGTATCCACAAGGTGGCTTCGGCCCAAAGTCGAAAAGGCTCAAGTCCATAATGATGATGCCAAACTTTTTGTTTGTCATATTTGTTCCTCCACAGGCGGTTCTGGCATATACGCCCAATATTCAATTTTTGAGTGATGCAAACAACACCCGTTATCGTTCATCCAATCAAATTCTGGCATTCCATGCCGAAGGTCTTTTACAAGTCCTCCGCATGACACAGTCCTGTCTATCTTCCCTTTGAAAAAATCAAAATACAGCCCAGACAGCAAAATCCTTCCAGATGAAAAGTAGCCATTTCCATTGTCAAACAGTGGCGGGTATCCTTCTTTTTTAAGAGAATGCCAAACAATTTTGCTCTCCACACATACCACCTCATACCATCGGAAACGCCATCCAATGCGTCACCGTCACATCTTCCGGCAGTCTCTCGCCTATCTCGTCCCAGAACTGACCGTCTGCGTAACAGCCTAGAAAGTATGCTGTTGGCAAGATTCCTTGCAATATTTTTCCATCTTTATCACGCCACGTTGTCTTAGTCGCAAGCAACAAAGGTGTCGTTCGCTCTTTCGGTGGTTCGCTTGCTGGATGCCAAAGTGTGTTAGCCATTGTCTTTCCTTTCTTCAAAATTTGCGCAATATTCAGGTGGAATGTCAAACGGCTTTTTGAACGGCACTTTGCAAACGTATCTGTAATATTCTCTATCTCTTGCGGAACGCTTACAATATAGGTTCTTGCACCGGTCGCAAATAGACGTTTGCTTTTCTAGCGCATTGTGAAAAATCAAGAGAATCACAATAACAGCGCAAGCTATGATTTGAACTGCTTTTAATGCAATATCAAGCATTGCCCTTCCTCCTTTAATCTCCGTCCCATACACCGTCAGGCCGCATCTTTGCAAACGCCAGCAGACCGTACAAGGCACGTTTTGCATTGCCCTCTGTGGAGTGCCAGTAGTCGCTATCGTCCACATCATCGCCCAGTGCTGCAATCGCCTTTTCCAGCATCGGGATGCTTTCAGCCCCTGTTTTGCCGTAGATGGAGCGGATGCCGCCATCCCCAAACACTTCCGGTCGATAATAAAAGTGACCATAATTATAGGTGACGTTGAGCCACAGTTCTTTCGTTCCGCCCATAGCGCGCATACCACCAGCGATAAAATGCGTACTATCTGCTTTGAGCGGTTTGTGCGTTACTGGGTCGCACAGTGAAATATCATAGCTCATTTTCTCATCCTTTCGCCAGCCATACAGCCAAAAATCCACCGCAAAAGGTAACGGCGTTGATAGCTGCCACTATTATCGCATGAATAATTGTTAAGCGTTCTGGATGCTTCCATGACCATCCAAATGAAATGCTATCGGTCATATCCCAAAGAAACATTTCAAGAACCGTAATAAAGGCTCCAACGAATAATGTTATAATTGACCCAAGAACAAATATGATGAGCGTATCTTTAGTTGCCATTTTCTCTTTTCTCCCATTCCTTGCATCCGCGTTCGTCCCACACGAAGTCTGCAACGTGTTCTGACTTGTCGTTCACGCACACGCCCTCCGGCTCTGCGTACCATTTGCAAGAGCCACAGGACGGCTCGGATTTGTTCTTACAGGATTCTGCTGTGCATCGGATAGCCTTGCCAGCAGAGAACTGTTTAATGCCCATGCAAGAGCAATGTTCAGTAGTGCAGTAGAAATTCATTTCTCTATCTCCTTCCATCCGATAAACTCGCATAAGCCAACAGTGTTATTGTCACAACGATGAATGAGGACTTTATCGCTTATTTTGAATTTTTGCGATAAACCCAATTTTGCTTTCTTCCATTTCGTTTTCAAACATCCAATCAACAATGTCTTTGTCGATTCTGACATCGCCTTCGTCCGTCATGGTTGCAAAGCACTGTTTGCATCTGTAAAGAGCGCACTTTTTCATCTTCTTTGCCCTCTCTTTCCCCTGTTGAACCGCCCGATCATTCGCTTATACTCTTCATAGCACTCCGGGCACAGGTCGCCTGTGTCCCTGCGCCACGCCCAGCCCTTGAAGTATTCGTCAGGGTTCATCATCCTGCAGCCCAGAACTGCTCCGCAGCGGTCGCATACTCGCTTGTGGTATATTCCTCTGTCAGTCTGCATTAGTCGTCCTCCTCAAAACCCGGCGCTACCCTTGCAACATATTCAGTCTCGGAGCCTTCTGGAAATGCAAGTTTAAGGCTTCCACCAATCGGCTGATTATGCAAAGGGTATATGTCGAGACCGTTCATTGCGACTTTAGCTGCTTCTTTTTGAGTAGAAGCGTGAACAAGTAAATATCCACGTTCTCTCCATTCAACAGGCACTTTATACAATCCCATGTTAGTCATCCTCCCCAACGTCCTTAAACAGGATTTCTTTGTCTGTTTTCCAGTTTTTGATTTTGCACGGAATGTCCGTGCCCGGCACGGTCTTTTTCAAACCGTCCATCTGCCAGATGTTCCATGAGATGATAGCAGCCATGTTGCGAACCTTCCCAGCGTCAGGCTCTATGCCGAACAGCCACTTAAAGTTTTCTCGCCATGTCAGGAGCATATTTGCTCTTGCAAGCAACAGGCTATCACCCTGCCACTCATAGCCGTATGTAGTCGTCGCTGCGTCCTCTGCTACATCGTGCCATGTCCATACATTCCAATCAAACCAGTTGTTTACACATTTCAGTTTGCGGTCAAACAGTCCTTTCCGCCTTGGTACTGGAATCTTTTTGCCTGTTACCGTGTCGTATCGGTTCACAAGGAATGGTGCTTCTCCGCAGGTGATTTCAAGGACTGTCGAATGGATGTACTTGATAGGCTCTTTCTTCATATCGGGCATCGCACCGTTTTCTTCGCCCATGTCTATCATCTTTTCGCAGACCCAAGAAGGAGTGAAAACCTCTGCTTTTGCTTTGGTTCTCTTTTTCTGCTCATCCAGACGCTTGAGAACTCGTGGCACTGGCGGGCATTTCTTGATTTGTTCTAACGTGATTTCATCCGCAAAGCCCGCACCCAGTTCAGGCGGTGGCTCTGTCGCCCAGATGATGTTTTTGCCGGTCGTACGGTCTTTCAGCAAGATAAACAGCGCCGCTGACAGAATCGGGTCGGAGAAGTCAACCAACCGTTTTTTCATTTTCCGTTACCTCTTTGAACTCCACGTCAATCCCTTTCGGCAAAGCCGTCTGGTACTTCTGAGCCAACTGTTCTGCGCTCTGGGCATCGCCCAACGGCTGTTCTGGCGGGGCAATGGCAACTTCCACGTTGTCACGCATACCAAAGTAGTTCTTGGCTCGGAAAATCCACTCTGCCGGGTTCTCCTGACCGTACATACCGTTATATGCCCACATGGACTGCATTTGCAGAATCAGCTTCAGAATGTACTTCTGCTGCAAGCTGTCGTCACGGCGCTTGCCTGTCATAATCTGTCTCAGGCTAGGCCATTCAATGCCAAGCACCAGTGCAATCCATTCCACCACAGGGGAGATTCTGGCTTCGATGCAAGCGTCAAAGAAGAAATCAAGACGTTGCTGCACTTCAATGGGGTTGTTCATATCCACGCTCGGAAGGTCACCAAAATACTTTGCGGCAATCATGCCGACAACTTTCTTGTCCTCTTCATCGCCGATTCTTGACTGCAAATCCCCTGTGTTCATCATCTTCAGCTTCTCGATAGCCAACGCCTGTTGCTCCTTTACCTTTTTACTGACCTGTGAACGGATGCTCTTGTTCTTGTTGAGGTTCTGTATCCGCTTCTTCTCACGCTCTTTCTCGCGCTTTGCGGCGGCTTCTTCTTTTGCCTTTTGCGCTCGCTTCTCACGCTTTTTCTTTTCAGCTTCGGTCAGCGGCGGTCTGCCACGACCACGCTTCGGGGGTGTTGCCAAGAGTTATCACCTCTTCATTTTCGTTTCGATTTTATCCAGCTCGGTTGCAATCCACCAGACGGAGCAGCAGTTGTCCAACTGTCGCCACCAAGCGCACTTTTCTTTCTCGCATACGCACCGCCCAAGCGGATTGCTGGTCATCTTCATTGGGCAGTAAAGCTGACACCGCCAGACAATTTACTTAACGAAAGGTTCACGTTAGCTTTCACGAGAATTTCGCCGTTAATCTCAAACACATCTCCATACTCCAGACACCCAAAATTGATTTCTTTTCTCTCAATGTCGCAAATTTCCATTATTTCCACCCCATCACAACTGCCGTACAAACGACCAGACACGCGTTGATAAACAGCCAGACAAGAATTGCCTGTTGTTTTTCAAACAGGCTGTTCGCCATGTTCTTGATTGTCCGTTCAGACTGAACTACTACCGCCAGCAGGACTAAGCAGACCAGCCAGCGGGTTACAAATTCAAACATTGTTACCTCCATCTAACATCCTCTATGATGTTTGGATTTTCGTGCGATTGAAACTCATATAGACTACATATAGTTTTCTTTCCGCAAATCGGGCAATTAGGAGTTTTTCTGCTATCCGCTAGAGCAGTTGCAATACGTTCATCGCACACATCGACGCTAGTGGTGCAGAAGTCGCAAGTGAACGTGGCTCTTTTAATGCGACAAAACTTCGGATTTCTTGAAGTAATCTCTGAAATGTCCTCTACCGAAAACATTGCCATTAGCTCCACCTTTCTCTCAGCTCTTTTTCGACTTGTTCTGACTTTGCGGTGATATAATCCGCAAACTCGTCAGGTGTCATGTCCTCGTTCTTGAACCGCCCAACCATCTCCCAGTACCTGTCACCAATGCGGATGATTTTCTGCACCTGTTCATCGGACAGGTCTGCATCGCACCGAAGGTTTTGAATCAGTGCGCCCCATGTGGCGGCGATGCCATCCAGAGCCATGCGAAAGCCGTACAACTGGTTCTGCCGTGCGATTTTGCGGAGGTTGGTCGGCTTGACCTGTTTGTTGCACAAAGGGCAGTTTCCGAATTTATTCATCTGGCTGCTCCTTGTTTTTAATAGTGACTTTCAAGATCACAGTCTTCCCGTCTTTGGTATCCCAAGCATAACCATAAAAGCCTTGTTTTTCTTCTTCTGCTTTGGAAACAAACCAGTCTCGAACTGCTTCTACTGCTTCATCCGTAACACAAGTTTTATCTTTCCACTCTTTTCCATTTGCTTTTACGGTTCCTGCGTAAATGCCAAACATCCCACATCCAACATGATATTCAGCCATTTTTATTCTCCTTTGCTTCAAGACGAGAGAGCCAGCGAGTGCGCTTTGCTCCAATAATTGCTGTGGCATCCTCATACCATTCAGGTGAGCAGTTCAGTGCAGAGATACAAACAATCACATCCGCATACTCCTCGATCAGAGCGTTTTCGCACTCATTTACGCTCTTCGGTGTCGGGTTCGTGCCATCCAGCGCACGGCGCAGCTTCAACGCAGCCTGTGCCAGTTCAGACGCTTCTTCTGCCAACTGCGCCAAGATTTCGGTCTTGGGCAGAATGTCTGAAACTTTCTTACTCACTTCTGCTCTCCTTTCAGCCAGTCGTTGAGCGCAGCCATGCAAGAGGGGCAAAGAACGAACGACCTATCTGGCGAACATTCATAGCCGCGTTCTTTGATTTTTACTTTTCGGATTCCGTTTGTTTCGCCGTGCCACGAAAAGCACTCGCCGCATCGGTCGCAAATTGCGACTTCAATTTCCATGTTTTCAACCTCCCATTAGCGGGTCTGCGCATTCCCAACGGTAATCATCAAATCGAATTTCACGGTTGATGGTTGTTTTACCTTCAATGACTTCTATCTCCTGATTTACGCATCCACTGCTTTCAAATCCATAGAATCTGAAATCCAACCTATACTTTTTAGACATTTCTTCGTATGGCTCAGGCTCCATCGACCATGCAGCCATTACAGGAAGAACAAGAATTGCGTTGTCGCCATCAGCAATCTGTTCAGTGCAGAACTTTTCGACAAAGTTCTTCATAGTACCCTCGATGTAAGCGGTGTCTTTCACGTTGATGTAGAATGTCTCATCATCGTAAGAGAGCAATGCTCCATCATGGATTTTGTTGTAGACCCACTCTCCATTCGGAAACTTGTTTTTGTCGAAATAGGGGCGGTCATAAACAGTCACGCAATCCGTAAACCAGCGCACGATGTTTTCGGGATTCCCACGGACTTTGAGCTTTCCTTCACACCAATTTGGCATTCTCTTTCTCCAATCTTTTCAGCAGCGCATCCACGTCATACCGCCAATGAACACGAAGCCTTTTTGCTTTGACCTCTATCCCCTCTTGTTCCGCCCACTGCCAAGGGATGCTTTTGCGGCTCTCATTGTATCGGAACGCCAGAACCTTGTTGGCAGGGATTGCAAAGGTGCGGTTGACCGCCCTGTAATTGACTATCACATGGGAGGTCTGGCCGTTGTACTCCATTGCATCCACCATGTCCGTGATGTGCTTTTCCTTGCGGTATTTGCACTTTGCCTTGTCGTACTTGCCGAACACCTTTTCCAGAGGGATAGAGGGCGTTTCGATGGTTTTCAGTTCAAACAGGTGGTTCATCGGGTAACGGTACACAAGGAAGTCGCAGATGTTGTCGATGGAAAAGGACAGGTTCTCGTTGCCGCCGTAGTAGGTTGCAGCACTGTCCTTCAGCCGGTAGCACCACGCATCCTTTGGAACGGATGCTTTGAAGTCCGCTTCAAACTGCTTGCCGGTGTTCATAAATCAACCCGTCCATCGTTTTCTTCTCCATGTGTATGGATAAACATAAAGCATTCCTCTCTTAATCATTCTTTCTGTCATCTGTTTTGCCAGCTCAAGGGATGATGCTCTGGGCGCGAAAATCTGTTCCGGGTATTTGATTTCCACCATCAATCCGTTTCGGATAATAGATTTTTCGCACGGATACTTGTAACCGTCTTTCAGGATATAGCCAACCATCTTCTTACCGCTATGTGGCTTGAATCCATACCAAATACAAGAAAGTGGGCTGCTTTCAAACGGAACCAAAATCTGTTTATTCGAATCAAATCTGCAATGGCTGTTCAAAACAGAAGCGATGTGCTTCATCGTTTTCTTAGACGGATTTCTCATCATCTTTCACCTCTAAATTCACTTCCGAGAAACCGTTTCTTGCCACGTTCCCGGTGCTTGTCCTCATAATCACGGTGGTACACGCTCTGGCTGTGGTTCAGCCCATGCACGAACGCCTTGCGCTCCTCGAAGTCTTTCTTCTCTGCCTTGTACTTCTCGCAAGTGTCGTGGCAAGCTGTGTATCGTGATATGCAGTTGAGACAACAAGTAATCATTCTTCGCCAAATCTCCTTTTTGTTACAACCATCGGGAACTCTTCGATCTCGCTTGCCCACCGTGCGGTTCCATCGCCGTATGCTCTTTGCCAGACTAGAGGAAAACCGCCCAGACCATCAAACAGACTGCCCAGCGTGGGCTTCTCTTTCAGATAAGGACGCATCTTCTGCACCAGCCAAAACCATTGTGGCAAAGCGATTGAGTTGCCAAGAGCCTTGTACCGTGGGCTGTCAGCGTATTTGTGCTTCTTTCCTTTGCTATCTGTCCAGTCACCAATGTTAGTGTAATTGTCAGGAAATCCTTGCAACCGTTCGCATTCAACAGGGGTCAAGCGGCGGACAATCCAACGGATTGCTTTCTCTGCAATCAGACACTCGCTGCCATTGCCGATGTTTCCCGCTTTCGCTTTCAAGGTTGAGCATTTGTCGCTTTCCTTGTAGTGACTGAAAGACTGTTCGTTAAAGGTCTTGCGTTCGATAGCAATAGCCGTGTAGTCTGTGATTCTGTTTTCGTGGTCGCCTGTTATGGTTGGACAAGTTCTGCCATCGCCGTTTCCCCTTGCGTCATAGATGGCTTTCTCGCTTGTTCGATCACATCCAGAAGGGCTTGTCTGAGAATGTCCGGGAGTTGCTTCCCACGCCTTGATGCTCTCGTCAGGATTCCCTGACAGGCTCGCGCGCTCAAATAATATTTCTGCGGCACGTTGTCCTCCAAAATCCACGACAAGAGCGATTCTCTTTCGGCGTTGGGGGACTCCCCAATATTGAGCATCAAGCTGTCGCCAAGCCAAGCTCCATCCGTTCCCGGCGATTGCTCCAGCTTTGCTCCATCTGCCCCCCCTCGGAGGTCTAGAAATTGAAACGTCTGGTTGTTCCACGCGGGCAAGTTCTTCCAGCACGGCTCTGAAATCTTCTCCTTCGTTGGAACTGAATGCTCCGGGGACGTTTTCCCAAACAGCGAAAGTTGGATACATTCCATTGGTGGCTGTCCTCATTTCCTTAATGATTCTTGCGGCATCCAAAAACAGTACGGAACGGTTGTCGTCAAATCCAAGCCTTTTTCCCGCCATAGACAAGCCCTGGCAAGGACTGCCGAACGTGATGCAGTCCACAGGCTCTATCTTATCGCCGTGAATCTTTGTGATGTCGCCCAAGTGTTTCATTTTTCCAAACGCCCGTCCAGCCAGATAGCGCAGCTCTTATATAAGGTAGGCGATCAGTCCGTTTTGTCTTTGCAAGCTTGTTTACAGGCTTCGCATTTATGAAACGGCTTATCAAGCCAGCACTCAAACAAAAGACATTTAGGAAGGTCAAATTCCATAGGAGCCTTTCTTCCGTGTGTTCTGTTTCTTCGGACGTGATAATGGCAAGCCATTACATATCCATCAACATCCTCTCCGTATGCACAACTTGTTGCATCAGGTGAAACCATGTGCTTAACATTGATTTCGATTTCTTTTCTCATCTTATCACTCTTTCTGAAATTTACGTTGATGCGTTATTTTAAAATGGCAAATCTTCACTGTCCTGAATTACGGCAAAGTCGCCGGTATCAGGCGAAGAACCAGACCCACCAGCCAGCGTTTTCTTCGGTCTGACCTCATAGTCACCGGAACGAATCTTGTCAACACTGGTGAAACGGTCAACGACAAGCTTCGTCTTGATGTTCCCATCGTTACCCATGTATTCTTCCTCACGGAGAACCACACCGACCAGCTTGCCACGCAGGGTCTTTTCATCGTTATTGAACTTATAACCGGGATTGGACTGCTCCACAGCGGTGATAAAGCCCTTGAAGAACGGCAGTGCCTTTTCCTTATAGCTCTTGATGGTCTTGCCGCCCCATGCCCATTCGCCCGGATTCAGCTTGCCACGCTCGATAAGGGAAGCGGTCTGCTCGCGCCAGTATCCCTTGAACTCGCCCTCTGCGACTTCCCACTCGATGTTCAAGCGCTCCTTTGCAGGCTCGTCCGTTGCCTTGCAGATACCGGCAACATAGCCGCCAACAGGCAGGTCGCGGCGCTCGGTGGCTTCCTGTACGTCATTCCAGTTAATGTTCTTCATCTGTTACTCTCCTTTGTTATCCGGCTGAACCGGAATGTTGTAATACTCACGGATGGTTTTGTCTACGGCGGCGAGGTCGTTCTCGATCAGCGCATCGTTGAACATCCCAAGCGGGGTTTTCACGGTGTCCATCCCATCGTTGCGAGTGCTGAACAGGTATCTTCCATCCTGTACAACAGTTTTCAGAACGATGGTAAAGTACCCTTCCACGCAGACCTTCTCGTCCAACATCTTTCCGACCGTTTTGAATTTGTCTCTACCATTTTCTCCGCATTCGCTGTGCCCGAAGAAGTAGACAATCACATCGTCCGGCAGCTCTTTCGCCCGCATCAGCAGGGCATTGAAGTTGGCTGCCATGTCGGTGTACTTCTGGTATCCGGCGACCTTTGCGTTCCGCATGAACTCGACGGTCATAAGGTAGGTGGCATCGTCAATGACGATGGACTTACGCTTAGTGCTGTGGATTGCGGCATCAATCTTGCCGTAGTCATTGGTAATGTACGTTTTCATGCTGCTTCGGAACGGCAGCGGCTTGCCAAGCACGTTGATAACCGCCACCTGTTCCGGGTCAAAATTCCGAAGCGAAGCGGACTTTCCGCTGCCGGAATGACCATAGACCATTACTAATACTGCCATTTTTCTTTCCTTTCTTCGGCTTCATTAGGCTTCATTATTCTTACTTCGGCTTAACTTGGCTGTACAAAATCAACCAGCCATCAGGTCTGCCAACTGTGCGCGGAGGTCTTTCAGCTCTGCTTCCCTGTCCTCAATTTCAGACTGCAAGTCCTTAATCGCTGCCAGCCGGTCGGCTTCTTTCGCTTCCGCCACCTGCTCGTTGGTCATGAAGTATACGCCGTCCTCCGGCTCTGTCACGCCACCGAATCTGTCAAGGCTAATCATCTTTGGGTCTTCCTCTCTTGCGTTCCTCTTTGATTTGCAGTGCGCTGTACCACTGGTCTTTGTCGATTTCGATGGTAGACCACCGATGGTTACAGGAAATGCACTTCTTGCGGCGAACGATGCTGTCGTGGTCAGACCGGCTGTCAACCGTTGTGATGTTGTCACTACCGCATAACGGGCATTTCATTGTGCATCCCTCCACTCGTTCGTGTGGTTGGCAACACGCTTGATTTTTCGGCGCTCGCGTTCGCTGCGTTCTTCCTCTTCAGCGCTAACAGCCAGCGCGCACAAGACGATAGCCGTTGCAAGAAGCCCACACGACACGGCCACCCATCCGAACATTTGTGCGGTGGTCTGACAGCCCTGAATCGTGTCACCGCACCCGACTGCTGCAATTGCCACGACCAGACCGATCATGGACAATGCTGTTCCTTTCAAAGTTTTCATTGGTTCTCCTTTTTGCTGCCAAAATTAAAAATCCATCCGGTTGCCATTACAGCGGCTGCCACGATGATTCCCCATGTGCCTTTTGCTCCAACCAGTAGTTCAACAAGATGCACCAGCCACAGGTTCAAAAGGAACGCTGCAAGAATCAACGCCAGAACGATGCCCCAGATCAGGGCGATTTCCACAAGTGCTTTCATTTTTCTCCTTTCGCTTTTGCCGTTGCTTTTCGATGAATTGCTTTGCCTTTGCTGTCCTGCTCCTAGCTACTCAATGCCTTAGCCTATTGTTTCTATTCTTTGCCATTGCGTCGCACGTCGCCGCGGTTCGATGCCTTTGCTTATCAAAGCTACACCTTGCATCCATAGCCGTTGCATCTCGGTTCTAAGCAGCGCCTTTCCGTTGCCGTTCTGCTCGTGTCGTGTCAAATCCACTCCTTGCCATTGCTAGTCACCTCAAGTCGTTGCATTTCCTTTGCGCTACGTCTCGCGGCAATGCCATAGCCATGCTATTATCAGCAATTCCGAACTGTGCCGTTGCGGAGCAAATCATGTCGGGTCTATGCAATTCCATTGCTCGTCTGAGCCTTGCTTCTCCATGCCTTTGCAGATCTTATCAAACCAGCGCATCGCCGTTGCCGCTCAAGTCGCTTCGTCTCCAGGCATTGCCTTAGCATTTCTGAGCCAATCGTCACTATGCCGTTGCCGTTCCACGCCGAGTGCAGCACAGCCCTACCCCGCCATAGCGGTTAATTGAGGATTTCGTAGGTATATCGCCCCTTGCCACTGTTGCGCCACTGGCCGATACCACGCAGAGCACCGTAGTCCAGCCACTCACGCACAACCTTCTCGTGAGAATCGTCCAGAAGAACGATTTCAAACTCGCAGGTCGAACCAGCGGGAATCTGCTCGCTGTTGGCAAGACTGACGCGCTCGCCCTGCGCAGTCTGGGCGCGAAGCGGGCGCTGGCACTCGGTAATCTCGCCGTTCACATGAATGGGAATCATGCGGGGAGACACGAAAATAAGACCATCAATGACCTTCTTGTAGGCCGTCAGCTTGCCGGATTCATTCACGGCTTTCTTTTTTCCGGCCTCAGTCTTGCCGCCGATACGACCCAGCATACCGCAAGAATCCTTGAAGAAGCCCTTGATCTGGTAGTCATACAAGATGGGTTCGCCGTTTTCGTTGCGAGGGAACACGGTCATGCCCTTATCTGCCACAGCATCAGCGCCCAGAGCAGCAACCTCGTCCTCGATGGTATTTGCATCCGGGGACTTGCTGGCGATGAACTCGCGTGCAATGTTCTGATTGCTAGGCCATGTGCCGAGAACTGCTTCGGTGAATGTGATTCTTACCTTGATTTTTTTTATTTTTGCTCACTCTTTCTTTCTCGATATGTTTCAGTCTTAAAGGTTCACGCTCTTTCCAGCGTTTCTGCCACGGACTGCTTTTGTTGAAGTTGCTTATTGCTTTCTTCATCGTTTGCCATCCTTCGCTTACGTTGGATGCGTTCCAGCCGGTCTTTCTCCCGGCTGTGCCAGCGAATTTCCCGCTTTCCGTAATACTTACCGTTCATAGGTCAGCTCCCCTGTTGCGAGCATCTGCGACACCTCGCCGTAATGCTTTCCCAGCTTGTCCGCAAGGGCTTGCACTTCTCCGATGGATGGAAACGTCTTTTCCGGCTTCTTTTTTTCTTGCGCTGCCTTCTTGCGCTCCCTGTCACGTTCTTTGTCAACCTTGCGCTTGCATTCTGAGCAGTACTTTCTTGCCGATCTGACCACTCCAAGATACAGACCGCAGCGCTCACAGTACTTTTCTTCCACGCTGTATCTCCTCTTTCAGTCTAGTTTCCCGATTGTGGCGTTCAAAGCACTGATTGATGGTCTTCTCCATCCAAATCACCTTGTTAGCATCGTTTCGAGACACGCCAGTAGCCATTGCCAGCTTCAGCCTGCGCTTGCGGCTTTGCGCCCTTCGAAAATTCGTCACCAACACTCACCAGCCTTGTCTGTGATGAACTTCGGGACTTCCCGACCTGTGGCAATGCACAGCGCAACCAGCCTTTCGACCCAGATATCATGCAGCCCTTCTTCGGTCATATAGCACTGACCAACGCCAAGGTCTCTGAAACCGTTCCAGATCGTCAACCCAACAGTGCCATCGGCGACCGTCCAGATCATGCTGCAACCATCGTTGCACAGGCCGTACAAAATATCTCGTGCTTTGCTTTTTGCTTCGTTGAGTTCAAAAGCGTCCCAGTGCTTTTTGTTCTGCTCGTAGGCTTCCACAGCCTTGTCAATGGCGAACTTCGCGTCGTCCGGGTGTTCGAGGTCTACCTTCAATGTCAAAATCTGTTCCATGTTCATCCCTCCTTCTGCTCAATCTCCAGAATCTTGCAGATGCTCCGGATAATCTTCTCCGGCTTTCGCTCACCACGAAGAATCTTGTAGAGGTATGAATCATCAAGGAATAATCCAGTATCGCTTTGAACCGCCTGAATCAGCTCCGTTTGCTTCATACCTCGCTGTAACAGCTTCATCTTCACTTCCAGTTCAAAGCCGGAACGGAAGTTTTCTTTCAAAATTCCACCTCCATTTGCTAAAATCTATTGACAAGTACGGAAAACTGTACTAATATAAGGGCGTAGAGAGTTCATATTGTACAGCGTTCTGTACTGCCCATGTCTGTATTATAGTACAGGCATCTGTACAAGTCAACTCTTTTGTACAAAATTCTGTGCATTTGTATACTTGCACAAATATGGGAGTGTTCTTATGTCGGACTTGTACAGCAACATCCATGCACTCTGCGAAAAAGAGGGCATCAAAGACGGAACCCTTTGTGCCAACATCGGGATTCGCCGTAGTTTTCTTTCCGAATTGAAAGCCGGGAGAACTAAGAGCCTGTCCGCAGAGGTTCTTTCTAAAATTGCAGCCTACTTCAACGTATCGGTAGACTACCTTCTCACTGGCGAACAAAAAGAAAACCCGCCCCAACAGCCGCAAAGCGAAGTCGATGCAGCAGTGGAGCGGATTAGAAAAAAACTTGAATCTATGCCGACAGCGCAGCGTGAAGCGCTGATGAACCTAATCGAGAAGATGTGAGGGACTGGTTCTGACCCGGTAAAATAAAAACCCCTTGTGCCGGGCTGGTGTAGCTCTGCGCAAGGGGTTTTCTGTTATTCTAGGTCTAGGGCTTGCTCCGCTGCTGGAATCTTTTCAGGATGTTCTAGTAGCCATGCAATAAATCGGTCAATCTTAGCTCTTTCTTGTTCGCTCATTGTAGCATACCCTCCCGATCGGTAAGTGCAGATGTTCATTTGATATGATTATACATCTTTTGGTTGTGTAGTCAATATAATTTGAACAACTTCGCAAAAAATCGAACGTTTTTTTCACATCCGTTACTTTGCATCGGGGAAGCCACGAGCGTTCAAGTCAAAAGGGACAACGCCTATCCATCTTTCCTCCAATCACGGCTCTACGAGCTGTCCGTCAATGCGTTCGATGTTATCTGCCGGGTCGCGTCCATCGTCTAAGGCGGCTACGGCACGTTCCAGGATGCCTTTCGCTTCGAGGTAAGCATCTTTATCAGCTTCGTATCCAGAAAGGCTCAGGACAAGCTCCAGCGTCCGTCTGCGAGCGTATGGAATAATTAGAGCATCTACGGTTCGGTTCATTCGTTTTCCTCCCACGGTTCAGGTGTGTGTGGCTCCCCATCGGGAACGCTGGCAGGCATTCCGTCGATGATTGGCATACGTTCATGGTTCCAGATTGCAGTTTCTTTCATTTTGTGTTTCCTTTCTATTTGGAATTTTTTGACAATACAGTTATACCACATCTCGCTGTTTCAATGAAACAGCGAATTTTTTCAATTATTGTTTCACGTTTTGAACAATATATCAGTTGAATTTCTTTGCTTTTGTATCATTTTGTCGAAAGAGGGGTATTTATGGATGATTATAGGATACGAGTGGCAAAAGCGTTAGAGATGGCAAGAGCAGAATCCGGACTTAGCCAACAGAAGCTTGCGAACAAAATGGGTATAGGCCGAACATCCATTTTTCGTTATGAGCAAGGGACAATGACCCCAGATGCTTCTACTATCATAAAATGGTTTGTGTGCTGCGGTGTTGCGGCCAAGCCGTACATAGACACTTGTTTGCATCCCGGATTATTGGAAAGCCTGGCTGGCGATGCCAGCACCGAGAGAAAGAGAGATGCGCTGATAGAGCATATCAAAGAAGCCCATCCACAAGAAATTGACTTGCTGTGCTATCTGATTTATGGCAATCACGGCTCAGATTACCTTGCCGTTCTGTGCGAAATGGTAGCCAACCTTCACACGACTTTGCGTGATCGCGTGTCCGTCTGCCGCACCGTCACAGGTCATTATGAAATGGCACAGGCCACCAAAACCGACCCAGACCCAGACGGAACACAACCCAATATGCAGATTTTATATCAGGCGCAGGACTGTGGGGAAGCTGCGGCCATGAAGCGAAACGATTCTTATACCATCAACGAAGAAAACATTTTGCGCTGATTGTCGAATTATCGCAGTTTTTAAGGGACATTTTGTCCACTTTTTGTACACCTATCGGTTAAATTTACCTTGTCAATCCGTCCCCCATAGGCTGTAAATCGACAACATTCGCACGGAATAAATGACGGATTAGCGTTAATTTGTTGTTTGCGATTGAGTGGTTCGTCAATCCGTCCCCCATAACACTGGCTTAAAAGTTTTTCATCCACTTTTTGTACACGTTATAAAATACTAACAACGTAAACACGTTTAATTTTGCGCACATTTGTTCCATTTCATGCAGATTTAGTATACCTTTAGTTCATACATGGTGTACGCATAGTTGAACATGATTGCGCAATAATAACGTATTATCGTATATTTGTATTTTGCGCAATAAAATCGCTATCGAAAGAATGCTCCGTGCAGTTTTTGTATACCTTTCCATCCACTTTTTGTCCTCGTTTAATGCACCTACCCGTAGATGGTGCGCCTCTCGGCTTGCTTCTTGCTTGCATTTATTGGCTTTGGATGCTGTTGTTTTCAACAAGATTTGAAAATTCAAGACGTGTGTGTTGAAAAGTGTCTGCTTCTTTGCTATTTAGTAGATGTTATTTATCTCTCTTGTTTAGTATCTTGTTTAATATATGTAAGGAGGTATACCAAATCTGCACGAAGGTATATTAAAACTGCATAGAGGTATACAAAATCTGCACGGACAGGTATAAAAAATCTGCATGATGGTAGAAATGAACACTTGATAATTCAACCATACTGTGATATACTGGTATCAACAAGTGGGAAGGATGTGAGAACTTGGGAGACTTGTCAATGAACAATCTCGTGGAAAAGAGCAAGGCTCTTGTGTGGGCAAAGTTCAGGGACTATACCGCTGGAGAACTTCGTCTGCTGGAAGTATACTTGTCAAGAATCAACCCTCGCGACCCTGAAAGTGCAACTGTTCAGTTCACGCTGAAAGAATACTGCGACTTTTTGGGTATCCGTCTGAACAGTAAAGATTTGAAGCAACAGCTTAGGCACTTCATTGAGAACACAGTAGCCGTCCCTCTTGAAGGGAAGGACGAATACACTCTGTACACCCTGTTTGCTATGGCGCAGATTCGGTTCGACCCTGAATGTTTTACATACATGGTCTCGATCAGATGTAACCCTCTGTTGCAACCAGTGTTCTTTGATATTGCAGAAAAAGGGTATGTTCGGTATCGTTTGCGATACACGGCAAGTATGAAGTCTCAGTATAGCATCTTGCTCTATTCGATTCTTCGGGACTGGATGAACATGGGTTCGAAGGGGCATGAAATCAGCATCAAGAAGCTGAAAGAGCAACTTGGTGCGACAGCAAGCAGTTATGACCAGTTCAAATTTTTTAGAGCAAAAGTATTGGATGTCGCTGTTGCTGAAATCAATGAAATATCCGACATTTCTGTGTCGTATAAAAAACGGACTGTTGGGCACAGAATAGTATCGATTATCTTTGACGTAAAGATAAAACGCTCTGAGCCGGTCATAGATGCCGAATCCAGCGAGATTGAGACAACTCCATTAAGAGACGTCTCTGACAACGAAAAGCCTGTAAAAAGCCCTAGAAACGGCGCATACGAAGATGTTGACTGGGCAAGCCTGATGCCGGGCGTTGACGAAAAGCAGTGTGCAAGCATTGCAAGGTCTGTTGCAAGGCGAATAAAATCTGAATACCCGAATATCCGCAAAGACAAGAAGAAGGATGCTGTTGTGAACATTGTGCAGGGCGCATACGAGCAAGCCGTAAAGGACAAACCGGATGTTGAAGTGCCAGAAGCTTACCTTCGGACGGTTATCAAAGATTCTCAGTTAAGCAAGTTTGCGACATTCGGTTTCGATTATCTTGAGTAGTCAGATGTAGCACATTGAGCAGATGATGCAGAAAGGAGAAGGTATGAGACTGATTGATGCAGACAAGCTAAGAGATTATCTGCAAAACCACTACAACGAAGTGGAAGCACTTCACCGACCGAATGATGGAGAGTATCTTTGTGGTATCGGAACTTGTCTTGATTCTATTGATGCAGATAGCTTTGATGTGCCTGACACATACCCGGTGTGGATTAATGTGAAAGACGAGCTTCCATCTATTGGCGAGCCTGTTCTTGTTTTTGACGATGCGTCAGATATGATGTTTGGATTCATGTCATCCGATGGGTATTGGTTGGAAACGGGGAGCGAACTTCCTTGCAACGTGACACATTGGATGCCTTTACCAGAACCACCGAAAGAATAAAGAAAGAGTGATAAAATGGCAAAAATTATAGCTGTCGCCAACCAGAAGGGCGGAACGGGGAAAACCACAACAAGCACCTGTCTGGCTGGTGCATTGCAGTTGCTTGGCAAGAAAGTGCTGCTGGTGGATTGTGATGCCCAGTGCAACGCAACGGACACCTACGGCGCACAGACAGAGGATGTATGTACCCTGTTCGATGTAATGACCCGGCAGGGCACGGTAGAAGAAGGAATCCAGCACTGTGAAGCTGGTGACATTCTTCCGTCCGACAGCGCATTGAAGGACATTGACGAACAACTTGTCCGGGACATGGGCAAGAACTTTCGGCTGCGTGAAGCACTGGAATCCATGTCTGCACAGTACGATTACATCGTTCTGGACACTCCTCCGCAGCTCGGTCTTGCACTTGTGAACGCTCTGATCGCAGCCAACAGCATCATCGTGCCCATCACGGCAGACCGATACGCACTGGCTGGTTTGAGCCAGCTTTCGCAGACCATCGGCGATGTGCGCAGATACTTCAACCCGACTTTGAAGATTGAAGGTCTGCTTCTGAACCAGTACAAGAGCCGTGAGAACCTGTCCAAAGAGGTTGTAGAGCAGCTCCCTGTGATTGCAGAAAGCATGGGAACAAGGCTGCTGGACGTAAAGATTAGACCGTCTATGGGCGTTCGTAAGGCGCAGGCAGAACGTCACAGCCTGTTTAGCGGTGACACGGCAAAGAGTACCAGCGCAGAGGATTTCAAGGCGTTGGCAGAGACGATTGTGGAGGGTGATAAAAATGAGACTAATTGATTCTGAAGAACTCGTAAATTACTATTTGCAGAACCAAGCTGACCAAGCAAGATTTCGCAGTGAAACAGCAAGTGTATGCGATGTTTTAGAAAATGTGATTCGCCATGTAAAATTGATGGATGAAATTCAGCCGAAAGAAACGGCAAAGTGGGAAGTTCATCATCGAGTGGACGAGGATGGAGAACATTGGAATTGGCTCGAATGCTCAAACTGCCATTATAAAATTGCACGTTATCCGAAAATGTACCGTGAGACAAGATTTTGCGCTTGTTGCGGAGCAAAGATGGAGGATGAAGAAGAATGAAGTCAACCAGCAAAAAAACATCCGGCTTGTTGGGCGGGTTTGACTTCCAGCCTATTTTTTCGGAGCAGACATTAAGCCGAAGTGAGCCAAAGGAAGAAGAAGTAAGCCAAACAAAGCCGAATAATGCCGAACGAGAGTTAATTAAGCCTAGTGATGCCAGAGACAGCCATGCACAGCCGAGTGAAGTGGAATTAAGCAGTATTAAGCCGAAGCAAGCCAAAGACAGCGAAAGCCAGCCGAGTGATGCTGTGTTAGGCGAAAGTAAGCCGAAGAAGCTGAAACAGGCGAAAGAAGTTCAACGTCTTATCGAACAAGGCGATGTGCCAGGCGCACTGGCTGAAGCTGGCTTGACAAAGAAAAAATTCCCGATGCCGGAATCGCATCAAGGTGTTGCAAGCGGTGACGGCAAGCGTTCTAAACGCATTACCATCCTTATGAGCGAGGAAGAACGCAAGTATATCAACCGTGAAGCCAGACGGCACGGAATGACCATCGGGCAGTTTGTGTACGCTCTGGCTGCTGCTGCGGCAGACGGGAAGATTGAGTTGGAGGATTTCTTGGAGGATTAAAAAAGGGGGTTCCGAAACGGAACGCCCCCCGCCGTATCGTATCTTTCAGTATTAGGTATTGACTTTTAAGCACACAAATAGTATACTTAATGTGCGCTCAAAAGTGGAGGTGAACGCATGAGTGCAAAAATGGGAAGACCAAAGCTGGAAAACCCTAACAGTGTTCGTACAAGCGTCCGTTTGGACGTGAACACGGACAAGCAGCTTTCGGATTATTGTCAAAAAAACGGCATTTCTAAAGGAGAAGCTGTTCGTGAAGCTGTCCAGCAATGGCTTGAACATCAAAAATAAAAAAATCCCCTAAACTGTTCGGAACTTGGCAGTAACAGACAGTTTAAGGGATTACACTCCATGCGATTATGGGTGATAAATCCATTATATCATCTTCATAGTTGCATTACAAGCAAGATTTTTGTGGTAAAGCTAATGAACATTCCGGCAACGAAAGAAGAGATTCTCGAAAACTTCAAGAAAAACAGCAATGGTCGTTCGCTCAATAAGGATGATTACGAGATTGCAGAAGCATTATCTCGAATCACTTACAAGGCGTATGAGGTCGGCATGGAAGATGCCAAACAGTTGAATATGGAGGATATAATGGATAACAAGAAATGTAATGCACTTCACGTTTTTAAGAATAGTAACTTTGGCCAGCTCCGCACGATTGAAGAAGATGGAAAGATTCTTTTCTGTGCTTCTGACGTTGCAAAAGCACTTGGGTATGCAGTTCCCCGCAAGGCTGTTTTTGACCACTGCAAGGGCGTAACGAAACGCTATGCGCCTACAAATAGTGGTGTGCAGGAGATGAGCTTTATCCCGGAAGGAGACGTTTACCGTCTTATCACCCACAGCAAGTTGCCCGGCGCAGAGAAGTTTGAAAGTTGGGTGTTTGACGACGTTCTTCCGTCTCTTCGAAAGGATGGCTATTACGGCCTTGCTCCGCAGGAGAACAAGCCTGACACGCAGAATGATGCAATCTTGCAAGTGCTGATGAAGAACACGGAAGTTCTGCAAGCCATCGTACAGCAAAACCAGCAGATTATGATTGCGCTTACTAACCTGTCCGTCAACGATGCAAAGCGCACGATGGAGATTCAGCCTTACACTTCCCATCAAGGGCAGAAAGGTGACGGCAAACGTAGCAAGCGAATCACAATCCTTATGAGCGACAGCGAGCGGACGTTTGTTACGAGAGAAGCACGCAAGCACGGATTCACGGCAGGGGAATACATCTACAACCTGTCCGTTGCGGCATCAAAAGACCAGATTGACTTAGGCTGATTTGACGGCTGAATTTTCAGCCGCCAATTATCAAAGCCCAATTCGGCGCTGGTCATAACTGAATTTTTAGTGCTGATAGTAAATAAAGAGGGGGTGTGCCCAAAATTGGGCAGACCCCCTCTTTTGTTTCACTTCTCTGTCACGCAGTCCCAATAGGCATACGCCTTGCCGTCTACAGCATCCGTGTCATCAAGGAACGCCTTTGCCATGTCAGCGTAAAAGCCCGGAGTGTCAACGGACTGACGCTTTGCAACCTGACAATAATCCGAGTACATCATGTTCATGACAGCCCAGAAATCGTTCGGGTCACAGGTGATATTGCGCTGTTTGGCAACGTCCTGTGTCTGTTCCAGCGTCCAGTGACAGCCCTTCGTGCCGTCAGCGTTCACCATGCTGTCACACCATTCCTCTGCTTCATCGTGGGTGAGGTGCTTGCGTGGCATCTTGATGGAGCGGCTGTCCGCACCTCCATGCTCATACTGCCCAGACCGCTTATCCCAGTCTCCGTTCTGCGAAAAGCCAATCTGCGGCATCTTGCGCCCATACTCTACGTCAGGGTAGCGGGGGATAGGGTAGGGGTCGATGTAGCGGTTCTCCTCCTGCGGATAATAGGGATAGCGGTCGCTGCCATCTTCCAGCTTGCGCAGACGGCGTTCCATCTCACGCTCCCTGCGATCGCGCTCTTCCTCAAGGCGGTCACGTTCCGGCTCACGGTCTTTGTCGTGGTCGCGGAGCATCATCATGCGGCGAAAATTAGTCTTGCCCATAATCTATACCTCCTCAAGAAATGGACGCGGGCGCACCGGCGTGGGAACGGCAGAAGCAGCCAAGATACTTAAACGTGCCGGTGCCGGTTGCAGACGTTGCCACACGGGTAGCGTAGCGGGTGCGGGTGTGGATGCTCTCGGCTGTTGCCTGAGCGCAGTTGCAGTCGGTCAGAGGGTATGCGGTCGTGCCAGCACCTATGGTGATAACCACAGGGGCGTTGATGGTGGTCGTGTCCGGCAAGCTCTGGGCAACCACGATGCAATACTTCTCTCCGTTCTGGTATGCGCCGGCAGGGATGTTGATAGTCAGAGTATCGTCGGCAAACGTGACTGCCTGACTGATGACCAAGTGCGGGCAGAGTTTGCAGCTTGTTTTGCAAGCCATAGTAGTTTCCTCCTAAAAAATCAGGGGCAGAGGTGTTTTACCCCTGCCCCGATGGTTCACCCGGTGTTATCGGGGAGTGTGTAGGTTAGCAGCCGCAGCAGTTCACGCCCATGTTAGGGTTTGCCACCTGATAAGCGGGAATCGGACGAGGATTGACCCGGTTCAGGATGGTATCGGTCTGCTGGGACATCACGGTGGTCAAAAGCGCATTCTGACGATCCTGAGAAGCGGCGAACTTCAGGCTCTGGTTCTCAGCGGTCAGAGTGGCAATCTTGTCCTGCGTGAAGTAGTCCATCATAGCGCGGTAGTTCGCGTTGCAGTTGTCGATAACTGCACGGGCGTTGTCTGCGATAGCCTGCCGGGTAGCGCAATCCTCCGTTGCGATGGTGTACTTCAGGTCGCCGATGAGCTGCTTGTTCTCGCAGCAGCAAGATGCCAGCTGCGTGGCAAGTGCGGTCTGACCGGCCTGCCGTGCGTTGCCCTCCTGCATAATAGCAAGGTTGATGGCGTTGTCGCCGTTGGACACGCTGCGTTCCAAACCGTTCACGAGCTGTGCGTTCTGGTAGCCGAGCTGACAGATCGCCTGATTAGTACCAGCAAAGCCGCCCGCAACGGCAGCGTTGAGGGTGTTCATCTGCGCCAGCTGGTCATAGCCCAGAGAGCAGATACCGCTCTGGATGCCAGCCAGAGAACGGGAAGTGTCCTGCTGGTAGAAGCCCTCAGACAGAGCCGCACGAGTGTCTGCACCGCCCTGACCGGTTGCGCCAGTGCCGACAAGATAAGGGATGTAGCTGTTCATGCCGTTGTCACCGCCGTTCCGACCGTAGCCGTTTGTGCCCCAGCCGAAGATGATAGCGAGGATAATAACCGCCCACAGGCCTTCGTTGCCGAAGAAGCCACCGCCGTTATTGCCGCCATCCTGCCCAGCCAGATAGCCAGTTGCAAAATCGTCCATAAAAAACTCCTTTCAGTTTTGCGTTATGCTATCCCACCGCCGTGTGCGATGGGCGAAGCCAAACAAAAGCGGTTTTTATCAAGTCCGCAAAACTGAGAAGCGTTTCGCTTAGAGGGATGCTTATTTTGGGATTATCAAATCAGCTTGGAGGATTGTTTTTTTCGTCTTCTGGGTCATCCCACTTTTTGCTGGCAGTCCCAAAAATAAAGCCGAGCATTAAAGGAACCCATATTTTGTCATCGCCGCACAGATTGTTGATGTCAAGATCTTTTTCGGAATGGCTGTTTTCGATATCGTCCACTGTAGAACCTCCTCACTTCGGAAGCGTCAAATTCAGTACGCTTGCCAGCTGGTTCAAGTCGATGCCCCTCTCTTTGGCGAGGTTCTGCGCCATCGTCCTGAGCTGCGTTTCGTTTTTACCCTGAATCAGGTTCAAGCCCTGCATGATGGGGGCATTCTGCCCGCTCAACTGCTGGATAAGCCCCATCGGGTTCTGCCCGGCACGAGCCAGATTTGCAAGCTGCATGATAGGGCTGTGCGTAATCATGTCAAACGGAGAGGGCATAGTTATTCTCCTTTCTTCGCTGCGGCAGTGGGCTTAGAAAAGCTTTTCTGCCACTTTTCCAGTTCATCCAGCCTGTGGACGAGGGCGTTATACTCTTCAACAGGCACATACTGCTGTGTCGGTGCAGCGGTCTGCTGTGCCTGTTGCGCTTGTATCTGCCGCCATGCTTCCGGGCTGTAAAACTCCTGCACATAGGATTCACAGGTGTCCGGGTTCAGCCGCTTGCAGTAGATCACGCCACTCCGCAGGTCTGGACAGTAGGTAGGTCTGCCGTACAGGTCAGACGGTATTGCCAAAAATTCCTCCCTGCTGGAAACAGGTCTGCCAAGCAGCCAACCGCCATCCTGTGCCGACTGCTGAACAGGCTGCTGCCCATTCATCGGCTGCGGACGTTGCGGTTGCGCCTGTTGCATCTGTGCGTTTGGCAAGGGAGTGGCAAGCCCAACCGTTCCCATGCCGCCATAAGGATTGACAGGCTGTTGCGGAACGTAAGGCGTTCCCGGTGTCGGATAATAGCTCATGGTTCATCCCTCCTATTGCGCCCAGTGTACCGCAAGCGCCCGGCACGAGAGACAACGAAGATACAACGAATGACAAAAAAGAAAAGCGCTCACACGGAAAAATCCGCATGAGCGCTTAAAGATATAAATATACTTATATAAAATGATGCAAAATAGAAAGTTTGAACGTTTTACTTGCAAAAAATCCCCCACTTTGCCTACAACGTGCCCCGCGTGGAACGCAGAGCTTCGACAAAGCAAGGGAGTTTTTTTGTAAAATCAAGAGCGGAAATGCCCACAGGCAATGCCACTCTCTACAAAGGCCGTAGCCTTTCAAATCATAAATCGTATGGCGTATAATGCAAAGACGCATATACTGACAAAACCACGCCTATAAATGCACTATGCCAAAATGGAAGGATGGTTTTTAGAACGCTTGATGTCGCCCCAAAAATAGTCAGAGCGAACAAAACACGGGACAAAAAGTGATATATTTTATTTGCCATAATTCATATAAAATCGTCTCCCGCATGGTACGCACTGCAAGTAGGCGTGCAGGAGACTAAATTTCGTAAGCTGTGCGCTTATGCTGACAGAAATCTTTAGGCCAGACCACACCAGCAATTCATTAGGCGAATTGTCTGTAAAGATTATACCACAAATCGTGCAAAAAGAAAAGCGGCAGACCCGAAAGCCTGCCGCTTCAATGCGTTTTCGTGAAAAAACGCACCCAATTGGTGTTATTGTATCACACGCCCAGCATTTTATCAATAATTTTCAGTCTATTGCCGATTGATGTCCGGCAATACGGCACACGCGCTGCAATATCAACTTGGCATAGCTGGTCAACGTACCGCAACCGGGCGATTTTCCGGTCATACCTCCCAAGCGGCGCACGTTTTATCACAGCTTTTATCTGTTCTGCATTAAGCCCTTGCAACGCTGGCGGAAAGACTACACGAGCCGCCGCCACAGGCAGCACCGAGCCAGAAAGGCTGCGGAAGCTGTCCGGCGTTGCGTACCATATTGCCAACAACGGCAAGATGGTATGTTTTCGTGAGGTCACGAAAACGTGCGCAGACCATTTTCGTGATGTCACGAAATTGCTCTTGTGCGGCGTACATTTTGTTGGTGTCAACAAAATGCTCGTATGTAGTGCTTGCCATGATATCACTCCTTATTGTGAACAATGAGATAACGAATTGCGGAAATTTTGACGATAACGCTATCGTCCGGGTTGTTTTGTTGCACACCGCTGAACGCAACGTATTCGCCATTTATCCACAAAATATTTCCTTCCAACCGCATGAGCCATTTTCCGCTGCCATCGAAATCAGCGGCATGATTATCCAAGTCGATTTCGAGGTAAAAACCATCGTTCTGTTTTGCAAAGTATTTTTGCAGAACAGAAGTGATTTCTTCCGTACTCATGTTTTCGGAATCAGCAATGACTTCGATGTAGTGATAATGAAACATTTTTTGTCTCCTTACTTCGTGATTTCCTCAGCGTTCGCCTTGTCATCAGCATCCAGCGCATCGTAGTACGCCTGCGCAAGGGCTTCCACCTCTGCGATGTCGTCCTCCGTCAGCAGGCCACTGTCCAGATGGGTGTACGCCTTGTCCAGCCAGTATGCCACGTCACGTCCTGCGGCGATTTCCCGCTTGATGGAACGCAGGGTCAGGTCATGGCGAGATTTGCTTTTGATTGCCATATGTATGTACCTCCTTATGTGTTGGTCATTGATGCCACAGCATCCTCAAGGTCAATGATGCGCTTGATGGGGTCCGCTCTGCCGGTCACCGTCATGCTGTCAGCGTCGGTCATCAGGGTGTTCACGCCGCTCAGAGCGGGAATAGGCCGTGCGCCGGTTGCGGCGAAAGGAGTGGGCGCTGCCAGCTTGTAGCATACGGTGAGAGGATGCTCTGATAAATACGCATTAACTCCGGCAACGTTGAAAGACGAAAGCCGCGTTTTTGAGATTTTGATATAAATCTGTGTCTGGTTGGTATAAAATGATTCTTTATCTTTTACATAAGATACATATTCTCCGAGCCAGTTGCTAATAGCTGAGCCAGATTTTGCAGTGACAGACTTTTGCAATAACGTGGCTGCGCACCGCACCACAGAAGTAAGTTCGTCTATTGATGCAATTCTACTTATAGTTTCCGTGCCCCACGTCTCCTGCCCATCTCCCGTCACTGCATCCACCGTACCGCCGTAGATGGTGCGGGGTAGGGTCAGGGTGGCGGTTTGGCCGATGTAAGGTGTGTAGGCTCTCCATTCATTGCCTTTGACAAGCCAAATATGTTCATCCTTTTCAGGCCGTTCGTTTATCCAGTACGCTTTTAACTGTACTGCGGTCGGTCTAGCAAGTGTGAATGTGTGCTTATTGGAGTCATATGTATGGTTAACGTCAGCTCCGTCTGCGTAGACTCCATTTGCCACTGACAAAATGCAAACCGTGTAAGTTCCGGCAGGCAACGTCATTTTAGAGGTTATCATAAGATGATTTTTAGTTTTAGAGATTGGAAAACGCGCTTCGTCCAGCAGATTTTCCCCGCACCGCTCCACTTTCACCGCATCCCGCCCGGAAATTGGCCGGATGTTTTCGTAGGGTGCATAGGCGGCTGGTGTATCTTTGGACACCATTAGCCTAAGCTGTATGTCGGTATTCACGCCGGGCGTCAGTTTAGCGGCTATAGAAAGGCTATCTTCATCTTCTGTGCGCAGTCCCCACGCAGATGATACATCCCCCTTTAACGCAAACGGGGTGATTTTATAGCCCTTCCCGCGCAGTTCGGTTTGAGTGCACGAGGCAACGGCAAACGAGTATTGGCCCTCCTCCGTCACCTCGCTTGACGGCACACCGCTAACCTTAAATACATCGCCCTCAATCGTTATAGTCACACCATAAGGCTTACCTACTGTAGCCGTACATTGAGATATATCCAGCAGGTTAGGTCCGCCACCTGCCGGGTACGGCGTTCCTTCGCCCTGCTGCGTCGGCTCCCAACTCACCTTGCATCCCAACGGATATCCCGCCACAGGATAGCACACCATTGGGTTGCCGGTCTCAGAGATGGGCGGGCAGAGCATGTCCACAAGGTGCTTTGCGCTCCATGCGTCGGTGCCGACTGTGGTGTCATCTATGACGGCTTTTCTTGCCAGCTCGTCGCCGGTCACTTTAGCGTCAGCTGCCTTGCCGCTCTGGGTCAGGGTGGCGTCCACGGTGGCGTCTTTGCCGGGTGCGCCAGCAGGGCCCACCTCACCGGTCTCGCCCTTCTCGCCCCGCGGCCCCTGTTCACCACGAGGGCCAGTTTCACCCTGAGGGCCAGTGGCTCCGGTAGCACCAGTGGGGCCTTGTGGGCCTGTCTCACCCTGCGGGCCGACCGGACCGATGGGACCAGTGTCGCCTTTCTCGCCTTTGAAGTCACCAGCGGCAATGCCGTCCTTCAGCTCCTGTAAGCTGTCAGCGGCTTCCTGAGCGCTCTGGGCTGCATTGCCAGCACTGGTGGCAGCCTGCTGTGCTGCTGTCTGTGCATCGGTCTTGGCTTGCTCTGCGGCGGTGGCATCGGTGTGAACGGCCCCCACCAGCTCCTGCCAGGCAGGGGTGCCCGGCTCCGGCTCTGTGCCGTCCTCCGTGCCGGAGTTGGCAGCCACACGGTAGCGCAGATCTGCACTTGTCACCGTGCGGGTGCCGTCGCTTCCCTCAAAGGTGATGCAGCCATTGCCGGGTTGGGCGGTCACGCTGGCGGGCACGGCCACAGAGCCGTCCACCACCAGCGAGGACGCCGGGTCTTTGCCGTCCGGCACGTGCCAGAAGCAGCGGATAGCCAGCCCTTCCCACTCACCGGCGGCAGTGACGGCAAGGCGGTACACGCCCCGGTTTTTGGTGTAGCCAAAGCGCACCAGCTGCTCATAGCCCGGCACTTTGACGACGCCATTGGATGCGAGAGATACGCTTAGCTCGATCATGCTTTACTCCTTGTTGATGGTAGGCTTCTTTTCTGCCAGTGCCTTCTTCATCAGGATTACGGCCTTTTCAATCACCGCGTCAAGCACTTCATCCGTGATGATAGGCTTCAGCCATGCAGGGCAGGCCGCACGCAGGGCGTCAAAGACCTGCTTCTTTTTCTTTGCGCCCTGGCCGCTGCCCATGATGCTGTCCTCGGCCTTGCACACGAGGTCATAGGCCAGATCTTTGACAAGCTGCTTATAGCCCATTCGGATAGCGCCGACAGCCAAAGCCACAAAGCCGACGATAATAAGAACGATTGCGACGGGGGCGGGGATGAAATTAAGAATTGCTGCCATGTTTCGTTACTCCTTCTGTCAAATAGTTGTCAATTTCGGCCTTGCTTTTCTGCATGGCCTGAACGTTATTTCCGGTGAGCTGCGCTTCTAGCAAGGCACGCACGGCCTGCAGGGTCAGGCGGTTCACTTCGTCGATGTCTCCAAAGCGGCTCAAATTGCGGGAAAGTGCCGCTGTGTGCTGGGTATAGCCGGTTTCCAGTGCGCCAACACGCCGGTCAAGGTCGTCAAGGCGCTTGTTCTGCGCATCGTCGGGGGCCTGTGCATTTTTGACGTACTTGTGGATGATGTCCAGCACCTTGTCGATGGTGATGACCGCAGCGCACAGGCTGCCAAGGATGCCAAGCACCCACAGGAGAGCTTCTTTTTCGGTCATTTGCCCTCCCGGAGACGGGTCAGGCCCTTCTTACAGATGATCTTCGGGTAGTTGCGTGTGGTCACATTGAGGTCAACGTGGCCGGAAATGCCAGGTACGCTGCCCTTACTTGTGTGCTGGTGGGTGTTGTAGGCAAACGTGACAGCAGGCGTCTTTCCGGTGTAGTCTGCCAGCCACACGTCGTAGGGGCTGAGGGCAGCACCGCCCATATACAGGCGTGTCTTAGCAAAGCTGGTGTAGGTATAGAGCTGGGCATAAAAGCCCATGTCTTCCACCTTTTTCAGGGCGTAGGCTGTCAGGTCGGTCAACGCCTGCTTGCCAAGAACCCTGAATTTGTTGTCCTCCACGTCCACTGCCACAGGCATTTCCAGTGTTTTGCCACGCAGGGCGTCAGCCAGCAGGGAAAGCTCTGCATCGGCCATTGCCTTGCTGGTGGCGTAGGTGTAGTAATACACGCCCACCGCCAGACCTGCCGCCTTTGCGTTGCGGTAGTTTGCTTCAAAGGTCGGGTCGATGTACAGGCCGTCTGCTCGCTTGGAGAGCCTGCGGTTTGTGCTGACGGTCTTGAGCATGACGCCCTGATAGCCAGCGGCCTTGACCTTCTTCCAGCCCTCCAGTGTAACGCTGCCCTGATACCGGCTTACGTCGATGTAGCGGTAGGGCGGTGCTCCCGTCCACTCGGTCACCTCAGTCACAGATGCCATTGTGTCCTCCTGTTCTACCTGTTCTTCCGCCAAAGCGGCAAAGAACCGGCTCAAAAAATTGAAAAGTGCGGTCAAAAATGTGTTGTTTATTGCGATCACCCCCAATGTCAAAGAGTAGGCATTAAGTGCCATGGGCGGCCTCCTGCTGGGCCAGCAGCCGGGTCAGCTCCTGGTACTGGTCCGCTGTCAGGCGGTCGGCGGCAAAAAAGATATCCAGCTTTTCCGCCAGGCCAGCAGTCTGGCCCCGTTGGATCATGCGTTTGCAGATGCGGTACAGCATTTTATGCAGTCCTCCTTTCAGGTGGTTGTGGGGTCTACCCCGGCTTCCAGCAGGGTCAAGCGGTACTCCTGATCTACCGCCAGGGCGTCCGTGTCCGCCTGCGCGGCCTGCGTCTCGGTCAGCAGCTCTGCCAAGGTGGGGTAGTGGTAGCCGGTGAATACAACCGATACAGTATTCAGCGTATTGGTAAGGGTACATTCAAGCCTTTTTTTGTCGGCCGAAAATAATACTGTGACCGTGAGACTTCCCGCGCTAGAAATGTGAGCTTCATATGTCATACCAGGGGTAAGATTAAAATCAGCTTCGTTTACGCGGAGGTTAACGTAATCTACACCGTCCTGAACGTTAATTGTCTCAGTTTTTCTCCTCCCAATCGTTGTTTTTCCGCTCCACACCAGCCGCGCCTCCGACTTGACCGCCACACTGGCCGCGATGGTGTCATACAGCGTCTTGCCGCTCAGGGTGCCGTCCGGGGCGATGTCCAGATAGTCGCCCACTTTCACGCCGCCCAGCTGGTCTGCTGTGGCGGGGCGAAGGGGCATGTACTGCTCAAGCAGCTGCCTGATCTGGTTTTGCGTCAGGTAGTCTGACAGATCCACCTCTTTGCGGGTATCGACCCACGCGCCGGTGTCACCGTCCCACGTCCAAATGGTGTCCGTAGTACCAACGACTGCCCACCAGCCATTTTCGCCTATAGGAACAGCGGCTTTCAGAGCTTCCGGCGTGGCGTACCACCCCTGTGCACCGATGGTGATGGTGCGGACCTGCTCAAAGTATTCTTTTGTGCCCTGCAAATAAATAGCAGACTGAGATTCCGAACGCTTTGAATTGGTTTCGCTTGTCTTGGCAGCAGCAGCAGACAAAGCTGCATTTTCAGAGTCTGCTTTTACAATTGCAGAAACATCTTTTGCGGCATTTTTTGCAGCCTGTTCTGCTTTTGCACGTTCTTCCGCAGCGGAATTTGCCGCAGAAACGGCTTCCTCTTTTGCGTTGATGGCACCTGCAACTGTACTCAGCTCATTTAAAGTGGATGCGTTGATCGGTGTGCCGTCCTTTATGGGCTCGTCGTTTCGGACGAGCGTTACAACTTCAGACGACCCATCCTCATGGACTAACGTCCACCTGCCAGGATATTTTGATATGCGGTCTTCAAAAACCATATTGGTCCTCCCCAGCCATGTATTCGCCAGAAAAAGTAACGTAAGTTTTGGCGATCGATTCTATGTCTGACAAAATGCTTTCAAGTTGGTTCATTGTCTCGAATCCGAGCCTATCCATAGACGTCGGTGTCGGCGCAGTTTTGGCGTCTCCTGAGTTTTTAGAACGAATAGATTCGATATTTGACAGCCACCTAGCAGCATCCGACGTGGTAAGATACCCGTTTATGTTCCAGTCCGTCTTGACATCTACGTCCGCACCGAGAAGTGAAGCAAGCTCTGATATGCCGGTTTCTATTCTCGAAAAATCTCTGTAGTCAAGAGCCCCTTTCATACCGGAAAGCCACTCCGCTTTTTCCTCATCTGTCCAGGTCCCGTTCACGGCTTTGCCGTAAATGAACTTTAGGCGGTCAACATCGTCTTGGCTTCTGTCTGTAATCCAAATCGCCATAGTCCCTCCTTAAAGCAAAATCTTTTTGCCGTTGCCGACTTTAGTCGTGGACGGAAGCGTGAAAGCAGGGCTGAACTTGTTAGAGCTCCAAGCATTGTACTGCTCTGTGAGGAAAAAAATCCTACCTGCACTAGACGTTCCAAGACTGTAAGTCCCAACGAGTTGGCCCACGATATGGTTTCCATCAAAATCTCGCCATGCAGGGGAACGTGACCATCTGCGGATAAGACGATTGACGGAATCATCATAAGACTGAACAAAAACATTTCGGGTTTGCTTTGGTAGTACAGAACCTTCTTTTTTGAAAAATGGGTTACTGCCATTTACATAAACATCTGCGTTTTTGTCTTCCGGGTCAAACATCTCATAAATAGACGGGAGAAAAACACTGCGAGAAAGCGTTCTGATTTCCATAGTGCTACCGCCTACCGTGTAATAGAAAGAGGTAAGTCCCATTGCGGACTTGACGGTATCGCTAAATCTGTTTGCGTAATCTCCCTTCAACAGCCTGTCGATGGAGCTTCCGTCGTATGTATTGACGTGCGTCTGGTTCCACACTGTTTCAGCAAGAGGTTCTTTCCTGATAAGAAGTGTTCTTCCGGGACCATTTAAGCCAGGCTCATACTCATGTTTTGCAACAACAAACTCCACATCCGCACCACTTTCTTGAATGTAAACAGACGATCCTTCCGGCATATCCGACAAAGACGGAGCCTGACTGATAACGATACACTTTGCAGATACGGAAGACACGAAGGCTGTGACTACGGCATCTCCACTGGAAACAAAAGAAATGTCGCAAACAGAAACGCCGCCTTTGTTGGAAACGACGGAAATGGAAACAACGTCGGGAGGAGATGCTTCCCATCCGATTGCTGGGGAATCCTCTGAGGAAGGGACAAGCGTTGCGGTTAAACGAACGGTCTCTCCAGGAGCCACAAAAACGGAGTCCTTATCAAGTCTAAGGGCACTCGCACTTTCCACCATATATCCTTCCATCGTACCTTTAAAACATCCGTTAAAGGTATACTTGGCATCCGTAACGAGAACGTTCGATGCATATCCAAACTGATGGTTTGCTCTAACAAAAGACAACGCATCAATATGGGGGCTTGCACGAAATTCCAGGTTTACCTTTCTTCTGTTAGAAAGAAGTGCGTATGTTTCGGTCAACGCATTTTTTGCGCTAGAAGATATAGATTTCGATATAAGCGGATTATTGATGCTTTGGGTCGCTCCGTTCCCACTATCTCCGGCTGGATAAAACACGGATTCGCCGCCAACCTTACACGATACGTTTTTTATTTTTGTCGAAAACGTTATTTCTGGGTATTTAAAGCTATTCAAGAGCGATATTTCCTCAATACCAGACCTCGTGACTGGAACAAGAGGAACACGTTCAATGTGAATGACCCCATCTCTGGATTGGTAAAGAGCCATCCCGGCTGCGTTTGCAGCAAGCTGAAGAACGTCTGCGTTTTTATAAGAGGAAGCATCGGAGGAAATGTCGGAAGAATAGTTCTTTAATTCTTCCGAAATTTCGTAAGATATCCCGGAAACATCCAGAAGTTCCAATGCATCAAAGCACATCTGGTAAAGCGTTCCGCTTGTGTGCCCGGTATAAATAGAATCCTGGAGGAATGACAGAGCATCCCTGGCGTCAAACGATGCTGTTATGCCATTTGCTGGGATTGTCCATCCGGAAAGAAAGAACTTCCCTCCATCAATCCATTCGATTGAATTTCCCATGTCCATGCCATACTGAACAAAAACCTCTTGACGTTCGTAGAGATATTGGTAAAGACCTCCCGGGTTTACCGGGTTCCAACGCTGCTTGGAATTATCGACGGAAAACGAAACGGAATCCTTGGAAAGCTGACCGGAAACCGGGTCGCGTTTCGATTCGTGCGTATAGGAGAGCAAGTCTGCTTTGTTAAATTGAATACGTTGGCCGAATTCAACTTGTTCTACTCTAGCTCTACGGCCTTGGATGCACCATTCCAAAATTTCAAGGGTAATTGAATCATACCCAGAAATCTCAAAATCTACAGAGGATTCAACCGACTGGTTATCGTCAATTTGTTTTGACGCAACGAGCTCCTTTCCGCTATAAGCCGCCAACCTAAAAGATTTTGCAAATTCATTTAAAGCAGACGACCATATGATTGTAACCCCTGGAATTTTTTCAGAGTGAAGTTTGCTAAAAGAGAAAGTGATAATTGGATGGTTTGTGTCAGAAACACAATCCATACTTAAATACCCAGCGTTCTCGTATGGCTCTGAACCTGGGACCAAAAGTTTGCTCCCGTCAAGGACCCACAAATTAGGTTCTCCGGTGGCATAATTGGCCAAAGAAGCAGAATCCAGGTCTGTGACAGACAACGTGTTGCTGAATAAAGCCTGGTTGGAAGAGCTGGCAATGGCGTCTGCTTGGGCCTTATCGTCAGAGACGTGGTAAGTGATGCGAACAAACATCTCCGGAACAAGTGTCTTGTCGTATTGTTCAAGCCACTTGTCGGAAGGCAGAAAGCCCATAAATAATCACCTCTCTTAAACTTCAACCAGGCTAAGGGATGTCCCGACCCATCCCATAACGTTTCCGTTGGACGGGGAACGCCTCCACATTCCGGCGGTTCTATCGGAAACATACATTTTCCTTGTCGTGTAGCTTGCAGTTGCTTGGTTATAAAACCGAACAGTGCAGTAAAAGTTTGTGGTGAACGGCCCGATGACGTCCGCCCACTGTCTTGCGGTAAGATAATTCCATTTTAGGGAAATCTTCGCAACATCGTGCCGCACCACAGACCCAACGACTTTGCCTTGTACGTTTCGTCCAGAATCGACTATCGTGCTCGTTGTGGCATCGTAGGAGGAAGGCTCAGGTAGCTCTCTGCCATTTACTGTGACGAGAGATTGCATAAAACGTAAACCTCCTTAGTAGCTGTAAACTTCGTTTCCCATAATCTGGAACCCACGCTCAGACTGCCGTTTCTCAACGGACGCAGTGATTTGCTTACCATCAAGGTAAATCTTGAGCTCTTTCCCTCCGGTAAGCTCGTCTCCGTACCGCTGGAAGATGTCAAGGAATGCGTTATAGCACCCATCATGGACGGCACTGCGGAGTTCTGCGGAGCTCGTTCCACTAGCGGAAGAAGTCGGGTAGTAGCTCCCAACAGATGTGGTAGAGCCGTTAGCAGAATCGTAATCGCTCGTACCAGGGTAGCTCGAGTAGTTATTGTCTACGGACGGGCTGGAACTTGTTCCGTGCTTTCCAACAAGCGTTCCGACAATTCCTGCAATTGCGGCTGCAATTGCGACGCCGCCAGCGATCATGATGACACCAGTTGGGATGCCAAGAGATGTCAAGACGCTGCCGATCGTCTGCAAGATGCCCATAAATGCAGCTCCAATTTGACCGATAAGCCCAGCAATGCCAGCAATGATAGACGGGAACTGGCTCAAAACGCCAGAAGAAAGGCCAATACTGATCGCCTTGCCGGATGCCGAGATTGGTCCAATCAGAGAAGAAAACGAGGACGCAATTTTACTTCCGAGACCGACGACCTGCGTGGAGATTTCGCCAAACTTGGATGTGATTCCATCCAAAATGTTCTTTCCAACAAGTTTTGCAGAAGAAAATACTTTGGAACCAACGGTCTTAAGAGCACTGGTGAGATTGGAGACCAAGTCAGAAGCGTAAGACTTGACCTGTTTTCGGTTCTCTTCCCCCATTGCCTTCCAGATAATGGCTGCTGTGTTTTCGGCGACGGTTTGGATATCGCCTTTCTTGACCGCATCAATCATGCCCTTAATCGTTCCGATAAAATCATTCTTCAGCCCGTTGCCGATTTCATTCCACTTTGCGTCGAACGTATTGACCATGTTATCAACAAAGCCATTTGCAACGTCTGCGCCATAGTCAATCATCTCGTTGCCCTTCTGCTGAACAGCGTTTGCCAGATTGGTCATAGCTTGTTCAACGTAAGGAAGTGCTGCGGTGATACCGTTTGCAAGGCCTTGGTTAATAAATTTACCAAAGCGCTCAAACAGAGCGGAGGGAGAGTGAATTTCAGTATCGGTCGTGAACTTGTCAATGATAGCTTTTGCAAGATTTGCCGCAGCACCTTTTGCGGTTTCAATGCCGCTTTTGATACCATTTACGAGGCCCTGCCAAATGTTTTTGCCTGCTTCAAACATTTTGGAAGGAAGAGAAACAATAGCATTTGCAACGGCTGTTACCATATCGGAAGCAGCTTTTGCGGCATTTTTTGCCCACGTTTTGATATCATCGATAAATCCACGAACAGCTCTCGCACCGTTTTCAACGTGTTCATCGAGATGTACGAACCATGTAACAACATCCTTTACCCAATTGATAAGGTCAGCAAAACCAAGAACCGCCTTTTCGATGAAGTTACCGTTCATCTGAATATCAAGACGGTCGGTTTCACTCACTCCATTGGTAATCCATCCGACAAACACTCCAACATCGTGAATCAGCTGAGCAATGCCCATGACGGCATTCTCGATGAAATTACCGTTCATCTGTAAGTCAAGCCTATCGGTTTCGGAAACACCGTTCTGAATCCATCCAATAAAAATTGCGAAATCATTGATAAGGTTTCCGATGGCTGTAATTGCGTTACCTACAAAATCAGCAACTTTTTCGCCCATAGACTTGAAAGCGTTGAACCAGTCCGTTTCCATCTCAAAAGATTCTTTTTGGCTTTCGCTACCAAGGCCACGAACTGCAACAGTGATAGCTTCAAAACCAAGAACAGCAAGACCGGCTACAGGATGGCCACTAACAATAAGACCGATGCCCATAAGTGTTGTGATTAAATCGCCAACATCAAGATCAAGGTCTTTTACAACGTCAGAGATTGTTTCGAACGCAGAAGAAATGCCCTCCTGCCAACTTTCTGGAATGAGATTCCAGATTACTTGCTTTAAGTTGGAAAAAGACTCTTTCAGGTATTTGATGGATTCTCCGAGTTTTCCATCTGTGAGCGATATATTCCAACCCTGCCTAAGCCCTTCCGCAGCAAGGTAAATCATAGCTCGAACACGTTCAAGGCCTTTTCGGAACGCCTCACTGTTTTGGTATAGGTCAACAAAACGAGCGACCATGATGCCAACAGCGACAGCTGCTCCCATAATGGGAGACTTCCAAAGTTTGAGAATGCCCTCAATCAAGGTTCCGTCGCCTTTGATTTTGCTAAGAGCATCCATCAAAGCGTTGCCAATAGCCCACGTTGCAAATCCGGCAGCGATACCAGCAACCAAAGGAGCCAACTTTTCCAATTTCGCTTTGACTTCATCAATCGTCGTACCGATGTAGTTCTTGAACATATCGTAGCCGGACAGGTCTACGTCGCCCAAGATGTTGCCAGCAGATGCACCACTGCCAGAGCCGGAGCTTCCCTGTGTGGGGTCAATAATATTCAGTTCATCAAAGCCCATCGTGTAATCCTTGAGGGCTTTGGCGGCTTTCTTTGTCGAATCTGCCGTGTCATCCATTGCATCACCGATGCCGCCAACGCTGTCAGCGCTTTTAGTGAAATCAGTGAACACGACCTTCACGCCCATTAGCTTTGCCACCCACTCAACAAACTCTCGAATGAGCTGAACAGCGGCAATCAGCGGGGGGAGAATGGCTTTCAGGGCAGGGTAGAGCAGAGAGCCAACAGACTTTGCCAGCATATCCAGCTGGGCTTTTAGAATCTTGATCTGGTTGGCGGGGCTTTGAATGGTCTGCGCAAGGTTGCCCTGCACATTGGCGGTCTGTTTCATAATGGCAATGTAACGCAGAACTGCTTTATCTGCCTGAGACAGGCTGGAAACCTGCTTGTTAAAGCCCAGGGCAAGAAGTTCCTGCTGCAACCGCGCCTGAGACAAGTCAACGCCAAGACGGCGAATAGGCTCAATCTCGCCAGAGATAGCAGAGGACATTGCGGTAAAGGTTTCGGCAGCATCCTTGTTCCAATAAGAGCCTTCATCATAGGCAAGCTGGGTCAAATTCTTAGAAAGAACGTAAGCCTTGTCGCTAGCCAAACCAAACGAAGTGCCTAAGCTCTGAATAGTAGCCATATAGGTCATCGCTTTGGTCGGGTCAACTCCAAGCAGACCTTGCATCTTACTAATGAGCGTATCTGCTTCACCGCTCAAATTGCCCATGGCATTATGAAACAGGTCTGTCGCTTCGTAAAAGTCATTGAACTTCGCAACAGCGTTGCCAAGATACTCAGCGATAGCTTTCAACGAAACCAGCTTTGCCATGTTTCGCATAAAACCGTTCATCTGATTAGAAAGGCTGAGATAGCTTTTTTTCTGCCGTTCGTTGGCAGCTGTCACACGGTTTGCCTGTGTGACCACTTTGCTCAACTGCGACGGCAGCTTTGCAAAGGCGTTGCCAACCTTGTCAAGCTGCGAAGCAAGGGGAGTGAGAGCAGTAGAAATTTTATTGCAGGAATCCGAGAAAGCATCGAGGTCAGCTGCTTTCAGCTTTTCGGACAGGTCAGGGATTTTCCCGATGGCGTTGACCGCGCTGCCGATCGCCTTCAGCCCGGAAGCGTCCAGAATGGACAGGGGAGCCATTGCGTTTGTCAGTTCAGTAATGCTGCCGGACATGGAGTAGAAGTCCACGCCATTCAAGCCGGACACGGCAGCAGGAATTTTCTTGATGGCGTTGACAACGCTGTTGATGCTTTTCACACTGCCGGAAAAATTTGCGTTGCCGATGCCATTCAGAAAATTCGTGATGTTGTCCAGCCCAGACAGACCAACAGACGCCTGTTTCAGCGCAGAAATGGAAGCGGACAGCTTGTCAAGGCTGTTCACAACTTTTGTGACGTTGCCCTTTGTCCGTAAATTAGAAATAGCGGTAGCGAGCTTGTCGATATTAAGCTCTGCACCGCTGGATTCCGCAGAGATTTCTACGGATAAGCTCGTAATATCAACATCAGCCATCACTACCACCATCCTTTTGCTCCATCATGGAGAACATCATGCGCTTAATGCGCTCCTGTGCTTCCGCAGCACGTTGGTATTCATACTCTTTCTTCTCCTTTTGAGTAAGGGGAATCGGTCTATCCATGTACCTGATGGGTCTAGACCCTTTCTTTCGGAACATATTGCCAACCGTAGAGGAAAGCGCAGATGCCATGTAAAAGCCGTTTCTCCACGCTTCTGTGTTGGCTCTGCGTTCCCGCAGCTCCTCTGCGTCACGGTAGACCTTCGCCAGCCAGACATCACCGTACCAAAACTGGTCGTAGGTCATGCCGATGGAAATGTAATAGGCTTCTACATCGTGGAACAGCTTAGAGAAAGAGAATGGCTCTTCCTCTCCGTCCGTTTCCTGAGATTGTGCGGTTACACAATCTCCCACGTTGCGTTTTTTGCGGTCTTGTCCTCAGTATCAGTTGCCAGAAGAGACTTGGAAGCGTCCATGAACATCTCAAGCAGCGCAGCCATCAGCTCTTCCTTCTCGTCGATGTGGGTAAACATTTCGTCCACGACTTTACGCTTGATGCCACGATTCCGGGCGATAAACGCGCCGTAGAACAGGGCGCGGGAGTTGGACAGCAGGTTGGTCATCTGGGTGTACTGGCCAATCTGAAAGCCTGCACGTTCGGTGGCTTCCACGCTGTCACGAGTGAAGGTCAGCTCATAAGCGTTCTTGCCATCGGGGGAATGAAAGTTGATAACCTTAGCAGCCATAATAAATGCTCTCCTTTATAAATAGGGGCAGAACCAAATCCGTTGTTCAGTTCTGCCCGGTTTGATTGATTCGATTTTTGCGGTTTAGCCACCGTTGACAGTCAGGGTCTCGCTGAACTCAGGCTTCTTGGTGAAGATGCAGTTGATGGTCATTTCCACAACCTCGTCCACGCCGAAGCCGGACAAACCAACCTGATGCATACCCTGCCAAGTGAAGCCGGAGCCGTCCTGCATCTTCAGGGCGTAATACTTCACGGTGTTGCTCTCGGAAGTCTCATCGTAGCCAGCCTCCTTGACCTTCTTGTAGTCAGTCTTGTTGTAGTTGGCAGTAAAGGACTTGGTGTCGCTCTGGATGATGCCAAAGATGTTGACCTGCATAGGGTCAGACAGAGTAGTGGCATCCAGAAGGTTCGGCTCAGAGATCAGGTCGGGTACATCCTTGATGTCGCACAGCTTCGTCAGAGCGGTTGCGCTGTCGCCACAATACAGGGTGGTATTCAGACCGGAGATAGCAGTACTCATAGAATGTTTACCTCCTTAGTTTCGGTAAATCATTCCGTCCTCTCCGATTGTTGCCCCGTAGCTGCAATCAATCCGATAGGCGGAATTGTTGTACAGCCCATTCAACGGGGCAAACGATTTTCGATAGAAATTGAGCGGTTCCAATACAGAATCCACGATGCTCACAATAGAGCGGGCTTCTGCAATGCGTCCGCTTGTTTTGTTGGAATAGACACGCACACGCAGGGAAACGGCAGCATACTTGCTTCGGTTTGCAGAATCCCGATGAACTGGGATGTTGCTGTTTTCCTCTATCTGCACACACGGAAACTTCTTAACGTTGCTGTCGTTGATTTCACTAGTAACAAAGATGCCGGGAACCTGTTTCCGAAGTTCGGTCGCAACAGCTGTGAAGATGGAATTGAAATAATCGATCAACTATTCCAGACCTCCCTCCACGTTGCTTCTACCTGAGAAGCCATTTCTTCAACAGCCCCCCACATAGCCATAGCCGGTTCGTTACCGTCCGTGTAGTTAAGCTGTCCCTTGCCGTCCACCGTTTTTACAGGCGTTCCAGCATTGCCAGCTTCGCCGTAGTAGTACCAGCGGCGTTGTGCGCCGTGTCCTTTACCGTAAGAGCCATGCGCACCGACACCGGGCGGAAGTTGTCCGCCATATCCGTTATGATGTGCGCCAGTGCCGAACTCGATAAAGGCAACTGCCTTGCCCTCTGCAACGATAGTACAAGTCTTGTCTTTTTGGTTGATGTGGCATTTCACGTCATTGGAGCCAGCGTATTCTGCGTTAGCAAAACGCACTTTTGCGACTTCAAGCCCAAGCCACGAAAGGCGAAAAGCAAGTGCTCTAGCTTTTTTGTTCAGAGTGGTCTTGTACTCCCGTATCTGACGTTCCGCATCACGAAGTCCGGCATCGCTCAACCTCACTTTAATTTTCACTTGCAGCCACCTCCTTCAGCGCATACAACGTGTCTGTAATATGCTCTGCGACCTTGACCACAATGTAATTGAAGGGCTTTGAAACGTCCGTCTGAAACCAGACGTGCGTACCTTCATAAAGCGGTGTGTTGCGCTTTTTACTGGACGAACTGACAACATAGCTGTAATCCGTGAACGCTCCAAAAGGGTTTGCTTCCGCAACGCCGGTAGGCGGGCTGACGTTCAGCATCAGCTTTGCAGGTTCGCTCCACGATTCGTATGCGGATTCGCCAGTCTCGTTTCCCCACTCGTCCACAACAGGCGTTTTCTCGCCAACAGGGTTCGAGTACCACAGCGGGCGCTTGTCCAGCGGGCTTCCATTGAACATCAGCCGATAACACCTACTCTCGGAACAACTTCATTCAGCAGGGACTGCGCCACATCGGAGCTTTCCCACACACGAGTGATGCCGTTGTTGGTATAGCTCGTCTGTCCATTTGCGCCGATGTGGTTATACAGTTCCGCTGCAATGCGTATCTGCAACGACTGATACTGCAAGGGTAGCTCGTCCGGTCTGTTGCCGAAGGGGTAGCCCTGTGCAAATATCTTGTCTTTAGCGAAATCAAGCAGCAGGTCGAAAAGTGGGTAGTCCTCGTCCGTGATTTCGCGGTCAAGTGCCGGGGCGATGTACTGCCCCAGCTTGACTACCGCTTCAGAATACTGGTCTCCCATGCTGCTTTCCTCCTTTCGCCTTAGTAAGCCTTGATGCAGTACACAGCGTCCATGCGCTCAAAAGACGGCAGGACGATTTCAGAAGCATAGACATTGGCGTTGACCGGGTGAATGGTCAGCTCCGTGGTAATTGCAACACCAGTGTTCACGATGGACACGGATGCACCAGACTGGCCAGACAGCAGATCGGCTTCCTCAGGAGTAGTGCCGTACCAAGTGCTGCCCAGAGCGCCGGAAGGAGCAACCACCACCATGCCATCGGGCAGATACTTCTCACTTGCGCTGTACTGGTCTGCCTTGAACACCTTGTCGTACAGATGGATGGTCAGGCCGGTTGCAGATTCGATAATCTGCCGTGCTTCAGCGTCCAGCAGAACGGCGTTTGCCTTTGCGGTGACGGTCATGAACCGGTTCTTCACCTCGTCCGCAGCAATCATGTTACGGAAGGTTGCGGTGTTCATGTACACCTCAGTCACGACTTCGCCCACGCTCGCCAGAACAGCATCCTTTGCGGCGTTCAGGTCGGCAATGGGGGTGGCGGTGGTGACGTTCCACTTAGACTTTGCAACAGAGACTTCCTTGAAGTTGGTAGACTTCCAAGTGCCGTCCGGGTCGTAGTTGTAGGTGTAGTTCACGCCGTTTGCCTTGATGGTAATGCCGGGAACGCCATTGGTGGGAGCCAGCAGCTGCCAGATCATGCGCTCAGGCACGATACGTGCGCCGGTGATAAGCTGTGCGGTGTCATCGTACAGGCGGTTCATCACGTCGCGGGCATAGGGGTCGTTGCTGTCCAGAACACGCAGAATTTCCTGACGGTCTTTTTCGCCCAGATGGTAGCCCTCACGGAAGAACGGCATCTCGGTCTCATCAAACTTGAAGCCCTCACGGGTGCGGAACGTAGCCTTTGCGTCAAATGCGCTGGGCATCAGGGAAACGCCAACGCCCTTGTGACCACGCAGCCACTTCAGGTCAAGACCGGCCTTCTTTTTTGCAGGGAACAGCGCATCAGATGCGAAAGGCATCGCATTAGTGGGGTCATTCGTCCAATAGGCGGCAATCGCAGCCGGGGCAAAGACTTCCTTAAGATTCAGTGCCATGTTGTTTTACCTCCTATTAAGCGTTCACGCTGATGTTGTCACGGCAGAAGATGCCAGGAATGGCGGTTTTAAGCGCTGCGATCGCATCAGTATCATAGGTAAAGCCAGAGCTTGCAGCAGCCTTCTTGGTGTCGATAACGCCACGAATCAGCAGGGAAGCATTGGGGTTTTCTGCCGGGTCAACGTCATACAGCAGAATGCCATCTGCGGTGGCGGAAGTTGCCTTTTTGCCCGCTTTGGTCATGGGATAGCCAGCCTTAACCGCAGCAGTTTCGGTCACGGTAAAGGGAATGGCAGTGTAGTCATTGGAAGCAAGGATGGTATCATTGATTCCGTTGACCGTGTTTCGGGTAAACTTCATGTTTTCCTCCTTGTTAATGGAAAGCACTCATTGCGTCACTCGATGCCTTAGAAGTATTTGCGTTCTGCTGTGCAAGGCTCTTAGCAAACGCCACGCCCTCGCTGTCAGAGCTACCCTTGCCATCCGCACCCGGAGGCGTGGGCATATCCTTCAGCAGAGAAGCCTTGTATGCGGTATCATGGGCGGTCATAAATTCCGACTGGAACTTAAACACCTTGTCCATGTCGCCGTCAGCCAGTGCAGATGCAGCCTTACCAGCCAGTTCAGCGTCATAGCCCTGTGCAACGAACTTCTCACGGTAAGATGCAAGGGTCTTTTCCTTGACGAGGTTCTCCTTGTCGGCAGTCAGGGCTTCAATCTGCTTTTGCATCTCTGCCAGCTTGTCAGCCTGTTCCTGTGCGGCGTTCTCGTCATCGGTACGCTTTGCCTTGAGCTGCTTCTTGTACTCGGCAGCTTCGCCGTTTGCTTTCGTCACGGCGTTGCGCAGCTTCTCGACCTCTGCGTTGGGGTCTGCAACCTTTTCCAGCGCAGAAATGATTTCATCGGAGGTCATGCCCTCTTTGTAGGCATCACCAAGCAACACATTGAGTTTCATATCGTTAATTTCCTCCTGCGTTTTTTTACCGTTGCTTCCCTGCAACGCTGCGAAATTTGTATCCCGGCTTCCCTGCCGGAATATATCAGCCCGAAAATTCGGGATGATTCTTTATTCCTTTGGGTAAATTCTTTTGTACGGCTCAATGCCACTATCCAAAATAGATTTTTCTCGCGCCGAATTCCGGTCAGGGTGCGTCCATTTGAATTTTCCACATTTCGTACAGATATACTCGCACTCCATTTCGCGTGGTTCGTTCCCGTTAATGCCGTGCGTCCAATGCCAACGAGAAAGCGTATAGTCATGTTTACAAAACAGCTGTTTCCAAAAATCAGGCATTACATTTTTCTCCATCCGCATTGTTTGGCTGATTATCAGCCATGTTCCCGGCATTTGTGTCCGTAACATCCTGTTTAGGCTGTTCTTGCAGCTTCGGAGCTTTGCCATCCTCGCCCAGCTTGCCAGCGGCAATCAGGAAGGGCTTGCTCATTTCGTAAGCAGCCTGCGGGTCAGGGAACAGACCGGGCGTTGTGAACGCCAACTGCGGGTCGATGCTCTGGCTGAGCATCTGCGCAAAAATTTGAACCTTGCTTTGCTGGTTATCGTACTGACGGCGGGGCAGCTTGATGTTGATGTCACTTGCCATCAGCTTAGAACCAGCCGTATCACGCAAGATTTTCAGCATTACAGACAAGCTCTGACGTTCCGAGAATTTGAACATATTCTCGTACTGCTGCGCCCTTGCTTCTGTGTGATTCCAGCCATTGCGGACGATAACGGCACCCACGTTGTCGGACGTTGCATTCTCGCTGCCGGTGGCACTAGGCATGGCAGTCAGACTACGGTACACGTTCAACATGGAATCAAGCAGGGTCTGGCTCTGCTGCTGGTCGAGCTCATTTGCAATCTGAGAAACAGAAGCGGGCAGACCAGAAGTGGATTTCAGGCACATTGCGCCAAGCTCTTTTACTTGGTCGAGAGCATCCTTGTCCACAAGGCAGTTAGTGAACACCATGATGGACTGAATGAACTGTGCCACACCGTCCAAACGGTTGCTTTCAAGGTCATTGATGGCATCCAACACAGGGATAGCCGGTTCAAACAAGCCCATACGCTCCGGGTTCAGCTTGTATTCGACCATCGGCAGCATTCCAAGGGAATGATATTTACCATTTCCTCTCTCGTTAACTACCTTACCGTTGTCGATTTCAAAGTACTGGTTTGGCGTATACACGCAAATCAGGTCGTTCAAGTCGTTCTGATAATTGCGTGGAATGTGCAGCACGTTGGCAATAGGCTTATGCCCGATGCCGGAGTTGTAAATCACATACGCCATGTCCGGGTCAGGAACGTCCACCAGCAGGGGCGTTTCGTCCGGGTAGTTGCCGTTGTACCCCTTGTCAGGGAGAACAATGCGGTATCCCTGTCCGCATTCCAACATCCACTGCCAGAGCCGCCGATCAAGCGCATCCTTGCCCTCATACTGCAAAGCGTTAGACAGCCGGGCGATTTCCTCGCCGTCACCTGTTGCAGTTTCAGACCGCACATAAGAGCAGGGAGTGCCGCTCATGTAACCTGTGTAGAAACCCACGCATTCATTGGCGTGGTTCTCCACAATGCGGTTCGTGATTTCCGCGTGGTATTCCTTCGTGCGAAGGAGGACAGGCTGACTGCCCAAGTAGTAGTTGTGCAAGAAGCGAATCTCATTCTTGTTCAGTAGATGAATAGGCTCTGCCTTGCCCATTACCACTTTCAGCACATTTTCCAGATTGATTTCCGTCTCCGACGTTTCAATCGGTCTGCGTCCCGTCAGCGGATTATTCAAAAATCCACCAACGACCATCTGATACTCAGCCATGTGTTCCTCCTTTCCGGAAAAATAAAAAGCGCAGCAAGACAAACCTGTTAAGGTCTATCTCACTGCGCCAAAACTGCGCTTTAAAAGCTATTTACTTTTCAGGTGGATGGATGATTTTGACCCATCCTTCCTTTGTGTCTCCTTCGATAACGCCTTTGCATCTGTCGCACTTGAAATGGTATCGTCCATCCACTTCACCAAGATAGCGATTACAGCGGACGTTCTTGTAAATTTGGTTCTGGCGGATACAAGGACAGCAGATTCTAACTAGCATGAGCGCTCCTTTCGTTGGATTTCTGGAAACAGGCTGTTTGGCACAGACCCGTCAGAAGCCACCGGGAAACTGTTCGCACTTCCGGTCGTGCTATTCTCCGCCCGGAGAAAGCCATTGCAGCCTTTACATTCAGTTGTCGGACAGACGTAAACGGGTCAGCTGCAATTTTGGTGCTGCATAATGGATTTGAACCAATGTATGTCCGGTTATGAGCCGGATGCTCTAGCCATACTGAGCTAATGCAACATAAAACCCGGCTTAATTGATTAACCGCTGCTCTTTGCAATGTCATGCCTAACCATTGCATCGAGAGCCGGGAATAGCGATAGAGGTTTGAATAAAAAAGGAGAATATGGTTGTGCTGCGTAACGGAATCGAACCGTTGCTTGCCAGAAGAGGGGGAGTATTCTGGCATTCCCAACCAGAAGGGAACGCAACATATAAACCCGGTGAATGGAAAGAGTGAAAAACATTCACCGGTAAAGGAGGAATATGCTCGTTGACACGCAAGCGAGTAAAAATGACAAAACCTCGCTGCGCCGGGATATTCCTTAAGGGAAGCTGCAAAACTTCCTGCGTACATTATAAGCCTTGTCAAGTAGTGAAATCAAATAAATAGACCCAGCGAACACAATATATTGTGTTTTTAATCAAAATGGCCTCTTGACAGGCTCAATTTTACTGATTCCGTTGTACAATTCATCGGCAAGCTGCGCCAGGCTATCCGGTGCATCATCGTGCGGAACTTTTCCAAGCTGCGTGAACATCGTCACCTGTTCCATGAATGCCTTGTACTCTTTTGACTGGTGCTTCTCGTCAAGGAAGTAGAACCGCTTGATGTCCGGCGCATACTGGATGATCCTGGACAGCTTGCTTTGACCACTTGGCGCACGCTGGCTGCGAACAGAACAGTGATAGCCCTGCTGCCGGAGCTGGCTGTCTACCACGTCACAGTATTCGTCACCGCCGTTGTTGGCTTCGCCGCGTACCACGTTGATTTTGTGCTGGATGATTTTGCCCACGACTTCCGGTCTGGTCACGGTCTTGTCGCCGTTATTGAACACAAGGTCTGAGATGAACACAGCATCTCCGTACACATAAGCAATAGGACAGGCCGTAAAGTCGCCGCCGCCCCATGCAATGTCCATGACCATGAGCTTGCGATCAGGCTCTCCATCAGGCAGAACGCCGTTGAAATACCGCAATTCATCGGCAGGGAACAGCAGACCTTCACGCACATAGGGCTTGCCCATGTACTTTGCCCACCATGTTGCATCGTCAATGCTGGCTTTCATGTCGGCATAGTAAGCATCGTCAAATCCCACGCCGTAGTCATAATTAAAATTACTGTGTCCGTTCTCATCCACAGCAGGAATCACCCGAAATCTGTACTTTGGATTGTCTGCGTACTGGTTCTGGATGCGCCCCAAAGGGTCAAGCACGTTCCAGCGTGTACCAACCATCAGCTCCAATGCGCCCTGCTTTTTGCGGTCTTTTAGCTGGTTTAGGTAGGCATCGTACTTGTTGTTCAGACGCTCAACGTTCAGACTTTCCTCCAAGTCCTCAATCAAGTCATCGCTGTACAGAACACCGCCCTCGCCAATTTCAACAGCACCAGTCAGCGTACCGCCAATGGAGCGGCAAGTAAGGGTAGGGAAACGCTTTTTGCGGTTCAGGTCAACGCTTTCGTCCTTTGCGCTTTTGTCTACAAGCTGAACATCAGGGAAGATTTTGCCCCAATTATAGGTCACAGGGTCAGTGATGATAGACAACACTTCGCCGTAGAAGCCGTTTGTCAGCTTGTCGGAGTGTCCGCTCATAACCGATGCAACGTCCGGGCGGTTGCCCATCAGCCATGTGATGAAGAAGATACACAGGGTGCTGTTGTGAGTAGGAATCAGACGCTTCCCGGCACAGTACACACCACCCTCAACCTGAATGCAATTGCCCTGCTTCGGTTCGATGCGTTCAAACCCGCAAAACGCCACACGGCGAGGTTTGGAGAACTCCTTTAGCTGCTTGCGAGGAACAACGCAGGGAATAGGGCAAGTAGGATTAAAAGAGATAGAATAGACTGTTAGATTGCCTTTAATGCCACTAGATGATACACGAGGTGGATATTCAACCACGCTGCATCTCCATCCAAAGGTAGAAACCAGCGTGACAAAATCATCTCTCATTTGCGGCTCTGTGGTAGAAAAAGCGTACCGATGCTCTTTTGCCCGTAACGTTCCGTCTGTATCGAGCAGACCAGCCAGAAGTTCCATGCGCTGTGCAATGCTGGCTGTGAAGTATTCTTCTGGGATGTGCTTCACGCAGCGTCTGTGGCTATGGCACATATCGCCTTTTTGAAGTGCCTGTCGCAAGTCAGAGAATCCGTAGTACTCAACGCCAGTATCCTTATGAACCGTGTGCCAGCTAACAGGGTATCCATCGTTAATGACGCGCTCGACAATTGCTCGATCACAAGGAGGTTCGCAAATATCCGGGTGCTGATTGCGACCATCGCCAAGCCATGCGCCCAATGTATACGGCTCAACAGGCAGTTTCTTATATTCTCCCTCGACAAAATTTTTGAACGGAACCTGATAGCAGAATCTTATACCGTCCTTCGTGTCGGCAACATAATCCTTCATCATCCGCTTGGTTTCGATTACATCAAATCCGTTCTTATGCCGGTTAAAGACCGGCCACTCGTGGTTTTCGTGGCAGTCAATGTATGTGCCGTCAGAGAAATGGCAGCGCACATCAAGCTGGCACTTAGACGAAACTGCCAGCACCTTTACAAACTGACCTTTCGGGCTGATGACTTCATCACCAACCTGCAAATCGCCGTGATTCTTCCACCCACTTCTTGTTAAAATCGGCGTATCATCACTCAAAGCCTTACCAACGCGAGCCGGAAGACTGACCCCCAAGAAATCTATCCGCTTATAGAACAAGTCCTCTAGGTCGTCTGCCAGCACTTTCAGCACTCTGCGTCTGGGCTGATAGAACTCTTTCTCCGGCGCACGGTTCCATTCAAGGTAAATGCAATAGCTGTCGAATACATCTTTTGCTTCAAACAGGTACGTCCGGCCGATAATATCATAGACATTTGCCACGTCCTCGCTTGTTTTCATCTTGCCCATCATGGCTGCACAGACAGAGCGCAGCTCACCAGAATATTTGTAGACATCGAACCGCTTGTTTTGCGGCAGAGCGTCCCTCAGGTTCACGACCGCCTGAAACCAGTCCTCGTAGACCTGTGCTTCTGTCGGATTCTGCTTTGCATACGCTTTGATGCTGTCGATGATGGCAATGCACTGCTTTGGCTGCATAAAAAAATAGGCCCCCCTACCTGAAAATGTAAAGAGTGCCTACAACTGCACAAAAAGTATTTTATTCTTTTTGGTTGAAATCTGTTAAAAAACAAATATCTCAAGCATTTTCGCCAAGAACATCCCGCAGATCAATGCGAAATCAATAATTATCATTGGCATATTATCGTTCAGAAAATCTAGGAAGCGAAGCTCAATCCGTTCAAATCTGTCTCTCATTTTCATACTACAATCCTATACGTTTTATTTTTAATTGGGTCAATGCAATTTGAATATCTTGTAAAAGGCTTTATATAGACAACCTTTCCGTTTTTATAGTGTCTAACAAATCCACGAACATTCACAGCTTTAGTTGGTTTTGTATATGAACGCTTGGATGGTTGATTATCTATGTTTTTCCTTATTGGATACAAACTTTTAACAACAATACTCTCGTTGTTTTGGCTTCCCGATTTTTTAGTGCATTCTTTCTTTAAAGGAATTTTCTTGTCAAGCGATACGTATTCAACTGGTCTTTTTTCGCTCATGTAAGCCATTATAGAAGCGTAAACAGAAACAGCGCTCTGAATATTTTCTTCTTTCTCTCGATCTGGTAGCTTACTAAGAAATACATCAACTTTTTGCGAGATTCGATGCCACAAGAATTTAAGCAGCAGATCGCCGCCAACAGAAACTCTAAACAAGACGGTAAATAGCCGATCGTTTTCTTCCGCCCTAATTATTGTATGCAGTCCTTCTTCATCATCGCTCACAACGATAACCGAAGAATCAAAAGCAGGGACATAGCTTCTGACTTGATCTTTATGGCTATCTCTCCATCCTAGAAGACGTTTGCAATCTTCTCTTGATATTTCAATTCTAGCCATTATCAACTGCCCTCTTTCATTCCCAGCTCATTTTATGCTTTTTAATCGCACAAGTATCTCCAATT